>JAABUH010000593.1_pt1 | contig 50327 bp, 49 predicted proteins | sample 5559121 | NCBI WGS metagenome assembly JAABUH01 (sample SAMN10711871, study PRJNA513364) | rock metagenome | isolation source: Antarctica rocks | place: Antarctica: Victoria Land, Battleship Promontory nord | collected 2015-12-28 | reverse complement strand
GAAGTCTGTGCCGCTGCGGAGCGGTTGCGTCAGAAGCCGCAGATCGTCACCGGCTTTTTTGAGCAGGTGGGCTTTCTTTAGGTCTTTATGTAAACATCAGTAATATAGTTGCGATGAAGATATGAGGAGGATATTCGCCAAGCGTTGCTAATATAGCAAAAACTGGATTCAGTAGGTGAAATAATGACTATTAAGATTAGAGGCGTGTCTATGGTTTTTTGTTATCCGTACTGGATTTACATCGATGCTAAATCGCCTCCCACTCTGATTGAAGCTCAGGTAGACAATGTCAACGTTAGAATCTATCCGCCATTCCGAACTTCTCCGTGGCATTCTCTGAATGTGGCGCGTGTGGATGACCCGTTCAATATCCCCTTTACCCCCGCACAAAGACCCGATTATTCAGTGTTTAAAATCTTACCACCTCCGCTTGTGATTCCGCAATTAGCGGATGATAATGGTAAGGTTAGCAACAAAGTGTTTATGCCAGATATGCAGGGCAAATATGCTGTTGCTCCCAAGGATAACTTGCCTTCCGATAGCCTTCGTCTTGATGTTTATGGAAATGATGCCGATGCCTCTCAAGACGCTGCCTACGGTATCAGTAAGCATCTTATGGAGATCATCCGGTGGAAAAGTGGTCAGTGGTGGATGACCCGCTCGGTTGACGGATTGGCGGCCTATGGTGGACTACCATTCCAAGTAGACGAAAGCGGGAAACCACTCAAATCAGAGAAATTGGTTGGTGGGGCGACAAGAGCTACTACCGTTGACGGAACCGAACAGGGCGTTAATGATATGCTGTGGCGAGAAGCAATACAAAGCCTTCAACGAGGGGAGCAGATACCTGTCTGGGAATTGTTTCTATTAGATGCGAAATACTTTCGTGGTGCTGGAGATTACAGGAGAGCTGTTTTAGACTGTGATGCTGCTTGTGAGCAACTGAAAGAAGTGACCTTTGAGAGATTATGGTCACAGAGAAACCCGGGTAGAGTATACGACGAAGCAAAACGAAACGATCTATTAAGGAATTGGGACTTACCGAGACACCTTGATATTAAGTTTAACAACCACTTTGGGAGATCATACAAACAAGATAGCCCTAGTGAATAGGGAACGATCAATGATCTTTGGAACGCTCGCAACAATGTGGCACATGGCGGCCCTAATGAGTTCGGCAGTCCACCGACCACTGTTGACCACACGATAATCAACCACTTTATATTTACAGCAAATCACTGTATGGATTGGCTCAAAAACTTGCCATAAACAGGCAAGTGGTTACGTTGTTTATGATAGTTCGCGGGAGCGTTCGGCGGCGGCTTGGATGGCGTCTATGAGGGCGGTGCGGAGGCCGGCGCGTTCGAGGACATGGAGGGCGGCGATGGTGGTGCCGCCGGGGGTGGTGACGTTGTCTTTGAGCTGGGCGGGGTGCTGGTCGGAGGACAGCACCATCTGGGCCGCGCCAAGCACGGTCTGGGCGGCGAGGAGGCGGGCGGTGTCGCGGGTCAGGCCCTCCTTGACGCCGCCGTCGGCGAGGGCTTCAATCACGAGATAGATGTAGGCGGGGCCGGAGCCGGACAGGCCGGTCACGGCGTCGAGCAGGCGCTCGGGAACTTCGACGGACAGCCCGACGGCGGCGAAGAGGGACTGGGCCAGGTGCAGGTGCTCTTCGGTCGCGTGCGTGCCCCGGCTGAGGGCTGTCGCGCCTTTGCCGACGAGGCAGGGGGTGTTCGGCATGGTGCGGACGACGGGGACCGTGGGGGGCAGCAGGGCCTCCATCTTGGCGAGCCGGATGCCCGCCGCGATGGAAAGGACGAGCTGAGAGGGCGTGACGAAGGGCGCGATCTCCGTCAGCACGTCCGCGATCATGGGCGGCTTGACGGCGAGGAGGATCAGGTCGGCGTCGGCGATGGCGGCTTGGGCGGAGGGCGCGGCGAGGGCGCCCGGTCCTAGCTCGGCGGCCAGGCTTTCGGCCTTTGCCGTGTGCGTGTCGAACAGCCGAAGGCCGGAGGGGGGCATGGCGCCGCAGGCGATGAGGCCGCGCGCCAGCGCGCCGCCCATCATGCCCGCCCCCAGCACGGCCAGCGTCTTGTCGCGGAGCATATTCACCTTGATCGTCTTAGGCCCGGTCGAAGATGGCGGCGCGAACGCCCGTGGTGGCAGGCTTGTCCTCGATGTCAATGATGACCGTGGACGGGGTGAACAGGTAGACCATCTCGCCGATCTTCTCGACGCTGCCGTCGAGGGCGTAGGTCGCGCCGTTCAGGAAGTCGGTGATGCGCTCGGCCATGTCGGCAGGGGTCTGCTCCAGGTTGACGATCTGCTGCTGGCCGTCTTTGAGGCCGTCGGCGGCGCGGCGGGCGTCGTCGAAAGTCTGGACGGAGCGGCGGACGGTGATGCGGGTCTGGCGGGCCTGGTCGATTCGCAACGTCGTCCCTCGCTTGAGCGGGTTATAGGAGCCGCCGCTGGCGCGGGCGGATACGGGAATCGGCTGGGTCTGGTTTTCGGCGGCCACGTCCTCTTCCTCCTCCTCGTCGTCATGGCCCCGGAATGGTTTGGTGATCCGGGACCATAAGCCGCCGTCTCGGGCGGGGGTGTTGTCTTCGTACTCTTCCGCTTCCGCATTATGGTTCATTGCGCTGCCTGGCCTCCTGTCGTCCTGTCCTCGTGCTTGTCTATGTTGCTGAATTGCTGAGTTCATGCTGCCGGTTAGGATCGTGCCCCGAAGATCGCTGTGCCGACCCGCACCATCGTCGTGCCTTCCTCGATGGCAGCCTCGAAATCGCCGCTCATGCCCATCGAAAGGACCTGACGGTTCGCCACCGGCAGCGCCTCGAAAAGCCGCCGCAGGTCGCGGAAATGGGGCCGGGGGTCTACGCCGAAGGGCGCGATTCCCATCAGGCCGCGCAGGGCGATCCCCCCAATGGTGGCGATCTCCTCAGCCGCGTCCCGCGCCTGGTCGGGCGGCATCCCGGTCTTCGTCGCTTCGTCTCCGAGATGCACTTGCAGCAGGATGTCCTGCGTCGTGTTTGCCGCCAAGGCGTGCCTGCCGAGCGCCTGGGCCAGTTTGACGCTGTCTACGCTCTGGATGAGGTCAAAGAGCGAGACGGTCAGCTTCGCTTTGTTGCCCTGCAAATGCCCCAGCAGGTGCCAGCGACCGCCCTGCACCTCCGCCCGCTTCTCCGCCGCTTCCTGAACGTAGTTCTCGCCAACTTCAGCAGTGCCCGCCGACAGCGCTTCCGCCACGGCGGCGGCGGGCTGCTTTTTGGTGACGGCGACCAGCATGATCTCGTCGGGCCGCCGCCCGGCCCGTTCCGCCGCCGCCGCAATCTGATCATTCAGGCGTCGCAGATTGTCGGCAATTGCGCTCATGCCGCGTCTTTGCGCCCGCCCCGGCGACCGAGCGGCTTGCGGTCTCCGGTCTCGATGTAGTAGACGCGCTCGGCGATGTTGGTGGCGTGGTCGGCGATCCGCTCTAGATAGACCACGGCCAGCAGCATGTAGGAAGCAGGGAAAACGAGAGACGGCTGGTTCTGGGTCAGCGCCAGCAGTTCATCGCGCAGGGCTTTGAAGGCATCATCGGCCTGGTCATCGTCGTCGCAGACGCGGACGGCGAGGTCCAAGTCATGCCGAACCAGGCTTTCCAGGCTCTGGTGCAGCATGGTCCGCGCCGTCTGCGCCAGGGGGCCGATGTCCAGCAGAGGCGCCTTTAGGTAAAACTCCTGAGTCAGCTTGCGGGCGATCTTGGCGATGTCCACGGCATGGTCGCCGATCCGTTCGAGATCGGTGATGACCTTCAGGGCGCTTTCGATCTGGCGCAGGTCGCGGGCCATCGGCTGCTGCAAGGCAAGGAGGCGGATACACTGGGCCTCGATCTTGCGGTCCATCTCGTCCACGGCGTCGTCCTGGCTCAGAACGGCCTCGGCGAGCAAGGCGTCGCTCTGCTGAACGGATTCGACGGCCTGGCCGAGCATGGTGCCCGTCAGGGTGCCCATGTGCAGAAGCTCCTGCTCCAGCCCCGCCAGTTCCTCGTGAAAGCTTTGTCGTGTGTTCAGCATCACTGCGTTTTATTCCGACCCGTTACGAACCTTGCCCATTATAGCACAGTTGTTGCCATTTGACAAGCGCACGCGCAACTTTTTCGCTACATATACGCCTTTTTTTCGGGCGAGTCTACTAAATGTAGGCAGGAGGAAGCGGAGGCGGTGGTGGAGAAATGAACGGTCTGAGGAGAACACCATGCGATTTGGCATTTGCACCGGGCCGGAAAACCGGGACGCGCTGGCCGGGGCCGGCTATGACTACATCGAACTGACCGTTGCGGGCGCCTTGCAGCCGGAGAAAGCCGACGCAGACGTGATGCCGCCGCTGCGGGCGGCCTTCGCAGCTTCCGCCCTGAAGCCGGAAGCGTACAACGTGCTGCTGCCCGGAGACCTGAAGGTGGTGGGGCCGGAAACGGACGCGGCGCGGCAGGAGCGGTATCTCGAGTCGGCGTTCGCGCGGGCGTCGTCGCTGGGCGGGTTGGTCGCTGTCTTCGGAAGCGGCGGCGCGCGCCGCATTCCGCCGGGCTGGCCGGTCGAGGAGGCGCAACGGCAGGTGCGGGAGTTCCTGGGGCGGGGCGGAGCGGCGGCTGCGCGGCACGGGATGGTGATCGCCATCGAGCCGCTGAACGTCTCCGAGTGCAACTTCATCAACAGCGTCGCCGAGGGGGTCGCGCTGGCGCGCGAAGTGAACCATCCCGCCGTGGCCGTTCTGAGCGATCTGTACCATGTGGACCACGACGGCCAGAGTTACGAGGAGACGCGGGCGGCCGCCCCCTGGCTGCGCCATGTCCATGTCGCCGGGGAAGGTCGGCGCGCGCCCCAGCCGGGAGACCATGCGTTCCTGCGCGACTACCTGGCCGTGCTGAAGGCGAGCGGTTACACGGGCCGGGTCAGCATCGAGGGGTCATGGGAAGACCTTCCGGCCCAGGCACCCGAAGCCCTCGCCGTCCTGCGGCGGGCGTGGGACGAGGCTTGAAAAGTGCTCACAGAAACCCACCCCGGCTCGCTGGAGGCTCGCCATCCCTCCCTGTTAAGGAGGGGAAAGAGGAGGGGACAGCCACTTTTGTTAGCGCCTCTTAGGCCCACTCGCCGTGGAAGCGGCCCCGCGCGATCATATCCCGCTCCTCGGAGGAGGACAGGACGGGGGCGCCTGCCTCGCGCAACTGACGCAGGCGCTCGGTGAGGGTCCAGAGTGATAGGCCGGTCTCGCGGACGGTCAGGTCACGGCCCAGCGCGCGCCACTGAACCCAGGTCAGCCAAAGGACATCAGCGAGTGGGGGATGGGGAACGGCGGCGGCGACTTGCGCCTGAACGGTGTGGGCTTCGGGGCGGCGGCAGACGGCGGCGACGCGGCGGGCGGTTTCACATTCGGGAAGAACGGCGACGGAAGACATGGAGTAGGCTCGCTTTCGGACAAAGACTAAGCCTATTATGGCCGCCCCGCCCCGAAAGTCCCACGGTGAAGATGCGAGGTTAAGGTGGGTAAAGCTGCTGGACTATTCGCATCAGCCCCGGCCCTGAAGGGCCGGGCTGCTCCGGCGGACCCGGTCTTCAGGCCGGCAAGGGCGCTGCAAGAGGTCCGGTCAAACGACCTCGACGCGCCCTTCTTCGAGCTTCAGGGCGCGCTGGGCCTCGCCGCCCTTGTTGAGCAGCAGGGTGTTGACGCCGGCTTGGGCGGCCATTTGGGCGATGACCGGACCGGGCAGGACGACGGCGTTGCGGCCCGCCGTGTCCCAAACACGCATGGCAGCCTCACTCGTGAAGCAAAGGAGGGCGTCGCCCTCGGTCAGCAGCTCCAATTCCTGCGGCGTTTCGGGCGTGTCCTCGGGGGCGCCGGTGCTGAGGACAACGCACTCGGCGTCCTCGTCCGAGTCGCCGGCGACGGGGATGCGGCTAAACTCTTCCAAAAAAGCCTGGACAACGGCGGCGCGGTTCTCGCCCGTGTCGTCGCGGCCCAAGTCCGCTAAAGCCGCTTCCAGGCGCTCGTTGCTGCTCGATGCCTGCTGCTGCATCTGCGCCATCATCTGCGCGGTCTGCGACATTGCCGCCAGCTCGTCCGGCCCGACCTCGGCGTGCAGGTCCGGGCCGTCCACGAACAGCAGGTGCTCGCTGCCGCCGAGGATGCCGCCGAGCTGCGCGCCGGATAGGAACATCCCATTCTCAAGCTGCGGCAAGGCCGCCCGGAGGATGCCGAGCTGCGTGAATGCGGGGACGCCGCTGACGCCTTCGGGGTTGGTAGCGATGATAAGCTGAATGTCGGCGTTGGGCGCGATGGAGCCGTCCGGGTTAGTCGGCACGGCGCTCATCGTCGGCACGGCGAGAATGCTGTCACGCAGGAGGTCCAGGAAGCGCCGCCGCGCTTCCGTTCCTTCCTCGTCCGTCAGGGCCATCCGCAGGCCAAGGATGGCGGATTCAAGCGGGACGTTCTTCAGCGGCTCTTCCGTCGGGTCTTGTTGCATAGTGTCTGCTTTCTTCGTTATATGGGGACGGGTACGCATGAGGAGGGCGGGGGCAAGCCCCTCCCTTACACCAACGGGTTCTTTGGCGGCGCGACTTTGTTCTGCTTGCCGAGCCGCTTCAGCCGGCCCAGGATGCCGTGCTGGGCTTCTTCCTGGATGACCGATTCTAACTCGGCCCGCTCCTGCTGGTCGCGTTCCAGGCGGCTTTGCGCCGCCCGCGCCTGGTAGTCTGGATTGTCTATCTGCGCGCCGCACCAGTTGCAAAGCGGGCTGGTCTGTGTGAGCAGCTTCCGCTTGCAGGTGGGACAGACCACGGCCTCCGCCGCCTGGGGCGGTTGAGGATCATTCTGGGCCTCCGGCACCGGGGGCACGGTTTCTTTCCCGTTCATGCTGTTCTCGTTCCCACTAATGACGTCTCAGGCGGGCCGGCGCTTCCGGCCAGGGCGGGCGTTCGCGCGGCGGAAAGCCGCCGCAGGCGCGCGACGGCGTCCGGCAGCCTGCCGAGGACGTAGTCAATCTCCTCGTCGGTCGTGAAGCGCGAGACGCCGAACCGGACGGAGGAGTATGCCCGCGCATCGCTCATTCCTAACGCGCGCAGGACGTAACTTGGTTCCACCGACTCGGACGAACAGGCGGAGCCGGTGGACAGGGCCACTTCCGGGAGGGCCGTCAACAGGGCATCGCCTTCAACGCCCTCAAAGGCGATATTGGCGTTGTGCGGCAGGCGCTCAGTCGGGTGGCCGTTGAGCGTCGTGCCATCAATCGCTCCCAGGATGCCCCGGATCAGCCGGTCGCGCAGCCGGGTCAAATGCGCCTGCTCCCCATTCAAAGGATCGGCCAGTTCGTTTTGACAAATTTCCGATGTTTGACCAAAGCCGACGATGCCGGGGACGTTCAGCGTCCCTGACCGCATCCCCTGCTCATGGCCGCCACCGTCCATCTGGGCAGACAGCCGGACGCGCGGTGCGCGCCGCCGGACGTAGAGCGCGCCGATGCCCTTCGGCCCGTGCATCTTGTGGGCCGTGAAGGACATCATATCCACGGGCAGATATTGAACATTGACGGGCATCTTCCCAACGCACTGGGTCGCATCCGTGTGGAACAAGACGCCGCGCGCGCGGCAGAGCGCGCCGATCTCGGCGATGGGCTGAAGCGTCCCGATCTCGTTGCTGCCCATCATTATGGAAACCAACACGGTCCGGTCGGTCAGCGCGTCTTCCAGCGCGTTTAAGTCTATGCGGCCCTGCCCGTCCACGCCGAGATAGGTGACGCGATGGCCCGCCGCTTCGAGGCGCTTGGCGGCATCCAGAACGGCCTTGTGCTCGGTCGTGACCGTGACCAGGTGATCGCCCTTGTCGGCGTATCGCTCCATGACGCCTTTGAGCGCCAAATTGTCGGACTCGGTCGCGCCCGATGTCCAGACGATCTCGCGCGGGTCCGCCCCAATCAGCCCGGCAACCTGGGCGCGCGCCTTCGCAACGGCTTCTTCCGCAGCCCAGCCGAAAGAATGCCCGCGTGAGGCGGCATTTCCGTAGAATTCGGCGAAGAATGGCAGCATCGCCGCGACCACGCGCGGGTCGGTCCGCGTCGTCGCATTGTTGTCCAGGTAGATCGGCAGATTGACCATAGATATTATCCTACCGGCAGGCCGGCGGCGAACCGGCGGTCTGAAAAGTCCTGGAACGGCGGCCAGTTCGTGGGGGCGGAGGCAACGCCAGATCCGCTGACATCTTCCAGCGTGATCTCTTGCAGCAGAGCCTTGACGCGCATCTCGATCTCGGCCAGCGGGTCTCGGATGGTGCAGTGGCTGAACTGCTTGCAGGTGTGCCCCAGGCCGTTGGAGCAGGGCAGGATGGAGAGGGGGCCGTCAATCACCGTCAGCACTTCGGCCACGCTGATGGCGTTGGGCGCACGGAGCAGCTTGTAGCCGCCGGTAGGGCCGGGGTGGGAGGCGACGATGCCGTTCTTGGCGAGCGATTGCAGGAGCTTCGCCAGCAGCTCGACCGGGATCTCGTACTGCTCGGCGATCTCTTTGGTGTTGACCAGCCGCTCCGGGGCGGCGGCCTGGGTCACGGCCAGGTGCGACAGCGCGAGGAGGGCATAATCGGCGCGTTTGGACAGGCTTAACATGGTCTCGCACCGCCTCTTTCTCCGACCTCTGTGGTCGTAAATTCTGTCCTAGTATACCGAATTTGGCGGCGGGGTGTCAAGCCGCAATGAGCCTGCGTCCGGCCTTGAAAGGCCAGGCTACTCCCAGTGAAAGTCGCTACGCGACTGGAGAAATGCTTCCGAACACTCTTCTTCAGTGCTGGGCGAAAGTTCAGAACGGGTCCACGGACAGCGTCGCCACTTGGACCGCGCCCGGCGGGGGCGTAAACGTGAACGTATCTTTCGCGGTCGTGGTCAGCGGGACGAGGTGGGCCACCTGCTCCTTGAAGGCGATCTGAACGCCCTTCTGCGCGCCTATGAGGTCTATCTGCCGGAGCGCGCCATCCGCCGAGTTGACCAGGAACTGGTAGGTCAGGCCCTGCTTTGTCAGTATCATGCGGTATGTCAGGTCGTCCTCGTTGTTGCCCGCCTGCACCTTGCTGGAAAGCGTCACGCCCAGGCCGGCCAGCGCGGTCAGGACGTCGGCGCTGTTGTCTTTGGTCAGGCCCTGGAAGCCTTGGGCCAGTTGATGCCCGTCGCCCAGAAAGAAGCCGCCGATGGCGAGGCCCAGCGCGGTGACGTCGTTGTTGTCTGCTTCAAACGCCTTCAACGAAGTCACGGAATACTGGCGCGTACCGGGCCGGTAAGTCCAGACGGTGGCGCCGTTCGAAACCACCAGGAGCCGCTGCTGGGGGGTGTTGTCGGCGGAAAACTGGGTCAAGGTCGCTCGGAAGCGTCCGGGCCGCTTGGCGACGACGCGGGCTTCCTCGCGGAACGTAAAGGAAAGTCCCTGCTTGCTGCCCGTCATCTGGAAGTTGGAGCGTGATTGGAGCAGGCCGCCTCCCGAAAGCGGTCGGAGCGCCTTCTTGAGAGGCATCAGGTCGAGCGCAGGCGCCGGGGATGGAGGAGTGGCTATGGCCGGCGGCGCGGGGACGGGAGGCGCGGGCGTCTGCGCCCATCCAGGCGCGGTCAGTGCGAAGGCTCCAGCCAGGGCGAGAAGCGCGGCGAGAGGACGAAGTGCGCGAGGGTGGAAAGAATGCAACGGAGTTGCCCTCCTTGGGGTGGTTGGCAACTATTGTACCACAAGCAAGGCGGCTTTAGGACAACCCCGCCAGACGGGTGAGGGTGCGGCTGAGGGCGCCGGAGAAGAAGCCGACGGCGGGGACGGCCCGGTCGTAGTTCATGCGGGTCGGACCGACGACGCCGATGGTGCCGCGCTTGCGGGTACCGACGTAGTAGGAGGCCGTCACGACGCTGCACTCGGTCATGGCAGGGACGTGGTTTTCCGCGCCGATGACGACGGTGACATCCGGCCCCAGCAGGGCGCGCGAGAGCGTCTGGAACAGCAGCGTCCCACGCTGCAACGTCCCCAGGACGCTCTCGATTTTGGCGACATCGCGGAATTCGGGCTGGCGCAAAATCTCGCTCGCGCCTTCCATGTAGACGCTGTCCTCGTCCACGGCGGCTTGCGCCATCTGCCGGGCGGCGGTCGTCAGCATCGCGTAGAGGGAACGCAAGGCGGGGGCGAACTCGGACGGCGCTTCGCTTGTTTGCCCCGTCAAAGCCTCCAGCGCCTGGCCGGCAAGCGCGGCGTTCAGGGCGTTGCCCAGGGCCACGATGTCGGCAGGCGAGACGGTGGGGGCGTCCGATTGGGACGGGCACAGCAGCCGGTTCTCCACCTGCCCGGTGCTGAGGAGCATGACGACCAGCAGGCGGTCCTCCCCAGCGGGCGTCAGGAAGACCTGCCGAACCTGGGTGTCGGCGGGGCGCGGCGGGGTGGCGACGGAGGTATACGAGGTGGCCTGGGTCAGCAGCGCGCACGTCCGCCGCAGCAGCCGCTCCATCTCCAGCGCCTGATCCTCGGCGTCCAAACCGGGCCGGACCGCCTCTTCCAGTTCCTGCGTTACCATCAGGTGATCCACATAGAACCGGTAGCCCTGGTCCGAGGGAATGCGCCCCGCGCTGGTGTGCGGCTGGCGCAGGAAGCCGAGTTCCGCCAGCTCTGCCATCTCGTTGCGGATCGTCGCGCTCTTGATGCCCCACTGATGCCGCGCCGCGAGGTCTTCGCTGCCCAGCGGCTTGACGGTCTCGACATAGTCACGCACGACCGCGCCTAAAATCTTTTGTTTTCTGTCATCAAGGTACATTGTGCCGACATTAGTATACCATTTGCCGGGGGAGGATGTCAACGCGGGGCGCGCGGCTTCCCCGAAACACCGCATTTTAACCTGCGACAGCCGCTCAATTTCTTAGGAGGCCGCTGGTGACAAAGCCTTTTTCTTAAGCCGGTAATGGAGGCGCAGAAATGTCACTCCCCAAAGTTTCAGCACATGATCTGCCCTCACTCCCCCATCTTCTGCGGCATAAACTCGGATGGCCTCATGCAGCGCGCGAACATAGCGGGCTGAGGTAGTGCCATTCGCGTTCCGCACGACAAAATAAAAACCCGGTTCCCCAAACCCACGGCCTGCGGAAGTTAAGGAGAAGGAACCGTCGGGGTGAACTTCCGGCTTCATAATGACGACGGCATTTCCGTTTGGCAAGGGGAATACCACTTTGACACAATGACCATTATACTGAGGCATTTGGCAAAGGGAGTAGCTTCCAGCATAAAGGACATTTCCGCTCCCTCTCAGTTGCCGGACCCAAGCTGTATAGATGATTTTCTTTGTCGCCTTGTCAAAAAGTTGGATGATGTCACTTGTGATTCCGTAGCTGGTATCAAGTGCTGAGAGAGGCACGTTCAATTGTTGGAGACGGCGGCTAAACACAAAGGCGAGAAGTGAACCGAAAGGGCGGAACGCCCCGCACCACTCGGCCCAGGCGTCTAACTCATAGCCGGAGGTGTGTTCGTAAAAATCAATGATGCTTGCTTCAACGCAATTCGCATCAAAGATGGGGCTGGCTAGGGCGCGAAAATCGCGAATAAGCCCGCGATCAGGAGAGGAAGTGTCAATCTCAAGATTGGCCTCATCTGCCAGTTCTTGGAAGAAGTTCTTACCGATCCCGGCGGGCTTTCCCATCGGCCCACGGATCCATGACTCCTGTTCAAGATTGATACGGCGTCCAGTGAACTGGACCCAGCGTTGTGTGATCCAGTCGGACAAGTAGCCGTGTGGAAAACCAAGCCATGGGGTGGGGCAGTTGAAAGCTTTCATTTTAATATGCAGGATTATACCCGGAGAAAGAAGCAGGCTACCAGCGGAGCGAAACGGCGGCTCAGGGCAACAGGTTCCAGCGCTTCAGGAGGAGGGGCATGGCGATTCCCTGGACGATGACCGATATTCTACAGGTAGTGCCCTACAAGCGGCAGAGGGTCCTGCCGGGACCACGACTTTTGATCGGCGTCGCGCGCGAACAGGACGGCGACTCCAGCGTCTTGTAAGGATTTTTCGCCCAGATCGCGCGGCGGGGATAGCTCAAACCCCAGACCGACGGCGATGATCCCCGGCAGCGTTTTGGCGGCCTGGACATAGGGCAGGAAAAGCTGCTCGAATGAGAGGCCGGTGGCGCGGGCGAGATGAACCACGGCCTCCTCGTCAAACTCCAGGTGGAGGAAAACTTCCTCGCCCTTTTCTTGGGCGAAGACAATCATTTCCTGCATTGTGCCGCCGAGGGCCGCCCAGGCAGAGGAGGGTTCCGTCTCGGAGCAACGGAAATCTTGGATCGGGACGGAAGATTGGAGCATCTGGATGATCTGCTCTATAGTGGTAAAGTGAGCCTTCTCCAGCAGCACAAGGCAGCCGATTGTCGGGTTCAGGCCGGTCATTTAAGTTGTACCCCTGTCCGGTAGTGCGCGAGTTGATCCGCGTTCGCCGACCACGCGGACTCAAAGGTGCCGTCTAACTGCGTGACAACAACTTTGCTGCCGATGATGTGAAAGAGCCGGTCACTGCCACGATAGGGCGCCTGCCAGACCTCATCGGCGTTTGCCGCATGATCGGCAATCGCCTGAGCAAACGCACGGGCGAGATCATTGGTCACGTTGCCCATGAAGCCCCAGGCGGCCCCGCGCCTTGCGAGGATGCTTTTCAGCTTGTCCAGATGATCGGCAATCAGATCAGCGACATCACAGGTGTTCGGCATCCCAGCTCCCCATTGGCCTCTCCTTCGGCGCAGGACAGATCCAGTATACCAGAAAAAGCAGGCGGCTCAGGGCAGCAGGTTCCAGCGCTTCAAGAAGAGGGGCATGGCGATTCCCTGAACGATCACCGAGAAGGCGACGACGCTGAAGGTGGCGATCACGATCTGGTCGCGGTAGGCGAGGCCCGGCGGCTTCAAGAGCCTCGCAGCGCCCGGCGCAGGCGGTTCCACCAACCCCGCGCCGGTGGAACCAGGCCGGTGGTCTTCTCAGCATTCGGATTGGCGGGGATAGGGAGGTTAGCAGGCAGCACAGGGGGGGCGGTCGCGGGCCTGGGCAGGCTCTTGGCATCGGGCGGAGGCGCGGACGCGGGCAGCGGCAAGTTCTTCATCCCGGCGGTGGCAGCGAGTATTCGCTCCTGGACCGCCTCATAAACGGGATCGCGATACCACAGACGGTCCAGCATCGGCAAGGCAAACCGCAGCGTGGGGGCCGGATCACTCGCCGCAATTTGGCCCAGCGCCCGCGCTGCGTGGAGCCGCAATTCCTCGTCATTGTCCAGGAGGACAGAGATCAAAGCGGGGATGGCGTGACGGTCGCTGATTTCTCCCAGCGCCACGGCCGCGGTCCGTCGCACGTCCTGATCCCAGCGCTGGAGAGCCTGACTCAAACAGGGCACGGCCCGAACATCCTTGATCTCCCCCAATGCCCACGCTGCCTCCTGGCGCACCTGCACGTCCCGGTGCTGGAGGGCCTCGATCAGCGTAGGGACGGCCAGAGGGTCCTTGATCTCCCCCAATGCCCGCGCGGCTTCCCGGCATGCGCCCTCTTCCCAGCGCTGGAGAGTGGCGATCAACGCCGGCACGGCCTCGCGGTCGCCGATTTTTCCCAGCGCCACGGCAGTGTTCCGGCGCACGCGCGCCGCACCATCCTGGAGGGCTTCGAGCAGCGCGGGGAGGGCCGCCGGGTCCTTGATCTTCCCGAGCGCTTCTACCGCGTCCCGGCGCAGGGACTCGCTCGGATGCTTGAGGCGGGCGATGAGTTCTGTGACATCTTCCATCTCCGTGCAGTTCCTCTCACCTCAGCCGTACCACCGGCTCCGCCAGCCGCAGCGGTTCTTTACGCACCAGGTCGTCCACCGTCATGCAAAGCCACCGGTCAGCGTTGACCGAGAACGTCACCCGCAGCCGGGGAGACGTGCCCTGCCCGGCGGGGTGCAGCGGCAGCGGGGAGTCGCCCGGATTGAGTTCCACCAGATTGCCTCCCGCTGGATTGACCCCGCTGCTCTCACGGTCCGCACTCCAATAATGATTCCCGTTGGGATGCTCCTGCCACGTCACCGGCCTTTGGCCCAGCCGCCCTACCTCCCGGATGCCGAAGCGCATCTCCGTCATCCCTGGAAAATCGGCGTAGTAACGCACGGCAAAGTCAGGCACCGTCGGGTAGCGTGTGCGGCGAGGCACCAGCCGCTCGTATTCGACAACGTGCCTCTGATCGTTCTGGACCACCAGAGCATAATCGTGATAAATATAATCCTCCACAGAGACCCCGCCCGCGAACCGGGCCGCCCCCAAGGCGACCGCCGTGAAAACGAACGCCGGGTCATGGCGCACCACCGCCTCGGGAAAGGCGGAGTCCACGACCGCCGCTACCCCCGGCAGCAGCGTCGAGCCACCCACCAACAGCACCTGATCTACCCCGCCGTTCCTTTCTCCCCCATCCGCCGCCGGCGTCTCGGGGTCCGCTAACTGCTGCCGGATGTCCGTCAGGGCCGCGCGGAGCTGCTCATACAGCCCACGCTCCTCCAGCAGGCGTCCCAAGTCCTCCCGGCAAAGGCTTCGGGTAATCCCGTTCCAGCGGAACTCGGCGGAGCCATCCCGGCTCACCTGTTCTTTGACCCGCATCGCCTCCCACCGGGCGTGGTACTCCCATTGGGGCAGATCGGACAGGTCCATCAGGAGGTGTTCCAGTAGCCACTGGTCCACGTCGTCCCCTCCGAGGCGGACCATGTGCTTGGCGAGGACGTGTGCGGCTCCCCCCGCAGCCACTCCGGGTCCGAGACGGACGGCGGCGAGATCCAGGGTGCCGCCGCCAAAGTCCACGACCAGCAGCGTCTCCTCACGGGCCACATCAACCCCATAGCCGAGCGCGGCGGCGACCGGTTCATCCAGGGTGCGGAGGTGTCGGATCTTCAGCCGTTTGGCGATCGCCTGGAGAGCCGCGCGGTAAGGTTCATAATAGCCAACGGGTGTGGGGATCGTCAGGTCGATGATGCGGGGGTGCTGTGGACGCGACGCGGCGAGCAGTTCCCGCAGGAAAAGGAAGGTCGCTTCCTGCGCCGAGAGTTCCTCCGTTCCCAGGCGGGCGACCGCGCGGTGAGACTGCCCTCCGAGGAACGGCTTGAAACTCTGGGTGAAGGCGCGGGACTGTATGGCATAGTTGCCGTAGTTCTGGTTGAGCGCCTGCTGGCCGATCCGCACCGGTCGGACGCGGCGCCGAAAGAACAGCCAGGGCCGCACGGCTTCGGAGAGGTGAAGGGCGGAGGGGATGAGCGGGGACTGCTCCACAGGCTGCTCACGAGCAATTCCGGGCAGGTGCAGAATCCGCACGCTGCCCGCCTCCGCGACCGCCACGACCGTGTTGGTGGTGCCAAAGTCTATGGCTAACTGTCCCGGCACGGCTCACGCTCCTTCTCTCTCCAGGATCGAGTGTCGTCTACAGGGACTAAGTTAGGCAAGCAGATGGATTTCACCTGCCGATGGATTTCGCTCCTGGTGTTGTTCTAAAACCCAAAGAACACCCAACAGCAACCGATCTTACCGTCGGACGCTGTTGGGTTGTTTTCCTCCTGCTGGAGCGGGCGAATAAAGGGGTGGAATCCCTTGGCACCCCTGGCCTGCCATCACCCGCCAATTCTGGAATCGCCGCCGGACGAAGCAATTCCGCTTCCCTTTTCCAGTCATGCGGCTCAGGGCAGCAGGTTCCAGCGCTTCAAGAAGAGGGGCATGGCGATCCCCTGGACGATGACCGAGAAGGCGACGACGCTGAAGGTGGCGATGATGATCTGATTGCGGTAGGCCAGGCCGGGTGGCAGGCTGAGGGCCAGGGCGAGGGCCAGCGCACCGCGCATCCCGCCCCAGAACAGGACGTGCTGATGGGGCCGGGCGATCCGCAGGCGCGAGCGCGCGAACAGGGCGCAGACCGGGTAAACGGTCAGCGCCCGGCCTGCCCAGACCAGGGCGATGGCGGCGGCGATGGTCGTCAGCCCCAGGGAGGGAAAACCGATGGCGGCGTTGCCCTGGCCGATCAGCAGGAAGATGAGGGAGTTGGCGACGAAGGCGGCGAAGTCCCAGAAGGCCAGCACGACCTCGCGGCCCCGCTCGGTGAAGAACGGCGAGTTGCTGGCGTGTAGCGCCCCGACATTGCCCATCACCAAGCCCGCCGCGACTGTCGCCAGGACGCCGGAAACGTGGAAGTGGTCGGCCAGCAGGAATGAGCCGTAGGCCGCCGCCGCCGTCAGGGCGGTCTCGACCAGGTGGTCTGCCGTGGACCGTCCCGCCAGCGCGACCGCCGCGCCGCCGCACAGCGCGCCGACGGCCAGCCCGCCTCCCGTCGCCGTCGCCAGGGCCAGCAGCCCGGCCGGTCCCGCCGCGCCACTTCCGCCCTGGGCGTAAGTGACAGCCAGCGCGAACAGCACGGCGGCCACGCCGTCGTTGAACAGGCTTTCGGCCTCCACCAGCAGCCGCAGCCGCCCGACGACGCCGCTCTCCTTGAAGGCCGCCAGGACCGAAACCGGGTCGGTCGCGGCGATCAGGACGCCGAAAACAGCGGCGGCGGGCCAGGGCCAATGCACCAGCAACGCCATCCCCGCCGCGACGACCAGGGCGGACACGGCCACGCCGGCCGTCGCCAGCGTTAGGATCGGCAGCGCGTCCCGCCGTAGCTCGGTCCAGGACAGGCTCAGGGCCGCCTCGAACAACAGCGGCGGCAGCAGGGCGCTGAACAGCAGGTGCCCGGTCAGCGCCGTCCCCGTGTGGACGTGGGCGAGGGCCAGCCCCGTCCCGGCGGCCACCAGGCCGACCGTGTACGGCACCCGCAGGCGGCGCGCGGCCAGCGCCACCAAATTCGCCACGAGGAGCAGAAGCGTGATGCTGTAGACGGTCAATCGGGGGCTACGCTGCGTGCCGGGGCTGTGGAAAGCCCCGGCAGAGAGGCACCCTCACAGGTGGAGGCCAGAGAGGAGCTTGTCCGAAGGACGTTTCTTTGCCGGGGCTTTCCACAGCCCCGGCAGACGGTATAGCGCGGCATCCGCTACTCCTTCTCCAGCAGCGAGCCGTACTTCTCGGCGACGACGCGGCGCTTGACCTTCAGCGTCGGGGTCAGCTCGCCGCCTTCCTGGGAAAAGGCGTGGTCTATCAAAGCGATGCGCTTGATCTTCTCGAAGTCGGCCAGGTCTTTTGAGAGTGCGTCAATCTCGGACTTGACGAACTTGCGCGCGCCCGAGTCGGCAATCAAGGCCTCGTTCGTTTTTAGCTCTTTGCCCTGCTCCTTCGCCCAGGTCTTGAGCGCATCGAAGTTCGGGACGACGAGGGCGCCGACCGTGCCGGCGTTGTCGCCCAAGAGGACCACTTCGGTCAGGAGGGGACTGCGCTTGAGCCGGGTCTCGATGGGCTGGGGGGCGACCTTTTTGCCGTTCGCCAGGACCAGGATGTCTTTCTTGCGATCGGTGATCTTGATGTAGCCCTGGGCGTCACGCTCGCCGATGTCGCCGGAATGGAACCAGCCCTCGCCGTCAATGACTTCCGCCGTCGCTTCCGGGTTGTTCCAGTAGCCGCGCATGACGGTCGGCCCTTTGACCAGAAGCTCGCCGTCCGGGGCGGTCTGAATCTGCACGTTGAACATCGGCGGACCGACCGTGCCGACCTTGACGCGGCCCGATTGGTTCGCCGTCGCCGCCGCCGTGGTCTCAGTCAGGCCCCAGCCTTCCAGGATTGGGATGCCGATGGCGAGAAAGAAGTGGGCTGTTTTGGGGGTCAGTGGGGCGCCGCCACTGACGAAGAACTTGAGATGCCCGCCGAAGCGCGCCCGGATTTTGGACAGCACCAGCTTGTCGGCAACGAGGAAGCGGAGGGACTGTAAGGGGCTGATGGGATGGCCCGCGTTGCGGCGGCGTGCGACTGAGTCGCCGACGCCCAGCGCCCAGTATGTGAGCTTTTTGCGCCGGGTGGGCAGCTTGGCGATGCCGTCCGCGACGCGGTCGTGGATGCTCTCGTGGACGCGCGGGACGCATTGCATCACGGTCGGCTCCAGCTCGGCCAGGTTGTCCATCAGCTTGAAGATGCTGTCGTTGAAGCGCGTGTGCGCGCCCTGCGTGATGGCGAGGTTGTAGGTGACGCGCTCGAAGACGTGCGAGAGCGGCAGGAACGAGAGGAACACGTCATTGGGCGGCTGGAACTGCGGGAACTGGTGGTTGGCGGCGTCCAGGGCCGCCGTCATGTTGCCGTGCGTCAGCATCGCCCCCTTCGGATTGCCGGTTGTCCCCGACGTGTAGACCAGGCTCATCAGGTCGTCCGCGTGAACCGAGTCGCGCCGGGCCTCGTAGCTTTCCTCGAACTGCGCCGCCGCGCCCTGTTCGACCACCCCGTCCAGCGAGAGGATGCCGTCTTTGGCCGCCGCCTCGTCCAGCGTGATGACTACGGCGAGGTCTGGGGCGGCCTCGCGCGCCTCGGCAACTTTTGCCACCTGCTTGGCGTTCTCGGCGACGACGGCCTTCGCGCCGCTGTCGGCCAGGATGTGCGCGACCTGCGCGGCGGGCAGGGTGGGGTAGACGGGCACCGTGACCGCCCCGACGGCCAATGTCGCCAGGTCCAGAACCGCCCATTCGGGCCGGTTCTCGGACAGGATCGCCACTCGGTCGCCCCGCTCGATACCCAGCGCGCGCAGGCCCAATGCGACCTGCCGCACACGATCCGACAGGTCACGGTAGGCCAGCGTTTCCCACGTCTTGCTTCCATGCGGCTTGCTGGAAAGCGCGGGCCGGTCGGGGTACTTGCGTGCGGCCTCGGCAAAGCGCGTGTTGACGGTGTCAAAAGTCTCGGGCATGAGGATCTTCTCCGAGGGTCCGTTCATACGGAGGGTATGAAGACTAGCATAGCAAACTGCGGCGAGAATGTCAAGGGAGACAGTGGAACGCCCTAGATTGCGCCCGTGGGCTTCAAAGCCCGTGTCGCGAGGTAGGAAGGGAAGAACTCCGCCAGCGGGTCATCGCGCCGCTTGTCCTCGTACAGCCCGGCCAGCATGAACCCGGCGTCCGTCTGCCCACCGATCTGATCTTCCAGGCTGTGACTGAACTCCAGCGGCGCTTCCGCGCCGAACGCTGCTGCCCGTTCCGCCTCCGACATGCTGCCCGTATCGGAGTATGGCAGCTTGTATTTGACTTCGAAGACGCCCCGATCGGCCTGGATGCGGTCGAAAATGTAGGAAGCCGGGTAGAGGAAGCCTGCCAGCAGCACGCCGCCGGGCCGCAGAACGCGGTATGCCTCCCGCCAGACCGGACGGACGTCGGGCACGAAGAGGTTCGAGACCGGATGGACGATGAGGTCGAAGACAGTCTCCCCGAACTGGCTCAGGTCGGTCATGTCTCCCTGAGCCGTCGTCAGCGGCAGGCCCTCGCGGTCCGCGACAAGCCGGTCCTGCCTCAGTTGGTTTGGAGAGTTGTCGAACACGGTGACGTTCGCCCCCACGGCCGCCAGGAGCGGCCCCTGCTGCCCGCCGCCGGAGGCGAGGCAGAGGACATCGGCGCCCTCTAGGCGTGGGAACCAGTCTTTCGGGACCGGCCTCTGCTCCGTCAAATAGAGTTCCCATTCCCCCTGCCGTGCGGCGGCGATCTTCGCGGGATCGTAGGCGATGGTCCACTGATTCCCCTGTTCGCCCAGCTTGTCCCAGGCGACCCGATTATGTCCGAGGATGTCTTTCAAAGGGCTGGTCCTTCCGGCTTCGCGCCGCTGTCGGCCAGGATGTGCGCGACCTGCGCGGCGGGCAGGGTGGGGTAGATGGGCACCGCCTCGGCGAAGCGCGTGTTGACGGTGTCAAAGGATTGTGGCAGGGGGTTCCTCCGCAGGGATTTGAAACAGCAAGTACGGCTTAGGACAGCAAACTACGGCGCGAATGTCAAGCCGCGCATAGCCCCCAGCTTGACAGGACGCTCTTGCGCGTGACATAATAGAATGTGGCGGCTTGAGAGGGCGTTTGGGGCAGGGGCCAAGCCCGCCGCTCCGTGCGCTGTGGAACTGTGTCCGAGTTGGTCGAAGGAGCACGCCTGGAAAGCGTGTAATGGGGCACCCTCCATTCGTGGGTTCGAATCCCACCGGTTCCGCCATTTTTTTGCCTTCTCTCTTTTTGCCTTCTCTCCTGCCTCTGGGTCGAGGAAGCCGCCATGCCTAGCGCCGACGTGATCACGCAGCTCGCCAGTACCGCCGCCAAGCGGCTGGGCGGCAACCTGCGCCTCCTGGCCCTCTACGGGTCTGCTGCCGACCGCCCGCAGGAGGCCCACGACTTGGACTTCCTGCTGGTCGTGGACGCCGTCGAGAACTGCGTCACGCACGCCACCCGTGACTGCCGCGCGATTTTCCCCCAAGTTCAGTTTTTTGTCCTGTCCGCCGCCGAATTCGGTGTCCTGCCCTCCTTCTATCGGTTTCAATTAGCATTCGCCCGTCAGTTAAGCGGCGATCTGTCGCTGCCCGTGCCGACGCGCGAGGACGCCGTGGACTCGATCACGCACGGCTACACCGACACGCTCCGCACCCTGCGCCAGCAGTTCAAGCGCCGCGAATGGGCGATGGCCGACGATTGGGCGCGGCAGGTGTGGTGGAACCTGAAAAGCTTCAAGTACGCGACGCTGGACGTCTGCTGGCTGCTGCGGCGGGAGCGCCCGACCGATCCCAGCCGTGCGGCCCTCATTCTGGAAGCGGAAGGACTGGCCCACTGCGCCCGTGCGCTGACCGAGTGGCCCGATCTGGAGCCGCTGGCCCAAAGACTCCTGCGCGACCCGCTTTCCTGGATCATGCACTGGGAGCCGCTTGTTGCCGCCGCCTATGCCGAAGTCCGGCCTTACTTGCGCGGAAAATAGAAGCCTCCATGCCCAAACGTCTCCGCCTCTCTTTCGACGCATTCCCCCCTCGCCGCAGGCGCTGGCTGCGCGCCGTGCTCCTGGCTTTGGCCCTGCCGCCTTGTGCGCTGGGCCTGTTCTGCTTGCTGACGGCATATCGAATCTATGCCAGCAACCAGGCGGAAGAGCGTCTGGCGGCGTTCCCGGTCCCGGCGACGGATCAGCGCCTGCTCGTGTTTGCCCCGCACCCGGATGACGAAACTCTGGGCGCGGCGGGCCTGATGCGCCAGGCGCGGCTGCGGGGCGACGACGTGCGGGTCGTGATCCTGACGAACGGGGACGGCTTTCGCATCAGCGCGGCGCAGGAGTTTCGGGAGGTCGTCGTTTCCCCGCAGGACTTCGTCCGCTACGCCTACCTGCGCCAGGGGGAGGCCCGTACCGCCCTGGGCGTGCTGGGTATTCCGGCCGACCACGTCCACTTTCTCGGCTACCCGGACCGGGGCTTGATGCCCATGTGGACCAGCCACTGGACGCCCGATTCGCCGGTCGCGTCAGCCTATACCCGCGCCGATCATAACCCGTATAACGACGCGGCTACCCCGAACGGCCCGTACTGCGGGGCCGCCCTGCTTGACGACATCAAGCGGCAGATGCTGGCCGAGCGGCCGACCGACATCTATGTAACGCATCCTGGTGATGACCACCCGGACCACGCCGCCGCCAGCGTCTTCGTCCGCACCGCCCTGGAGCAGCTCCGCACGTCGGGCATCGGGTGGGCAAAGTCCGCCCGGCTGCACTACTACCTGGTCCACCGGGGCGACTGGCCGACCCCGCAGGGCATTTACGAAGACCGCCCCCTGCTGCCGCCGGGTCCGATGGCCTCGCTGGACACGCACTGGGCCGCGCTGCCGCTCTCAAAGCGGGACATACAAAGGAAGTACGCCGCCATCAAGCGCTACCGCAGCCAGGTGAGTGCGTCCAGTCGGTTCCTGTTCTCCTTTGCCCGCCGGAACGAGCTGTTTGGGACGGTGGGCAGGGCGGGGGCCGCGCCGGGCCTGGCCCGCGTCCCCGACGGCCGATTCCGCGTGGACGGCGACCCGAAGGACTGGGCAGGGCAGACGCCGGTGGCCCTGGACCCCGCCGGGGACAGCGTGATGCGCGCTTTCCAGGCCGGCGGTGACATCGTCCGCGTGTTCGCCTGCCGCGACAGCAAGTACTTGTACGTCCGCCTGGACACCGCTCGTCCTATCTCGCCGCAGGTCGCCTACACCCTCACCCTGCGCCCAATTCTCCCAACCTCCGGTGCAGGTGCGTCCCAGCCGGACGCTCAGGTCTTGACAGTCACGCCCGGCGCGGTGGGGCGGCGCCTGCCCCTGCCCAATGTCCCCGGCGGAACATACGCCTGGCGCGGCAACCTGCTGGAAGCCGCCGTGCCGCTGGCCAATGTCGCCCTCGCCCATCCCAACGCGGGCGAGACGGTGTACGTCATGGGCCAGACGCGCTTCGCCGACCTGGAAATAGACCGCACCGGCTTCCGCCCCGTTGCCTGCGGCCCGACGCCGCCCGCGCTCACGGCGCGGCGACGGTGACGCTTTTGGCGACGCGACCCTGCTCATCGCGGACGCGAATTGTCAGCGGCCCGCGCCCCGGCGGCACGAAGAGGCTGAACGGGTGGTGTGTCTGCCGCGCCTTGCCCTCGCACGTGGCTTCCAGGGTGGGGTGGAGGCTGTATGTCGAGATCGCCGCGCTCAGGCTTCCCCGGTAGCTGGCTGGCAGCCGGTTCCCGACGACTTGATACCGATACGGCGGCGCGTCCCCGAAGCGGCTCAGGAAGTAGGGGTCGCCGGCGGCGGCCCTGAATGCCGCCAGCGCCCCGCTCCCCTCCGGCAGCGAGTAATCGTTCAGCTTTCGCCCCGGCTGGGCCGTTTGGAGGTTGTTGCGGGTGAACCAGCAGAACATTTTCAGGCGTGGAAAGCGAATTTTAATGGTGTCCAGTAGGTCATAGATGCGCGCGGCGGCGTAATCGTCGGCGTCCCGGCCCTCCACGCGCGAGCGGCGCGAGACGCCGCATTCGGTCAGGCACAGCGGCTTGCGGGCGGCGTACTTGGCATAAAACGGCGCGATGAACGAGGCTGGACCGTCCTGCCAGGCTGGGCGGTTTAGATTGTCATCGTAGAAGCGCACCAGATACAGGCTGATCCCGACCCAGTCCACCACGTCATCGCCCGGATAGTACAGGTCCAGGTTATACGTCGGCACCGCCCCCGGCGCCCAGACCAGGGCGACGTTGGTGGCATGTCTGTTGACGACTGTGTGGACCAGCCGGAACGCCCGCCGGTACGCCGCCGGGTCGCGCCCCCACGATGTCCAGTTGCCGTTCATCTCCCCGCCGAAGCGCAGGAAAACGGGCGTCCCGCAGTCCGCCGCGTCGCGCGCCCATCGGTTCAGGTACTCGTCGTCCCGCACAGCCCGGATGTTCCTCGGCTCCCACGCGATTTGGATCGCTCGCCCTGCCCGCGCCTGCCGCCGCGCCCAAGCTATGGGAAACGGCGCCCCATAGGGGCTGTAATCGTAGCACACGGCCAGAGGCCGCCCGATACGCCGTCCAAACGTATCGGCATCGTTCCGGCCCGTGTAGTCATCCAGCGCCCCCAAATAGCACCCCGCCGCTGGCTCCAGTTTAGCTAATCGGGTTGCATTTGATACACTCGCCGTCACCGCCAGCGCCACATCCGTCTTGAGCCGCAGCGCCCGCCGGTGCTGCACGTCCGCCCCCTGCGGATCGCCCATCCGCCGCCGGATGAGGGCCTCCTGCTCGTAAGTCGCCCCCGCCGCCTCGTACTGCGCCGCCCGCTCCCGCGCCTCGCCCCAAGCGCGGGCATCGGCAGCCGTGCGGAAACGGGGGACGGTCTGGGCGTGGAGGGGGAAAGTGAGGGCGAGGAGGAAGAGGAGGATGGCCCCCTCGCCCCCAATAATGGGGGAGTAGGAGTGACCATCCCTGTTTTTTCTGGCTCCCCCATTATTGGGGGCGGGGGGGTCGCTATGCATTCTGCCCCCGCATCTCCGCGACCATCTCCTCGGCATCCGTGACGGGCGCGAGGCAGACCGTGCCGATGCAGACGGTTGCATAGGGCAGACCGCCCTTGTCGGCGGGCAGCCCGCGCTTCGCCGCCGCCTCAGCCTCCAATGTCTCCACAGTCTTGCCCGGCGCGACATGGCCCCACGCCGCCTGCTGCAAGAGCCGCGTCCGGTCATCCTGGCGGTTGCCGACTATGGTGACGTGGAGGGCCGGCGCGGTGGCGGCCTGGACGGCGCGGGCGTAGGAGGAGGCGAAGTAGCCGTAGCCGCCGTATTTGTCCGCGAACAGCCTCAGCGCGCGCTCCCCCGCCTGCCGATACTTGGCGTCTTCCGTGAAGCCGGACAGGCGGATGAGGGCCAGCGCGGCGTCGGCATTGTCGCCGATCTCCTTCTTGGGCCGCGCCAGATCGCCGATTGCGTTGGGATCGGGTGCAAGGTCAAAGAAGCCGCCCGCGTCTTTGTCTTCCAAGGCCGTGACGATGTAATCTGCGGCCTCTTCCGCCCACCTGCGGCAAAGAGCGTCCCCTGTCGCCTCATACAAATCCAGCGCAGCGCAAACAAGCGCCGTTTGATCTGACAGCAAGCCGATGCTGCCTTGTGCCCCCTCCTGTGTGTGGAAGTGGTACATTGCGGTGAGTATGTCCGTTGTGTCGGCCTCATTGACCTCGCCGTAGCAGGTGCTCACGCTCTCGATAAGAAAGCGCAGCGTGTTTGAGGCAGCATCGAGTATTTCTGCTTCACCCGTCACCTTGTACCGCGCCACCAGCGCGGAGACCATCAGCGCATTCCAGCCGGTGTAGACGGTGCGGTCAATGAACGGCGTCGGGAGGGTCGCGCGGACGGAAAGCAGCTGGCCGTAGTAGGCTTCCTCCTTGTCGGCGTCCTGGCTGCCCGCGAACGCGCCGGTTTCCCCGTCGCGCATATCGGTCAGGAGCCAGTTGTGGGCGGATTTGACGACTCCGAGGTAGTAAGGGTCGTCTAAGACCTGGGAGGCCAGCGCGTACAGGGATGTCAGCTTGGCGTTGTCTTCCAGCATCTTCTCAAAATGTGGAATACTCCAATCGCGGGTCGTGCTGTAGCGGAAAAAGCCGCCCGCGTATTGGTCGTACATGCCGCCGTCGGCCATGCCGTGCAGGGTCTTCTCGGCGATGACGCGCAGCTCGGGGTCTCCTGTTCGCGCGTACTCCTCCAAAGTCAGGCGCAGAGCGTCAGGGTGGGGGAACTTGGGCTGGCTGCCGAAGCCGCCGTAGGCGAAGTCGAAGTTGCGCTTGATGGCCTGAATGACGGGCGCCGTGGTGTCCGGGTCCAGGTCGGAAGCCGTCAGCGCCTCGGACTCGGCCCGCTGGGCACGCATCTGGGCGGCCTGTTCCAGAATGCTGTCTTTACTATTTTCGTACAGGTCGGCGATATAGTCCAGCAGGGCCACCATGCGCGGCGGCGGGACATAGGTTTCGCCGTACAGCGTGTCGCCGTCCGGGGTCAGGAAGGCGGTCGTCGGCCAGCCGCCCATGTTGTAGCGGGCGTTGATGTCCGGGCGGCGGTCGTTGTCTACCTTGATGGGGATGAAGCTCTCGGCGATGCGCTTCTGGACTTCGGGGTTGCTGTACGTCCCCGTGTGGTCCGGGTCGCCGGGAATGCCGGTGTCCATGACGTGGCACCAGTGGCACCAGACCGCGCCGATGTCCAGCAGGACCGGCTTGTCCTGCGCCTTCGCCTCGGCAAAGGCGTCGTCCCCCCACTCGCGCCAGGGAATGTTGCTGTGGTCACTCATGAGGGGAGTGTACCCATAAACCCGATGCTCAGGGAAATTCTCATGTCGTGAGAATTTCGACGATCCTTGTGGTCGCTCTGCCGAGGGAGCACTGTTTTCGCTCCCGCCCGGTGGTACAGTGGATGAGACACAAATACTTCTGGAGGAAACCGCCATGAAAGCCGTGTTCCAAACCGCCTCGCCGTATCAGGCAGATGCTCTCAATCTGCCCGTCGCCGACTTGAAAGCATCTATCCCATTTTACGAAACCGTCATGGGTTTCCAGGTGCTGTCGCGGCAAACCGCGCCGTGCCGATCCGCCGTCTTGAGTCGAGACGCCATCAAAATTGGTCTGGCTGAGAACGGGGGCGACCCGAGCCAGGAGGGCTGTTTCTTCGGCGTGGACGATGTCGAAGCTGCCTTCGCGGAACTGAAAGCCAATGGCCTGGGGCAAGATGAGGCCGTCTTCCGGGTGGACCAGTACGGGGATGTGTCCTACCGCGTGTTCTTCGTCGTGGCCCCGGACGGGCTGTGTTACTGCCTGGGTGAACGGCAGGGCTAAGAATCTTACCGTGTGCAACTCTTGCCAAAGGCCCAAAGTGTTTTTTGCTCCAAACGAAGGCGTTTTATGTTATCCTATAAGCTTATGCGCGATGCTGCCATCACTCTTGCCGGTCTCCCCCTGCTTCTGTTTACCCTGACTGCCTCGGCCCAGGTCGCACCAGTGCCCGTCAGCGGAGCGCCGCCACATGTCGGCGATTCGGGGCCGCAGGTGGTTCCGACGCCGCCGACCGTCGTTCAGCCATCCGTTGCCAACGACGCCGGGAATGCCGTGCTGGCATCTTCCATCCCCAGCCCCAAAACGCCCGCCGCCTGGACGCGGCAGACGCTTTCCATCGCGCCCTGCACGACGCCGCCGAAGGTGGATGGGGGGCTGGACGATGTCTGCTGGCGCACGGCCACGCGGGCCGGCGGCTTCTACCGCCTGGGCGGCACGGCCCCGATCCAGCCCGGCGACCAGACGGAGTCGTGGATCTGCGCGGACGCCACGCACCTGTATCTGGCCTTTCACTGTCTGGATAACCATCCCGAGATGATCCACGCCAGCCAGATCCAGCGCGACGGCAACATCGGCGAGGACGACTTCGTCGCCGTGGACATTGACAGCCAGAACAACCGCCACGGGTATTCCACGTTCCGCCTCACGCCGCGCGGGACCCAGGGCGAGAACATCGAGGGCGGCACCGCAGACAACATCACTTGGGCCGGCGACTGGAAAGCGGCCACCCGCCGCACCAAAGACGGCTGGACGGCGGAGATGTCCATCCCGTTCGCCCTCCTGCGCTACCCCAAGGGGGCAACGGCATTTGGGCTGAACCTGTGGCGCAAGCTGGCACGCGAGTCGTCGGTCGAGAACTGGCCCTACCTGCCCCCGGACGGCAGCAACAATGAGTCGCTCTACATCCACGAGTTCACGGGCATCCACCCGCCGTTCCTGGCGCCGCGCCCCATCTTTCTGCCGTACACGCTGCTGACCGGTGGGGTGGGCAGTGCGGGGCGTATGGGGGTGGACATCAAGTACCCGCTGTCCACCACCCTGACCGGGGTGGCGACGATCAAGCCGGACTTCCAGACCATCGAGCAGGATGTCACGAACATCAACTTCTCGTACACCGAAAAGCTGCTCTCCGACCGCCGCCCGTTCTTCGCCGAGGGATCGGGCTTTTTGCCCTACCGCGACCTGTTTTACTCGCGCCGCATCGGCGTCCTCGACGGCGGCCTGAAGGTGGCCGGCAAGCAGGGCGACACCTCAGTCGGAATGCTCACGACCGACACGCGCGGGCCGGATGCCGAGAACGCTGCCGTCCTCGCCTTGAACCGCGACCTCGGCCTGTTCAGCCACGCTGCAGTCAACTTCGTCTCGGACATCATGCCGGGCCGACCATCCAACCAAGTCGCCAAACTCGAAGGCCAGTACGGCTGGCGCGTCGGACCAGACCAGTGGAACTTGGTCGCCAACCACGCGCCGAGCTGGCAGGGCGGGCGGCGCATGGACAGCAAGGACTACTTCGCTTTCAACACCTCCGCCCTGCCGGGCCGACCGTCGTTCTATGTGGATCACCAGGACATCGGCCCGAGCTTTACCAGCAACCTGGGCTTTGTCCCAGATGTGAACCTGAAGGGCAGCTCGGCCAGCATGGAGCAGTTCAACCAGTTCGACCGTGGCCGCCTGCGGCTCTACGATGTCAACGTGTCCGCCAACACCTACCAGCGCCACACGGGCGGCTTCTTCCAGAAGGATATTGATGGCAACATCTACCTTGAGTCGCGGGACGGCTTCAGCCTGGACCTGAACAGTGACCAATCTCAGCGCGACGACTTCCGCGACCATGCCAACCACGCCGACTTCGGCTGGGGCAAGCGGACGCTCTACCAGCGCGGCAGCATCGGGGACACCCTGGGGCGGCAGGCGGGCCAGCCGTACAACTTTCTGACATTCTCGCAGGGCATCCTCGTCTCGCGCCCCTTCTCGCTCCTGCTCAACTACAGCCGCCTGCGCCTGGGCGACACGCATTCGACGCAGACCATCCTGACCGGCAACTACCGCCTGAGCGCCGAGCGCAGCGTGGGCGTCCGCATCGTCAATCAGGCCGGGGACGATCAGGGATCGGGGCTGGGCACAAACCTCTACTTTTCCTTCGGCCAGCACGTCCGCTCCGGTTCCGACCTGTTCCTGCTCTTTGGCGACCCCAACAGCCCCAAGACACGCGGCAAGGTCACGCTCAAGATCATTCGCCCGTTTTGAACCGCTCCGGGCCGCCGCGCCTTGACCTGCTATTGACCTTGACGCGGCGGCCCAAAATCGGTAAGATGTTCCTGCCATGAAAATCCAGCTTCAATCCCTGCGCGTCATCAACTGCGGCCCCCTGCGAGACGTGTGCATCCACTTCGCCACCGACGCCGACAGCCCCGTCACGGTCCTGGCAGGCGCGAACGGCAGCGGCAAGACGACGGTGTTGGAATTAATCATAGCTTTGTCTGATTTGCTCAACCCGCAGCATGATAGCGCTTCTAGTGTGTCCAGGAATGAAAATTATGTGCTTAACCGTGCGGAGTACGCACAGATGGATTGGCTGCTAGATGACGAGGAGTTCAGTATTTTTTGCGGAAAGCGGCCTGCCGATTTTCAATTTCCTCTTAACTACTATGGTAGGGATTCATTTAAGCGTAGATATTTGCAGTCTGAAAAGACTAATAAAGAATATATTAAAGGACAGATGGTGACCGAGATCAAAGCGCGCATAGAACAACAAGGAAAAACAATTCTTAATTTTGCTGATTCCGAGCGTCAGGCTATGTTACTGCCCTCCATACTGTACTTCCCACACAGTAGATTTTTGTTGCCGCTTCAAGGCAAGCATGTACAGCGCGAGGAAATAAACTATTGCTGGACTTATAGTTACCAGACAGCCCAATCCTTTGAAGGTTCGCTAGATAGTTACCTCATCTGGCTAGACTATGCGGAACCTGAAACATTCTCTCAGGTTGCAGAATTTCTCAGCCAATATCTCGATGGCAAAAAAATAAGTATCCTCCGTAAAGATCTTAAAGCTGTCATAACAACTGGGGACGGCGGTACTCATTATCTGGAAAATCTGAGTTCCGGCGAGCAAAACATTCTGATCATGCTACTAGAACTTCGTCGTCGCCTGCTCCCTCACAGTATCGTGTTGATTGATGAGATCGAAAACAGCCTGCACCAAGCCTTTCAGAAAAAACTGGCTCAGGCTCTCAAACGGATGCAGGAGCAAGTTCCATTTCAACTGATTGTCACCACCCACTCCATTCCCATCGTTGAAACCTTCGGTTCCGCTTCCACACGCATTTTAACGGAGTTCTAAGTTGACGATGCGCGACATCCAGGCTCCGCCGCCACACCTGTACACGCTGTTGGTGGAAGTGGGACCCTCGACGCTGGTTCTGGTGGAGGGTGGGGACGACAGATACATCCTCAACGAGTGGTATCCCGAAGGGGACCACAACATCCTATATCATGTGCCGTCTGGTGGGAAGCCCGGCGTTGAAAGACTGCTTGACGAAGTGCTGACGCAAACATCTCTGAGAAGAGCATTTGGCCTCATTGACCGTGATTATCGGAGCCAGGCGGAGGTTGACCAACGGCTGAGTAATCCTGACGAGCATCTGTTTATTTGGCCTCGGTATGAACTGGAGAATTATCTTCTTCTGCCGAAAGCAATCCGCGAAGAACTGCACGTCTATTATCGGGGCAAGGCGACAACTCCCACGGAAGCGGAGATTGAAAACAAGCTGTTCTCGCTTTGCCAGCAACTTTGCCCACTGATGGCGGCAAACTGGGCTTGTTTGGATGCGCGCGCTGAGTATTTTCGAGAAGGTTTCCCCCTCGACAACCGGACAAACTTGATCCATGTGACGGCGGCCAAATTGGCCTGTTCAGAAGCCGAAGCGGAACAAAGGATTGCGGCCAAAGAAGCTTTGCTACTGCCGATGATGGCGTCTTTAGAGCAAGCGCATTGCGGCATCAAGGGCAAGCATCTACTGTATCAACTCCATGCCCTCTATGTGTCACAGGTAACAGGTGTTGGCGGCGGTCTGTCTCGCGAGTATCTGAAGAGCCTGCTGGCACGGGCTGTTAAACGGTTAGGACTGTCCGAAGACATCAAAACCATTATTGAGCAGCGGGTGCTGGCTTGAATTACGGGAAGCTGATTCGAGTTGTCGCACTCACGTTGTTGAGTGGCACCCCCTTTTTGTCTCCTGCCCGTGCCCAGACTTCCAACGCGCAGAGTGGAGTTGTGACGGTCCTAGTCACGCCTGAGCCTGCGAACACGTTTGTGGCGGCGCGGGCGCTGGGGGCGGGGGTGGACGGGCTGCAACAAGGGCGGGTGGCGAAGGTCTATACGCCGGCTAACCTGAAAGCGATGCGGTCGGCGGGGCTGGGGGGGCTGACGTACCGGCTGCGGACTGAACTGGCCGTGGAAGCCTGGCACTGGAACCCGTTGGGACGGTGGAGCGAGGGCGGCAAAAGGCAGGGGTATTGGACGTCCGGGGCGGACGCGGGCAAGCCGATCTCGGTCTGCTACGGCTACCGGCTCCCCCGGCGCGGCAGCACGATTGACCAGGCCAACAACGACGGCTACTCGCGTCTGGATGACGGGGACGCGCGGACGTTTTGGAAGAGCAACCCCTATCTGGACCGGCAGTTCACGGGAGAGGACAACGCCAGGCACCCACAGTGGGCGCTGATTGATCTGGGCCGGCGGCGGCCCGTGAACGCCATCCAGATCGCCTGGGCCGCCCCGTATGCGACGCGCTACCTCGTGCAGTATTGGGACGGCGACAACAGCGGCGAGGACACGCGGAGCATTGATGACACTTACAGCGGCGGTGCGTGGCGGACGTTCCCGCAGGGGGCGCAGACGGGGGGGCGGGGCGGCGTCGTTCGGCTGCGTCTGGGCGGGGCGCCACGCCCGGTCCGGTTTGTCCGCGTCTGGATGACCCGAAGCGGCGGCGCACCGTTCCCCAGGGGCGACCTCCGGGACGGGCTGGGCTATGCTGTCCGCGAGATCGGGCTGGGGACCTGGGGCGGTGATGGCCGGTTCCAGGACCTTGTCCGTCACGCGCCGGACGGCAGGCGGCAGACGCCGATCTATGTTTCTTCCACGGACCCGTGGCACCGCGCGGGGGACCGCGACCCGAACGTCGAGCAGCCCGGCTTCGACCGCGTCTTCCGGTCCGGGCTGGACAGTGGCCTTCCCGTCCTCCTGCCGGCGGGCGTCCTCTACGACACGCCCGGCAACGCCGCCGCCGAGCTTCGCTTCCTGCGGGCGCGCGGCTACTCGGTGACGCAGATGGAGCTGGGCGAGGAGCCGGATGGGCAGTATGTAACCCCGGAAGACTACGGGGCGCTGTACGTCCAGTGGGCGGATGCGCTGCATAGGGTTGACCCCACGCTTGCGCTGGGCGGGCCGAGCTTCCAAACGGCGATTGAGGGCTGGGTGGCCTGGCCGGACGCGCGGGGCGACCGCTCCTGGCTGCGTCGCTTCCTGGGCTACCTGAAACGCCGGGGGCGGCTGGCGGACTTCGCCTTTTTCTCGTTCGAGTGGTATCCGTTCGACAACGTCTGCGCGCCGCCCGGCCCGCAGCTCGCGCTCGCCCCGAATCTGCTCCAAAACGCGCTGGTCCGACTTCAGCAGGAGGGCCTGTCCCGCCGCATCCCCTGGCTGATCACCGAGTACGGGTATTCGGCGTTCGCGGGCGAGGCCGAGATGAGCTGGCCGGGTGCCCTGCTGAACGCCGAGACCGCCGCGCAGTTTTTGACTCTGGGCGGTTCGGCGGCGTATCTGTACGGCTACGAGCCGAACGTGCCCCTCCATGAGGTGGAGGATTGCCCGACGTGGGGCAACTTGGCGCTTCTGCTGTCGGATAGCGACGGCCGCCCCCCCCGGCCCCTCGCCACTTACCATGTCGCCCGGCTGCTGACGCGGCAGTGGGCGCAGCCGGACACGGACCGGCCGCAGGCGGTCTACCGGACAGCATCCCGCTTGCGGAGCCGCCTGGGCTTGCCCTGGGTGACGGCGTATGCGGTCCACCGGCCCGATGGGCAGTGGGCCGTGCTGCTGCTGAACAAGGACTCGAAGCGGGCGCATTCGGTGACCGTCCGGTTCCAGCGGGAAGGGGGCCGTAGCCCCGTCTCCTTTTCGGGGCCAGCCGACCTGTTCCAATATTCGGCGGCGCAGTACGTCTGGCACCCCAATCGAGACCGGGGATACCCCGCGCCGGACCTGCCGCCTCGGCATTCGGAGACCTCCCGGAACACCGTCCTGCTGCCCCCGTTTTCGCTCTCCCTGCTGCGGGGGCCGGTCGCCGGCCTGCCGCGACTCTGACCGGCAACGCCTCGAAAAAAGTTGCATTTTACTCCCAATTAGTTGCTAATGCGTCGAAGCCGAGGTATACTGGACTTGATTAAGGCACTGCTGCTTTTTTCTGCATCGCACCCCCTTCCGCTCAAGTCACCTCCGGTCCCAAACGACGCTGTTCTCCTTTCTCTCTGCAACGAAGCTACTCTGTCAGGCAACGGCTCCCTGGGCATACGTTCTGGAAGCTTGGCAAGCCCATGGAAGCGCTTTCCCGTTTGCTCGTATGGCATGTGCCATTGTTCGTTGAAAGGAAAATATCGTGTTCTACCGCTTTCACAGGTCGGTTCCGTCCCGCAGGGGCTTCACGCTGATCGAGCTGCTCGTCGTCATCGCTATCATCGCGATCCTCGCCGCCATCCTCTTCCCCGTCTTCCAGAGCGTCCGAGAGAACGCCCGCCGCACCGCCTGCCTCTCCAACATCAAGCAGATGGCGCTTGGCTACACGCAATATTACCAGGACTCGGATGAAGTGCTGCCGGGCTTGTTCTACCGCTCCAGCGCCCCGATCACATACCCCGGCGAAACCACGCCGCGCACCATCTACACCTGGGTGGAGTACCTAGAGCCGTATACGAAAAGCCATGGCATCTATCATTGTCCCGACGCAGGTACTACGGACAATGCTCTCGGCGCGGGCGCTGTCTATATCGCTGATTATGCCCTGATGCCTGGGCGACCAGGCTACAGCGGCGGGACGGGGGCACGCGGCACGGCCGGGGCCGGGGGCGGGCAGGGAACCCAGGACTGCCCGTTCTCGCAGTATCCCAGCAGCACGATCAACGGGAGCACCGTCCAGGACTTCAAGCTCGCTCAGGTGGCTCGCCCCACGGAAGCCATGCTGTTTACCGAAGGCTACCTCGGCTACCAGCCTTCCAACGGCAGTTTCCTGGAGCGCTTTTTCTTCGCGCGGCATAACGTCTCGTCGAGCACACCGCCCGCCGGCAGTCAGATACGCACCGCCATGAACGCCTCGGGCTGCCCAGGCTACGCGGCAAATCCGGCCGCAGTAGACCCCCGCTTCCGGCCCGACAGCGGCATGAATGTCGGTTTCGTGGATGGTCATGCCAAATACATGAAGCGCGGCCAGCACCAGGAAAAAATCCAGTCGGCGGACGGCACATGGATCTGGCGCTATCTGACCGCAGACATGTGACGCGCATCGAGAATAGGATCGGGAGCAAAAAGGCCTGGAGGCGACTGCCTCCGGGCCTTTTCTCCTGCTCAACGCGCTGCGGACGGGACGGACTGACACCGCCGTTCTCGCTTTCCGTCTGGCGCGGGCCGGTCGCCGATCTGCCGTGAGGTCCGCGCGGACAGGGCTGCCCAGCCGCCGGTTTTTTGTCCTCGGCTGGCAATTCCGGCAAAAAAACGTTGTTTTTCCGGGCGGCCCGCGTTATAAACGGCAAAACTGCGGTATAATGGGTTTTCATAAGAAGCAATGCCGCTTCTCATCGGTGCCGACAGTCAGAGTGGTGCGAGCCATCCCCAATGTGACCTTTCCTGGTCTTTCCGCTTCGCACGACCCTGCGCCCCAGAGCGCTTCCTAATCTCGGAACACGACGCTGTTTTCCCACCCATCTGCAACGACGCGAATTCGTTAATCGTATTATCCAGGGATTTGCGTCTGAATCTTCACGCGCTCGTGGAAGCGTTCGCCTGCCTATCGGTACACTCCTACCGTCGTTTCGCTGAAAGGAAATCATCATGTCACTTCGTCCCGTCACATCGGCTCGGCCTCCCAAGGGTTTCAGGCCCGGCTTCACGCTGATCGAGCTTCTCGTCGTCATCGCCATCATCGCGATCCTCGCCGCCATTCTCTTCCCCGTTTTCCAAAAGGTGCGTGAAAACGCCCGCCGGGCGTCCTGCCAGTCCAACATGAAGCAGATCGGCATTGCCGTCACCCAGTACCTTCAGGATGCCGACGAAATCTACCCCCAGTGCGCTCCTCGTAACGGCGCTTCCTGGGCCTACAACTCCAGCTTTGGCACACCGTCAAACTGGCGCCCTGGAAACTACGCCCTTCGGGATGCCAACTGGTCCAACGCGGTCCAGCCGTTCATCAAAAGCTATGCGGTTTATACCTGCCCGGACACGACCGAGTACCGGGTCAAGAGCCTTGCAGCCAGTTACGCTAAACCCCAGGCACCCTGGGCAGACATGTCCTATGCCATGAACGGGAACCTCGGTGCGCTGAACTCGTCTGCCATCCATTCCCCGTCCATTTTAATCATGTTCACCAACAGCAACGGGGTATCGAACTATGCCGGTCAAAGCCTGGCCTTCCCGGTGCTGGACTGCCCCGATCCCAACCAGGCCTGCATCTACCAGCCGAAACCTGATCCGAAATCCACGGCTTGTGCGACCGGCAACGGGGCTATGGACGACTGGTATGTCCCCGTCATCCCGTATGACGCTCAGTTCTCAGCGATGGTGCATGCAGGGGGCGACAACGTACTCTATGCCGATGGGCACGTCAAGTGGGTAAGGCACAGTGGGGACTACCGCTCTGATCCTTACATTGGTTACGATCCTTCCGGCGCCCCAAACAACATCCAGGACGATTACTGCCACTTCTGGCTGTTCCGGCCCGAAATGGATTCGACCGATTAACTTTGTTTCTCTTGCCGACGACGGCCACACCCATAGTCGCCGCTGGGCAAAAGAGAAGCATTCGCATTGGGAACGAGAGGGGAAACTTTTGACGAAAAAAACAAGAAGTAGCGCCGCGCTGTGTGCTGCCGCCTTTGGAATCGCCCTGCTGGCAGGGTGCAGCAAGGATGCGGATACGGGGCCGGCGCCGCCACCGCCGGCCCCGACCGCTGACCAGGGGGCGCGGTCGCAGACTGGGCCTCCCGCCGCCGCTCCGGGGGGCGCGGCTCCTGCCGGTGGCGCTCCGACTGGTGCAGCCCCAGCGGCCGGCGGCGTCGCCGGTGCGGCGACGCCTAACTGATGGAAACGTAAAGGGCGGGGACACAGAACGTGTCCCCGCCTTTTTCTGCGTCACTTGTTTCTGCGTCACTTGACACGCAGCTTTATCACGCGCTATAATGCTCCCAGATCGTCAAGTCCTTATCAGATTTCGTGATCTCGTGTCCTTTAATCCCGTCCCGCGAGGCGGGGAAGGCAGCGTCCCACATGTCCAGGTGCCGCGCTAAGGCTCTTCCCAAGCGGCCCTGCCCTGTCACGCCCCCTTTCCGCCTGCTTTGGGGATTTCTTTTTGGAAATTGCTCCTGAGGCGAACCATGCCCTCCGACGCCGAACACGCCCTCGTGAATACGAACGCCGCCACCATCATGGACGCCGATGAGATGCGGCGTGCGTGGACGCGAATCGCCCATGAAGTCCTGGAAAAGAACCGGGGCGTCCGGGACCTCGCCATCGTCGGCATCCTCCGCAAAGGCGCTCCCCTGGCCCGCCGTCTGGCGGACGCCATCGCGCGCATCGAGGGTACGCCTGTCCCGGTGGGCGACCTGGACATCTCTCTGTACCGCGACGACTTCCGCACCTACCAGCCCAAAGTGGGGACAACGCAGATTCCCTTCGACACTGAGGGCAAGCGGCTGGTCCTGGTGGATGATGTGGCCTTCACGGGCCGCACCGTCCGGGCCGCATTGGGCGCCCTGGTGGACCTGGGCCGTCCGGCCGTCACCCAGCTCGCCGTCTTGGTGGATCGTGGGCATCGCGAGCTGCCCATCCGCCCGGATTATGTCGGCAAGAACCTGCCCACGGGCCGCCGCGAGTTCGTCAAGGTCTTCCTGAACGAACTCGACGGCGAGGATCGGGTGGTGATCTACAAGGAAGTCCCCCCCGCCCCCAATAGTGGGGCAGCAGAATGAAGAAGGCATGTATCCGTGTCTTCGTCTGGTTCCCCCATTATTGGGGGCTAGGGGGCTGACTATGAGGCGTAAAGACCTCTTGGATTTGCAAAGCCTGGACGCCGAGGAAATCACTTATCTTCTGGATACCGCCCAGTCGTTCCGGGAGATTGTCGCCCGGCCCGTCAAGAAGGTGCCGACCCTGCGCGGCAAGTCCGTGGCGACCCTGTTTTTCGAGCCGAGCACCCGGACACGAACATCGTTCGAGGTCGCCGCCAAGATCATGTCGGCGGACACCTACAGCCTGGCGGGGACGACGAGCAGTGCGGTCAAGGGCGAGTCGCTGAAGGACACGATGCTGACGCTGGACGCGATGGGCATTGACGCTTTTGTCATTCGCCACCCGTTCAGCGGGGCGGCCCATCTTGCGGCCAAATACGTCCCGACCAAGCCCGTCATCAACGCCGGGGATGGGACGCACGAGCACCCGACGCAGGGGCTGCTGGACCTGCTGACGATCCGGCAGGTGAAGGGGCGGATCGAGGGCTTGATCGTCGCCATCGTCGGCGACGTCCTGCATTCCCGTGTCGCCCGCTCCAACATCTGGGGCCTGCACGCGATGGGCGCCAGCATCCGGCTCGTCGGCCCGCCGACTCTGCTGCCCACCGACGCGGACCAATTGCCCGTGGAGGTCTTTACCGACCTGGAAGCGGGCCTGCGCGGTGTGGATGTCGTCAACGTCCTGCGAATCCAGCTAGAGCGTCAGGATTCGGCGTTCTTCCCGTCCGTCCGCGAGTACGTCCGGCTGTTCGGGGTCAGCAAGGCGAAGCTGAAGGGAGCCGCGCCGGATGTGACCGTGCTGCACCCCGGCCCGATGAACCGTGGCGTCGAGATCGCGTCCGCCCTGGCCGACGACCCCGAAGTGGCCGTCATCACGGACCAGGTGACGAACGGTGTGGCGGTTCGGATGGCCGTCTTGTTCTGGCTGATGGGGGCGACCGCGCCGGTCGCCTGAAATTGGTCGCCTGAAACATTCCTCAAGGAGTAGACGAATTGAGCGTCAACCGTGTCCTGCGCTATCTCGGCGGCCTGTTTCTGGCAACGGTGCTGTTGTTCCTGAGCCTGCCGTTTTTGGGTGCCGCCCAGTCCAAGTTCCTGCCGCCGCCGATGGTCTATGCCAAGGCGACCGGGAGCGCCTGGGGGGTCATCACGAAGAAAGAGGTCTCCCCGACCGCCAACCCGTTCAAAACGGGCGACCATATATATCTGCTGGACTACAAGTTCAAGGCGCCCCTTCCTGCCCCGCGCGGCCAAAGTCAGCCGGGGCCGAAGCAGGTCTATAACACACAGATCAAGGTGGACAATGCGACCTGGGGGGACATGGACAGTCCTCGAAAGAGCGGCATGCAGCCCGGCCAGATGGTCCATGTGAAGTACGAGACGACCTATCCCGACATCAACGGCATTGACAAGCCCGATCTCGGCCTGAGCTGCGGGCCGGGCAGCAACATCCTAAGCGGCTGGCTCCTGTTTGTGCTGCTGGACCTGATCCTGGCCTACGGCATCATGGCCCTTGTCTTGGAGCGGTTTGGGCGAAACGAGGATATTTAGGCCATGCCGGGGCGGTGGAACGCCCCGGCGTGACCAGACATTATGACCTACCTCCTTAAAAATGGCCGTGTCCTTGACCCCGCGAATGGCCGCGACGGAGTCGCCGATGTGCTCCTCGGCGCGGACGGACTGATCGCCCAGGTTGGGCCGGGTCTGGACGCCGGGCCGGACGCGCAGCCAAACATGGAAGTAGTAGACTGCACCGGCCAGGTCGTCGCGCCGGGCCTGATTGACATGCACGTTCACCTGCGCGTACCCGGTCAGGAATACAAAGAGGACGTCGTTTCGGGCACGGCGGCGGCGGCGAACGGCGGCTTCACCGCCATCGCCTGCCAGCCGAATACGGCCCCGCCGATTGACCAGGCCGGCATCGTCCGGGACATTTTGGCGCAGTCGGCCCACGCTTCGGCGCGCGTCCACGTCGTCGCCGCCGTCAGCAAAGGGCTGGAGAACACCGAACTGGCCGAGATGGCGGACTTGAAAGACGCGGGCGCAGTCGCCATCGGCGATGACGCCTTTCCCGTGCATAACAGCGGCTTCCTGCGGCGAGCGATGGAATACTGCCGGATGCTGGGCCTTCCCTACGTCGCCCACTGCGAGGACAAGGACCTGACGGGCGACGGCGTGATGAACGAGGGCTACGTCTCGACCGTGCTGGGGCTGAAAGGCATCCCGCGCTCCGCCGAGAACGTCGGCACGGCCCGGAACATCCTGCTCGCGATGACGACGGGCTGCCGCCTGCACATTTTGCACGTCAGTACCAAAGAAAGCGTCGAGATCATCCGCCACGCCAAGAAGTTCGGCGCTCCGATCACTTGCGAGACCTGCCCGCAGTACGTCGCCCTGACCGACGAGGCGTGTCTGGACTACGACACCAACGCCAAGATGTCGCCGCCCCTGCGGACCAAAGCTGACCAGGAGGCCATTATCGAGGGCCTGCGCGACGGCACCATTGACGCCATCGCCACCGATCATGCGCCCCACGCGCCGCACGAGAAGGAGCAGGAGTTCGCCCGCGCCCCCTTCGGGATGCTCGGCCTGGAAACGAGCCTAGCCCTGGTCGTGACGCACCTGGTCAAGCCTAATGTCCTGACATTAGCGCAGATGGTGGAAAAGATGTCGCTCGCCCCCGCGCGCATCCTCGGCGTCCCCGCCGGAACGCTCACGGTTGGCGCCCCCGCTGACATCACCGTCTTCGACCCGGATATGGAGTGGACCGTAGACGTGAACCAGTTCAAGTCCAAGTCCCGCAACAGCGTGCTGAACGGCGTGACGCTGACCGGCAAGGCCGTCACGACGTTTGTAGGCGGGCGGCACATCTTATGAAGCGTGAGAGCCTTGTGATCGCCATCGGTGCGCCAATCCTCGTTGGATTTGCCCTCTTCAAGCTTGTTCCCGGAAGCGCATCTCCAGGCGTGTTGTCTGGGTCGGCGATAATGATCCTCGTCAACCTAACCACGTTGAAAGGCACTGCCTCGATTCAATTTCAGGAGAAACAGACGTTCTTGGAGGCCCTGGATCGCCTGATGGCCGGGCGTGGCTGGCGGCGGAAGACAACGCAGAGCGACGACCTTATGTATCGTGCGCCCCTGCCTGTTTCACTGTTCGTCGCTGACTTGGACGTGAACTTTTCTGCGGCAAACACCGCAACGCTTTCCGGCCCGCAATGGCTCGTGCGCGGGCTGGAAGCCAAACTCGGCAAGACATGACAGAACTATGACCCAAGCCCATCTCGTCCTCGCGGACGGCACAACCTATACCGGAACCGCCTTCGGGGCGGCGGGGACGACGACCGGGGAAGTCGTCTTCAATACGGGCATGACCGGCTATCAGGAGATCCTGACCGATCCCTCCTACGCCGGGCAGCTTGTCGCGCTGACGTACCCCATCATCGGCAATTACGGCGTCACGCCGGACGATTTCGAGTCCAAGCGCGTCCAGGTCGCCGGGTTCATCGTCAAGGAACTGGCCGATGCGCCTTCCAACTGGCGGTCGGAGGGGACGCTGGACGACTTCCTGAAGACGCACGGGGTCGTCGGCATCGCGGGCCTGGACACGCGGGCGCTGACCCAGAAACTGCGCTCCGTGGGCGTGATGATGGGCGCGATCTCGTCCGAACTGGCCCCCGCTGAATTGGCACAGCTTCTCGCGTCCGCGCGGTCGTATGACCATGTGGACTACACCGCCTTCGTGACGACGCAGCACCCGTATGTCTGGCCCTCGGCGACGGGTGAGACGAACTACAAAATCGCCCTGCTGGACTGCGGCGTCAAGTTCAACATCCTGCGCTCGCTGGCCGCGCTGGGGGCGGAAATCACGGTCTACCCGGCCCACACCCCCGCCGAGACGATCCTGGCGACCGACCCCGACGGTATCTTCCTCTCCCCTGGCCCCGGCGACCCGGCTCTGCTGGGCGACATCGTGCAGAACGTCCGCATCCTGTCCCATGCCAAGCCGACCATGGGCATCTGCATGGGCAACCAGTTGATCGGCTGCGCCTTCGGCGGGCACACGTTCAAGCTGCCGTTCGGCCATCGCGGCTCGAACCATCCCGTGAAGGATTTGGAGACGGGCCGGGTCGTCATCACGTCCCAGAACCACGGCTACGCGCTGGCCGCTGACGGCTTTGACGACCCCGATGTGGAGGTCTGGCAGATCAATCTCAACGATGGCACCGTGGAGGGGCTAAGGCACAAGACGCTGCCGATCTTCTCGATCCAGTACCACCCGGAAGCCTCGCCCGGCCCCGCCGACAGCCAGGGCTACTTCGCGCGGTTCCTGAAAATGATTGATGAGCACCGGGGATAGCCCCCCGGCTTCCGACGCCGGAGATGTAGGGGCGCGATTTATCGCGCCCTCCGGTAGCCCCCCGCAGGAAAGTAGCGGGAGAAGAGGGCGCGATAAATCGCGCCCCTACAAGACGGCCCAGCTTTGGGGCCTTCTTCTGGCCTGTCTTGTCGTCCGCTTGGTCGCGCTCGATGCCGACCCGCCGCCCTGGCTCTCGTGGAGCACCGGACTATACACGGACGAGGGCTTTTACACGCTGGACGCGCGTCACGAGGCGCTGTTCGGGACATTGGCGCCGGGCGACTTCCATGACCGCTTGCTGTCTCCGCTCCTGAGCCTGTTACAGCAGGGCGTGTTCTCGCTCTTTGGCATCGGACTAGTGCAGGCGCGGCTGCTGTCCGCCCTGTTCGGCATATTGACAGTGGGCGTTTTCTGGCTCGGCCTGCGCCGCGCCTGGGGCGCAAACGCGGCGGACTTCGGCGCGCTGTTTCTGGGGCTGGCCCCGCCGTTCGCGCTGTATAATCGGACGGCTTTGCAGGAGACGCCGACGGTCTTCTGGCTGGTTCTGGCGTTTGCGCTCTGGGGCTGGGGCGCGCGTCGGCCTGCGCTGTATGCGCTCGCCGGTCTGTCCGTCGCGGTCGCGATGGTGTTCAAGGGGCTGGCGCTTGTGGCGGGTGGGGCGCTGGTGGCTGGACCCGGCTCTAAAGAGCCGGGCTACTCGGGAGTGGAAGTGCCTCCGGCACTAAGACAAGCCTACGGAATCGAGTCCTCAGTCGCGGAGCGACTTTCATTGGGAGTAGCCCGGCTCTTCAGAGCCGGGTCTCTGCTAGGGCTGGGGGGCCTCCTCCTGGGCCTCGCCTTGTACGCCGCCGCGTGGTACGGGCCGCACCATGCCGAACTTTCGCGGATGGCGACCTACTACCGCGTCCATCAGATGCAGCCGCACTCGTGGCATTCCCTGTGGCTGAACGTCCGGCGTGCATTTGACGGCGGTGAGCGGGGCGTCTTCCCGTACCTGCTGGCAACGCTGCCCGTGCCGTGCGGCCTGGCCGTGTGGGGGCTGTGGACGCGGAAAGGCTGGGACGCCGCCGACCGCTTTTTCGCCCTGTGGCTGGCCGGCGGTCTGGGGTTTTGCCTGCTGTCGTCGTATGCGCCGAGCCGCTACTATGTGCTGTTCCTGCCCGCGCTGGCGGGACTGGCGGCGCGCGGGCTGTCGAAAGCGCGGCGTCTCGTGCAGATCGGAGCCGTCGCCGTTTTTCTGCTGACGAGCGCCGCCTGGTACGGCGCGGCCTGGACGGGTCGGTCTGACGCGCGGCGGGATGCGAGCCGCGAACTCGCGCGGACCCTGCCACCGGGGAGCGTTGTTGTGGGCGACTTTGCGCCCGCGCTCTGCCTGGACACGCCCTTTGCCGCCACGACCGTGCAGCCGGGGCTGGCGAACGACGACCACCCGGTCGAGCGCCTGAAGGCGACCCATGTTGTCGTGGTGCAGAACGCTCGAAATTGGCAGGACTGGTGGCGGACGCGGTATCCGGGCATCATGCAGCCCTCACACCATGTTGCTACGTTCGAGCTTGGCGGCACGCGGCATTATGTGGTGGACGTGTACGCTGTGAAAGAAACCCGATGAAAACTGCTCTGCGCTATCTGCTGTCGGTCACGATGATCTCGACCGGCCTCTTGCACTTCGCAGCGCCGGAGAAATTCGTCGCCATCGTCCCGGACTGGCTGCCCGCGCACCGGGCATTGGTCGCAGTCAGCGGCTTCTTCGAGATTCTGGGCGGTGTCGGCCTGCTGGTCAGGCGCGTCCGCACGGCGGCGGCATGGGGGCTGGTTGCGTTGTTCGTCGCTGTGTTCCCGGCCAACGTCAACATGGCCCTCAACAAGATCATGGTAGACAATCCCTGGATTCTGTGGGGGCGGCTGCCCTTTCAGGCCGTTTTGGTGGCCTGGGCGTGGTGGTTCACACGGCCCGATACGCACAGCAAGTCACATAAGTAGTACGTTCTCGGTCTCGGTCAAAGGAGATTCAGTCAATGGTGAACGACTCGAAGCCGTATTCGGAGATCGCGCAGTCGCCGCGCTTCCGGGCGCTGCTGGAGCGGAAGAAGCAGTTTTTGATCCCGCTCTCGGCCTTTTTCTTTGTGTTCTACTTCGCCCTGCCCGTGATGACGTCCTACTTTCCGTCTGTGGTGAACGTCCCGGCGGTCGGGGCCATCACCTGGGCCTGGCTGTTTGCGTTCGCGCAGTTCGTGATGATCTGGACGCTGTGCGCGCTGTACGTCAAAAAGGCCGCCACGTTCGATGCCGACGCCGAGGCGGTCATTGTGGGAGAAAAGGGGGCCAACCGTGATTAGCCAAGCCTTCATTCTATTTCTGCTCATCGTTGCCGTGACATTAGGGATCACCTACTTTGCCGCGCGGCAGACGCGCACGACGAGCGAGTTTTACACGGTCGGCGGCGGGCTGAGTCCGATGCAGAACGCGCTCGCGATCACGGGCGACTACGTTTCGGCGGCATCGTTCCTGGGCATCCCCGGACTCATCGCGCTGAACGGCTTCGACGGCTTCTTTTACTGCATCGGTTTCCTCGTCGCCTATCTGGTCGTGCTCTACCTGGTGGCCGAGCCGCTGCGGAACCTGGGCAAATACACCGTTGCGGACATGATCGCCTCGCGCTTTGGCGACAGCCGAGTCCGCGCCCTCGCCGCCGTCAACACGGTTGCCATCTCGATTTTCTACATGATCGCGCAGATGGTCGGCGCGGGCGCGCTGATCAAGCTGCTGCTCGGACTAGACTACAAGTACGCAGTCCTGATCGTCGGCGCGCTGATGACGGTCTACGTCGTCTTCGGCGGGATGCGGGCGACAAGCTGGGTGCAGATCACCAAAGCGGTTCTGCTCATCTGCGGGACGGTGCTGATCTCGCTGATGGTGCTGGCCCGGTTTCATTGGAGCATCACGGGGATGTTCGAGACGATGCGGACGGCGACGCCGCTGGGCGATAAGTTCCTGCTGCCGGGCAACAAGTTCAAGGACCCGCTGGACACAATCTCGCTGAACCTGGGCTTGTTCTTCGGCACGGCGGGTCTGCCGCACATCCTGACCCGCTTTTACACGGTCAAAGACGCCGTCGCCGCCCGCAAGTCGGTCGTGACGGCGACGGTCCTGATCGGATTGTTTTACGCCATGACGATCTTCCTGGGCTTCGGCGCAGCGGCATTCGTCGGGCACGCCGCCATCGAGAAGGCCAACAAGGCCGGCAACATGGCCGCGCCGCTGCTGGCGAAGGCGCTGGGCGGCGACTTCCTGTTCGCCTTCGTCTCCGCCGTCGCCTTCGCGACCATCATCGCGGTCGTCGCCGGGCTGGTCCTGACCTCGGCCTCGGCCTTCGCGCATGACATTTACAGCCAGATTCTGCGAAAGGGCCAGGCGACCGAAAAGCAGCAGCTCACAGCGGCCCGCTACGCCGCCATCGGCGTGGCCGTCGTGTCCATCTTGATCGCCCTGGGCGCAGAAAAGCAGAACGTGGCGTTTTTAGTGGCGCTGGCCTTCACGGTCGCGGCTAGCGCGAACACGCCGGTCATCCTGCTGACCATCTTCTGGCGCAAGTTCACGACGACGGGGGCCATCGCGGGGATGCTGACGGGATTAATAAGTTGCCTGGTGCTGATCTCGCTCAGTCCGAGCGTCTGGAACCCCGAGACGGGCAAGGCGCTGCTGACGGGCAAGGCGCTATTCTCGCTCGCCAACCCCGGCATCGTCTCGATCCCATTGGGCTTCCTCGCCGCCATCGTCGGCTCGCTGCTGTCGGCAAAGCAAGTGGACTCGGCGAAGTTCGACGAGATCCTGGTGACGGCGAATACAGGCCTGCGCCACGCCCCGGCGGCCACCGAACAAGACATGCTGGTGCATTAGAAAACCCACCCCGGCTCGTTCCTCGCCACCCCAAGCACTGGCGCCCCGGAGGGTCCCGAAACGGGAAGGGCAGGAGGCAGTGACAAAACCTCTTCGTCCTCCCGTTCCGGGAGGACCCCTGCGAGCGAAGCGAACAAGGAGGTGGGTTCCTCCGGTTAGAAAACGAGCACCGTGAAGCTGGATGAACTTTATCCATTTTGGGACTCTTCCCATCAAGACCTGGTGGAGACGGTTGAGCTGCTGAACGAATGGCAGCTCGATTCGGAGCCGGGGCCGGGCGGGCGGTCGCTGCGCCAGATCATCCTCGAATTCGTCCGCGCCGAGCGGTTCTGGATCGGGCGCCTCGTCGCGGGCTACGCCGAGTACCGCCCAAGCCAGGGCGACTTCCCGACGGGCAAGTCGCTGGCTGAAGCGCTGCGGGCGGCGCGGGCCGTCACGCAGCGCGTCCTGGACCCGCTTGGTTCGGAGGGCCTGCGCGCGGTGCGGACCGTTCCAAGCGACCCGCAGACGAACCGGCATGAGACGAACACTCCCATCGGCTGGATGTTCTGGCACGTCCTGGAACTGGAACTGATCTGCCGGGGCCAGGTGATGCAGCGGATCGAGGACGAAAAGGCGCGCGGCTAGGGAATTGGGGAAGGCAAGATGGACCCTGTCGAAGTGGTTGACTATGACCCATCATGGCCCGCGCAGTTCGCCCGTCTCGCCGCCCGTGTCCAGGCAGCATTCGCTGATGGTCCGTTAATCGCTGTTGAGCACGTCGGCAGCACATCGGTAGTGGGTCTGGCCGCCAAGCCGGTGGTTGACATAGATGTGATCGTGCCGTCACGCGGGGACGTTCCCGATGCCGTCGTCCGCCTTGCCACGTTGGGGTATGTCCACGAGGGCGACAAGGGCGTCCCAGGCCGGGAAGCGTTCCTTTGGCCGCCGGGGACACGGAGGCACCATCTGTACCTCTGCGTCTGTGACGGTGATGAGTACCGCCGCCACATTGCTTTTCGTGATTATCTGCGGGAGCACGGGGACGAGGCGCAGCGGTATGCATCCATGAAGCGAGACCTTGCGGCGCGCTTCCGCGACGACCGAATCGCGTACAATGACGCCAAGACGGAGTTCGTGGAGGCCGTGCTGAAGAAGGCGTGGAGCGAACAAAGCTAACATGGGAACGATGCTGCTTCAGGCGGGGGTTGATCTTTCGGGCATGGTACATGTCCCGGCAGGAGATTTCCTTTTCGGCTTTTCGGGCGATGAGGAAACGAGACGGAAAGATGAACTGCCTTCGGCGGTTACTCTCTCCGTGCCGGAGTTCTGGATTGATCGCACTCCGGTGACTTTTCGGCAATACAAGCGTTTCCTTGACGCGACCGAACACCTGCCGCCTCTGAGCATCCGGGTCAGCGGGCGAGACTGGATCAAAGACTATGGGCAGTATCTATGGAGCCGACACGCAACTCATGCCGAAGGGATGGACGACATGCCGGTCGTGTTCGTGTCTTGGAGCGATGCCCTGGCCTACAGCGAGTGGGCTGGTAAGTGCCTGCCGACCGAGGTTGAATGGGAGAAGGCGGCGCGCGGGACTAACGGACGACCTTTTCCATGGGGGACAGACGCAAATGTATCCGCTTACTGTAACTGCCCGACGGAAGAGCAGTATGATCAAATCGTGAACAAGGATTATGTCGCCCCGCCGCTGACAAGTGTTTATGCGTCCGCGCAAGGCGTCAGCCCGTATGGCTGCCTGGACATGATGGGCAACAGTACTGAGTGGTGCTGGAACCGATATTTTGAACCTCTGTCCGACTTCAATCGGCCTAACAGTGAGCCGACTCAGCACCGGGTTCCGCCGGTCTTCACTTCGTATGGACATGGCCCATACCACTCCGCAGGCCGAGCCTTGCGGGGCGGCGGCAGACTTGGGCCGCCGATTCATGTCTCAGAAAGGGAACCGGGCGATCCCTGGGGGCCTGTCAGCCCGTTCAACGGATTCCGCTGCCTTTGGAGGCCGACCAGTGAGATAAAGCGCTACCTGCCTTTCGGGATAGAGCCTCACCTGCCTGCTGATACGGGGGCCGATGATGGATGAAGTCATGCTCACGGACTATGACCCGCGCTGGCCCAGCCAGTTCGCCCAAGAAGCGGCACGCATTCGGGTCGCGCTGGAGGGCGAACTGGTTGTCGCCGTGGAGCACTTCGGCAGTACGGCGGTTCCAGGGCTGTCCGCCAAGCCGGTCATTGACATCCTTGTCGGGGTGCGCTCCGTCGCCGAGGCGCGGGCGCAGGCCGTCCCGGCACTGGAATCGCTGGGCTATGCGTTCTGGTATGACAACCCGAACCCCGCCCATCTGTTCTTTGTCAAGGGCCTGCCGCCGAACGGGCCGCGCACCCACCACATCCACATGATGGAGCCGGGGATGTTCCGGGACCCCAAGAACGAGGGATTTCTGTTTTGGGACCGGCTACTGTTCCGTGACTACCTGCGGGCGCACCCCGACGAGGCGCAGCGTTATGAGGCCATAAAGAGTGATTTGGCTTCCCAGTATCCTGATGACCGGGAAGCATATACTGACGGTAAAACTGAATACGTCTATGGCGTCATGCAGAAGGCGCGCGAACGCCCCCAAGAGTAACCATGCCACGAAACCCAAACATCCACAAAGTCCTCGTCATCGGCAGCGGGCCGATCATCATCGGGCAGGCCGCCGAGTTCGACTATGCCGGGACACAGGCCTGTCAGTCGCTGCGCGAGGAGGGCATCTCAGTTGTCCTGGTCAACTCCAACCCGGCGACGATCATGACCGACCCCGAGACCGCTGATGCCGTTTATATCGAACCGCTGAACGTCGAGTTCGTCGAGCGTATCATCGCCAAAGAGCGTCCCGATGGCCTGTTGCCGACGTTGGGCGGGCAGACCGGGCTGAACCTGGCGACCGAGCTGGCCGAAGCGGGCGTCTTGGAAAAGTACGACGTCAAGCTGCTCGGGACGCCGCTGTCTACGATCCGCAAGGCGGAAGACCGGGAGATATTCCGTGCCCTAATGCAAGAAATCGGCGAGCCGGTCCCCGAAAGCTGGATCATCGAGGACGAAACGGCGCTGGAAGAGCTGTCTCGCAACGAGGCCGCCCCGTGGCCGCTCATCGTCAGGCCCGCCTATACATTGGGCGGAACGGGCGGTGGCATCGCGCGGACGCCCGCACAGCTTGTCGAGATTGGGACGCGGGGCTTGAAGCTGTCCCCCCGGCATCAGGTCATGGTGGAGCGGTATCTTGCGGGCTGGAAAGAGATCGAGTACGAGGTGATGCGCGATTCGGCGGACACCTGCATCACCGTCTGCAACATGGAGAACTTCGACCCGATGGGGATGCACACAGGCGACTCCATCGTCGTCGCCCCGTCCCAAACCCTGTCGGACAAAGAGTATCAGATGCTGCGCTCGGCGGCCCTGAAGATCATCCGCGCCCTGGGCATCGAGGGCGGCTGCAACGTGCAGATGTCGCTCGATCCGAAGTCGTTCTCGTATTACATCATCGAGGTTAACCCGCGCGTTTCGCGGTCGTCCGCGCTCGCCTCTAAGGCCACGGGCTACCCCATCGCCCGCGTCGCCGCCAAGATCGCCGTCGGCCTGCACCTGGACGAAATTCCCAACGCCGTCACGCAGAAGACGCTGGCCTGCTTTGAGCCGGCCCTGGACTACATCGTCGTCAAAATTCCGCGCTGGCCGTTCGACAAGTTCACGCTGGCCGACCGGCGCATCACGACGCAGATGAAGGCGACCGGCGAGGTCATGGCGATAGATCGCTGCTTCGAGGGGGGCCTGCTGAAAGCCATCCGCAGCCTCGAAATCGGCCAGGTGGGCCTGCGCCCCAAGAACGCCGACCGGCTGACCGAGATGGAGATCGAGTCGGGGCTGGCCGAGGCGACCGACCAGCGGCTCTTTCTCATCGCCGAAGCCTTCCACCGGGGGATGCTCGTTTCCGAGGTGGCCGACCTGTCCGGCGTGGACCCCTGGTTTCTGACCAAAATCCAGCGCTTAGTGCGCCTTGAAAACAAGCTGCGGGATATGGCCCCGCGCTTCCACCACGCGGGTCTGCCCGACGACGAGGCGCTGGCCCTGCTCGGCGACGCCAAGCGTTTGGGCTTTGCGGACCGGCACCTGGCCGATGTGCTGGGCGTCAAAGAACCGCAGGTGCGCGCCTGGCGCCGTCATCTCGGCCTGTCGCCCGCCTACAAAATGGTGGATACCTGCGCGGCGGAATTCGAGGCAGCCACCCCATACTTTTACTCATGCTACGAGAAGGAGAGTGAGGCGTGACCGACACAGACCCGCCCCCCAGTTTCCTCGTCGCCGTCATCATGGGCAGCAAGTCCGACTGGGAGACGATGCGCCATGCCGACGACATCCTGACGCAGTTCGCCGTCCCGCACGAGTGCCGGATCGTGTCCGCCCACCGGACGCCTGAATTGATGGCACAGTTCGCCCGCGAGGCCGAGGGGCGCGGCCTGGAAGTGGTTATCGCCGGGGCGGGCGGGGCCGCCCACCTGCCCGGCATGGTCGCCGCCCAAACGCTCGTCCCCGTCCTCGGCGTCCCCGTCCAGAGCCACGCCCTGAGCGGGCAGGATTCGCTGCTGTCCATTGTCCAGATGCCCGCCGGCATCCCCGTTGGGACGCTCGCTATCGGCAAGGCCGGCGCGACCAACGCCGCCCTGCTCGCCGTCGCCATCCTGGCGAACACGCGCCCCGATCTGCGCGAAAAGCTGCGCCGGTTCCGCGAAGAGCAGAAGGAAAGAGTCTTAGGAGACACGCTGCCATGAGAACATTTCTTCTGTTGATGCTGGTCATCTTACTGCCAAGTGGCGCGGTGTCTGCCGCTCCGGTTGAGAGCGGCCCTCATGTGCCGGGGGACTTAGCACGGGACCGTTTGCAGGGCATGGACGGAATTCTTCTGTCTTCCGACCAAATCTCTTTGGCCCGGCCCGGCCAAGCCGGAACGCCTCTGCCCACACCCCAGGCCAAAGCGGTTCTTACCTGTCTGTCCGATTTGGTTCTGGATGATGCCTTGTACGTCGAGGATGCCGAGGACGACCGGAACGGCAACAGTGAGACCGTGACCGTGGGGAAATGGGGGCAAAGCGTCATCGTTTCTATCCGTCGGGACAAGCCTTATCTGACGATCATGCGGTTCGACGGCTACCGGAGGGTCGTTGCTAATTATCTGCCGGTCCTGCCTAAAGTGATTCGCCTGCTCCAAGCGGCTGCCCCGGATGATCACAGCCTCAGCACCTTCCACCCGCTGCTGTCCCCCGTGCCTGCCGTCAAAGGCATCCCCGCGTCGGCCCTCGCCCGGATCGCGACGGTCAAGCCGGGCATGACGCGCGCCGATGTGCTGCATGTCTTCACAACGGAGGGCGGGCAGTCTACGACCTACTGGAACCACTACGTCTACAGGGACTACGGCTTGCGCCGCGATAAGCGGTCAGTATCCCTGGCATAGCCAGGATAGGACTCGGAAGGAAGTCCTTTAGGTCACCCAACTAACCTTGAACTGAAAGGAACAGGGGACAACAGCATGT
>JAABUH010000591.1_pt1 | contig 50601 bp, 42 predicted proteins | sample 5559121 | NCBI WGS metagenome assembly JAABUH01 (sample SAMN10711871, study PRJNA513364) | rock metagenome | isolation source: Antarctica rocks | place: Antarctica: Victoria Land, Battleship Promontory nord | collected 2015-12-28 | reverse complement strand
CAACTTTCGAGACCCAGAAAAATTCGCACCTGAGCGTTGGCTTGGTGATCCACGCTATGCTGATGATGATCTTGCAGCATGTCAACCATTTTCTCTGGGGCCCCGAGGATGTCTAGGGAAAGTAAGTTCAACGAAAAGAAGCCCAAAAACGAACCTTGCCCCCTAGGAATAGTCGGACTTCTTTTTTGGAGACGCTGATTTTGTTCTAGAACCTGGCCTACGCCGAAATGCGCTCAATTATGGCGCGGATGCTCTGGTATTTTGACATTGAACTGTGCGAGGAGTCAAGAGACTGGGCAAAGCAGAAGGTATATATCTTGTGGGACAAACCGGCGTTGATGGTGAAGTTGAGAGAAAGAGATGGGTGACCAAATGAGAATGTTCGCAAGCGGTGAAGTACTAACGGTTTATTTTCCGAGGATAATGATTGTGTAGCTGCATTACCAAAAGACAGTCTGTTAAATATTTCTACAAGTCCGCGATTGGAATCCCTCGCGCCTTGATCCTCGCCTTGCTCTGACACCAAACTTGTCTCTCCACGGCACGTTCCAAAGTGCTTCAAAGCCTGTTCAACAGATCTCACCTATTTGCCAGTTTCTCAGTGGTTCCTGCGAACACTCTCTTTAAAGGATTGCACGAACATCCGAAGCGTAGAAGAAGAGCGGTCCGCCGACCTCTTTGCTGCAAGAGGCAACAGCTGCGAAGCTAACGTGATTTCCCAGATTTTCAGCGAGAACAATTGCATGTAAAAATCATGACACAATCCACACTCCAATTCTCCCGTCCACAAGTCGTACCTTGCGTTTTCGGCAACCTTTTGAATGAATTGCCGCTGCAACATATCCCCTCCCAACCATTACCCATCTCATTAAAATCAGCTCCTTTTATTTTTTTCGTGGTGGTGTAACTAACTGCTATTGCAATATCCAACTGTCCAACTATCGAAGTACTGCTGGACCATCTCCTCGTTGCCACCACTTTTCATCAATCGGGTTGTTTGAATGGGGCGGAGTCGCTAGATTGAGAATCGATGAGGAATTTGGATGAGGAAGGGGTCAAAGGATAAAAATGCTCGGATGTGCATGTGGTGAGCAAGGCGCATGCTGCAGTTCGGGGCTGGGGGGAAGGGGGTGGTCCTCCCAAACAAGTAGCCCACCCAGCCAGCAGGATATCGCAATATCTCGCACGCCTTGCAACCACCACGCACCTGAGAAAACCGCCAAAACGGAAAATTTTACTCGATTCTCGCGGGTACCAGCCCTTTTACGAACTAGGTCTACCTCTAGTAGCTCGCCATAAAGACTTCTTAAAGCCGTCTTCAAAAGCCCTACTACTTTCATGGTCCTTGCCTCGCCTTCCCTGTCGGTCCTGTTCACAACGTGTTCATACGACCACTTCTTCTTTCTCAACCCCTCAAATACCACCGTCCTCAGACTCATCTCTCATACTCTTGTTCCTTTTCGACCTAAACAAAGCTGTGACTATACTGCTCGTATTGATGAGCCGAACGTAACGAGCCGGCCATGCAGTTGGCTAAAGTGAGGTACGGCGGAAGTGGCAAGTTTTTGGACGAAGAGGGGAGAGAGACTTCGCAAGTTGTCGGTTAGAGGGGGTATGCAGAGGGAAGGGAAGGGAATAGGGTAGCTGCAATGCCTCTGGTGTGCTTTTAGTTTTTTTTTTTTTTTTTTTTTTGGGGAGGGTTCCTTGTGATGGTTGAAGTACCGGTATATGTAGCTGGTCGTGTGGAGTCGAAAGAGAGGAGGAATGATATCAAGCTTCAAGTTCCTACTTTCTGATTTTCAAGGGAATGAGTCTCTGGGGGTAAAAGGTATGGGATGAAAGACTGTGCGTTCGGGGGTGGTAATGGCGTGCGTGGGGATGATTCACACCCTTGTGGATTTTCGATCGAGTTGTGACGATTGAGGCGTTTTGTTGGGGGGGGGGGAACGGTTGTGGTTTTTAAAAAAAAGAGAAAATAGATAGGGAGGGCTGAGCCTGAAGGATTTGGTTTGGTGAGCGCCCGAGTTTTTGGGGGGTGAAGGGATGTGGTGAATGGGACAATAGGTTCCGACCTGAGATTCATTTGAGTTTGATCCTTTGACTCGGAAAATCTTTTTTTCGGACGGCGCTACTTACTTCATGGCTGTGCTCGTCTTTTCAACCGCAAGATTCTTTTCAAGACTGCGATGACTTCCTGCTATGTACATAGTAAAATTGTACCAGGTGACTAGACATAACCAATCTTTCTTCAACTTTCAATGTCCTTGCATTTAGGCTATTCATAGTGATAACAAGATTGCTTTCAATCTCAGCGAAGAGATGGAGAGATGAGAGGGATGAAAGCACGAGAAGAACGCACATAGTATGTGACCTCGAATAAAATGACTCTAGTCTGCCAAGTAGAATCTGAGAAGCTAGATTATTCTTTTCTCACCGGAAAAAGTCTCTGAATCTCTTTCTTCTACATCGAAATGCCTACGTTTACGGCAGACCATATCGTGCAAACTGAAATAACTCGGATCTCAGATATCGAACGTCGAACGTCAGGCGGGCGAAGCTGTGAACCCACCTCAAAGATGTTAACCTGATGTTCATCGTAGTTAGTTAATGTAAATTGTAGTATAATCTTTAGGTCAATCTACACAGTTTCTACATGCTCACCACCCTACCCACCACCCTACTCACCATCATACATGCTCACCAGCCTACTCACCACCCTGCTCACCACTCTACATGCTCACCACCCTGCTCACCATTCTACATGTTCACCACTCTACCTCTCGCCTACCTACATGTTCAGCTATCAACTCAGCTACCTACTTGTTCGCCTACTCATCAGCCTACTCACTTCAAAACATGCTTCATGCAACGCGTTTAAATACACGTCATTCGCTTCATAATTTACTTCATAGTATGCTTCATACATGCTTCATAGCACATGCTAATTAGCTCAATAGAAAACATTCTTCATGACTTGATATCAAACTCTCTATCAAACTCTTTATCAACTTTTTATCAAACTTTCTATCAAACTTTCTATCAAACACTCTTCATGACTTTCTTCATGACTTTCTATCAAACTCTCTACATGCTTCAAATTACGCGTTGATCGAGTGCATAACATGCGTCAAACAGTGCTTCAAACAATGCTTTCTACATGACTTTCTATTTACTTGTCACTCTACATACTCATCTAACAGAGTGTTTGATAGAAATTCATAAAGAAAGTCATGAAGAATGTTTAATAGAAATCATATTTAATGCTCAATAGAAATCAAATTTGATTCTTGAATTTGAAGTAATTCGAAGCTTGATAGAAAGTCATGTAGAAAGCATTGTTTGAAGCACTGTTTAATGCATGTTATGCACTCAATCAATGCATAATTTGAAGCATGTAAAGAGTTTGATAAAGAGTCATGAAGAAAGTCATGAAGAGTGTTTGATAGAGAGTTTGATAGAAAGTTTGATAGAAAGTTGATAAAGAGTTTGATAGAAAGTTTGATAGAAAGTTGATAAAGAGTTTGATAAAGAGTTTGATATCGAGTCATGAAGAGTGCTTTCTATTGAGCTAATTAGCATGTTATGAAGCATGTATGAAGCATACTATGAAGTAAACTATGAAGCGAATGACGTGTATTCAAATGCATTGCATGAAGCATGTTTTGAAGCATGTTTTGAAGCGAGTAGACTGATGAGTAGATGAACAAGTAGATAGCTGAGTTGATAGCTGAACATGTAGATAAACGAAAGATAGAGTGATGAACATGTAGAATGATGAGCAGCATGATGAGCATGTATCGTTGTATGCGAAACCTTGTTCATTTTTTTGAAATTTGTTGAGAGTCTCATCAAAATTTTCAAAAAGTGCAAAATAAGAATGAATCAACCTCACTGCTTTCTCAATGCTTCATATATAGTATATTCAATGCTTGATATGTAGTATATTCAGTGCTTCATATGTAGTTTACTCAATGCTTCATATGTAGCATATTTGATGCTTCATATGTGATCTATTCAATGTCTCATATGTGATCTATTCAGTGCATCATACGTAGTATATTCAATGCAATCTACTCAGTGCTTCATATGTAGTTTACTCAGTGCTTCATATGTAGTATATTCGATGCTTCATATGTGATCCATTCAGTTCTTTATATGTGATTCATTCAGTGCTTCATATGTGATCTATTCAGTTCTTTATATATAGTATATTCAATGCTTCATACATGATTTATTCAGTGCTTCATATGTAGTATATTCAATGCTTCATACGTGATTTATTCAATGCTTCATATGTGATTTATCTAGTGTCTCTTATGCGACTTACTGAATAGATCATATATACTACATATGAAGCACTGAATGTACTACATATGAAGCATTGAATAGATTACATAAAAGACATTGAATAAATCACATATGAAGCATTGAACAAGTCACATATGAAGCACTGAATATACTACATATAAAGCACTGAATAGAGCGCATATGAAGCACTGAGTATACTACATATAAAGCACTGAATAGAGCGCATATGAAGCACTGAGTACACTACATATGAAGCATTGAATAAATCACATAAGAGACATTGAATAGATCGCATATGAAGCACTGAATAGATCGCATATGAAGCACTGAGTAGATCACATACGAAGCATCAAATATACTACATATGAAGCATTGAATAGATCAGCACTGAGTAGATCAAATATGAGACACTGAATATACTACATATAAAGCACTGAATAGATTGCATATGAAGCACTGAGTAGATGACATATGAGACACTGAATATACTACATATAAAGCACTGAATAGATTGCATATGAAGCACTGAGTAGATCACATACGAAGCATCGAATATACTACATATGAAGCATTGAATAGATCAGCACTGAGTAGATCACATATGAGACACTGAATATACTACATATGAAGCACTGAATAGATTGCATATGAAGCATTGAGTAGGTCACATATGAGGCACTGAATATACTACATATGAAGCACTAGACTGATCGCGTCGGGTCGAGTTGGAATTTTTTTGGAAAAGTGTCGGGTCGGGTTGAGAAGTTGAACCTGAGCACTCGGGTCGAGTTGAGAAGCTTGACCCGATAACCCGACTCGAAAACCCGACCCGACCCGACAAGATATTAGATAGGTGTAAATAGCTTGGTCGAACAGCCTTTATAATCCCCTTCATGGCTTCCTACCATGTTTCCCCGTCATGACTTCCTACCAAAGTCAAACGGCCTTCATGTTTTCCCTTCATGTTCCCCTCCATGTTCCCCTTCATGTTCCCCGCCATAACTTTCTTCATGTTCCCCTCTATGTTCCCCTTCATGTTCCCCGCCATGACTCTCTTCATGTTTCCCTTCATTTTCCCCTTCATGTTCCCCTTCATGTTTCTCTTCATGTTTCTCTTCATGTTTCTCTTCATGTTCCCCGTCATGACTCTCTATCAAACGGCCTTCATGTTCCCCTTTATGACTTTCTACCAAACGGCCTTCATGTTTCCCTTTATGACTCCCTATTAAAAGGTAATGCAAAAAGGTAATGCAAAAGTCAAAAACCGGAAAATTTTCTATATTTAGCTCTCTTGACATCAAGCTCGAGTCCTTGACGAATCGGGTCGAATTGACTCAATTCCCAGTCGAGTCGAGTCGCGTCGAGTTGAAAATATGAGCAATTCGACTCGATCTCGATTCGAGTTCAAAATGTCAATTCAAAACTCGACTTGACGATCAGTCTACATATAATATTCGATGCAATAAATTCAATCACTCATCAGATATTCAAAAGTTTAGCAATTAGTGAAGTGAGTATAATCATATATTGTTGAAGTACTTGCATACATTTTCTTTCGTAATTCTAGTTTGATACAGTCATAATGCAAACACATAGACTGTCTTGTTCTGAAAGAAATGATACTTCGTAATATATGAATCATCACATTCTCGTTGACATTTTCTTGATCTTTCTTCAGAGATCATCACAAATATGTTGATGATTATCACAGCTCTTTTCTTGATAGTCTTCTTGAATGACTCAACTTATATGATCAAAAACGTTGACAGAAGTTTTGATTCAACATGAATAAATTCAGTCTGTATTGAAGTTCAATCTTTATCTGATGCATATTTCTTTTCTTTCAATATAGAAACTGACTGTCTTTTATTATTGATTGAATCTAGCATATCACTGACTTCATGTAGTTTATTACCTGCTTTCGAATTCAGTCATTGATAATTCTTCTGTTCAATATCTTTTATAAAATGTATATCAGCTACATCATTAATTTTCTTTCATCAATCAACATTGAGTGTTGATATGATTATCAACGAACGTTTAAACTCGAATCTTGTTCAAGACTGCTTATGTATGAGCACTTCACACTTGATGATATATTGCTTTAGTTCACTGATGTTTTTTGCAAGCTTGTCACAATGAGAGCATGCACAAAACATTGAATTGTTTTCTTGAATCATGTTGTTGACAGAATGATGTCTAGATCATGTTTCATCAGAGAGATACAAGTCTTTTTGAACATCAGACTGCACTTTAATAAAATCAATGCAAAGAATACTCTTGTCGTTTAATAATAAGTTAATAGCAGAGCAATATTATTGATGATTGAATTAAAGTACTGTATTAAAGATTTGCATCTACTGTTCATATTCAATTAGATTGAATTTTATTTCTACTCAGATCTTACTATATTTAATTCAGCTTGAATGTCTTTTATCATTGATCTTCAAGATCAATAGAAATCAAATAATGAAGATGCTTATTGATGATCAGACTAAATGCTTGAATCAAATCATCTTTGTTTGCTGATGTCGAGTCTTATTCAAATTTGAACGAGAGAGTTTCACTCAATATTTTTATTAAGTCAGATATGTATGTAAATCATTATGAGCAATGCTTCAAGTATTACAGATCATACATACTTATTAAAGAAAGTCATTAGTACTTCTATCAACTCAATGCATAGTGAATCTTTCATCAAACGTGTTGACAGCATCGCTGATGTCGCTTTATTCGAAAAACTCAATTTCATAAAGAAGATTGCTTTTAAGATGATATAAATCACGTAAATCTCACTTCAAAATTCAATTCAAATAGTCAGTAATGAAATCAATGATGAAATCAAACAAAAGAAGAAATACACATTGAAACTGCAGATGACATTTATGCAAAGTGTAAATAAAAAGAGAATGAGATAAAACAACATGTTTCTGCTCTTGAAAGATCGAAAGTTCATATTATATGATTGCTTGTAATCACGTTTGTGAGAAGAAAGATGCTTTCAAAACACAATATCATTGTTTATTAAACTAGAAAATATTGATTGAATCTCACATAATGCTTATAGTAAAATTTACAATCTTGTCATGTAGAATTGAAACTATCTCATACATATGTCAATTTGACAGACTAACTTATGAATTGAAGATGATGTTCAACAACTAAATGAACATAATTGTTTTTCATTCATGCTTCAGAAGTATTTTTATCAAAACATGCACTTAAGTACTATAGTGTCTCTTCATCTTCTTCTGCAATTCTTCAGATCAAGAGTGTAGATTTTTATCATTTTATCAAATATTCAAAAACATTTTCACATCTTGATTTGAAAGTACTTTTATCACTATCACGCAGCTTTTCACAAGAATAAATCAAAGAATGCTGTTTTTTAAGAAAACAGATACTTTGCATTCTGTCTGTTAAAAATACGAATTACAGAGAAATGAATAAATGTTTCATAGAAATCATCTCAATTCACGTTGATAATATACATAACAAAAAAGATAAAGTTGCTTTAATTCTTTAATCTTTTACTGAGCATTACTTTTGCTGCTATGAAAACTTGTTAATCAGATTAAGCATTTTGCAAATGTAGTTTTGATTCATTGAACATATATTTTGTTCAATGCAAACAATTCATATGTCTTTGTCTTGACGTGATTCACTGCTGAACGTAGATATTCACGTTACAGCGTGTAGATTGCAACACTATGTAATCAATTAGTTTGTAGTAAGTAAGATTCAGCTTGACTGAAGACTATCAACAAGCGAAGATGACTGCTAGTTGACTTGACTCGATCAACGTCGATCGCTAAAAAACAAGAAGATTAAGCAGGGAAAAGAGAATAAATAGGTCGTTTTCTCTTCTGTTTCTCTCATCATCTCTTTCTGTTTCTTCATTTCTTAGAATTCAGTCAGAAACGCGCTTTTGCTGCATCTGCTACTCACTGTGCTACTCACTTTGCTACTCACTTTGCTACTCACTTTGCTACCCACTTTGCTACTCACTTTGTCATTCACACTGCTACTCACTGCTGTCACTGCTACTCACTGCTGTCACTGCTATTCACTGCTGTCACTGCTACTCACTGCTGTCATCGCTATTCACTGCTGTCACTGCTATTCACTGCTGTCATCGCTATTCACTGCTGTCACTGCTATCTCATTTGCTATTCACTACTGTCATCACTGTCAATGATCACTTCTACTCGCCGTCAGAATTGCATCAACATTGACATCGCTGTTGCTGTCAGCAGAAGACGAAGTCATCATCGCTCTTTCTTTTTTCATGTATCTCGCTCTCGCTCGTCTGCATCATCGTCATCATCTTCGTTGAATTCATCTGTCTCTTTGAATGTTCTCTTGAGAAGAATCGACTTAAAACAAATCGTCGAAACATTGACTACTCTCGTCATGTGACAGAGAATTAAAGACATTCATCAAGTGAATATGAAACACAAGTTGAAACAGAAGCTTCGACGACTAGAAGCTCAGAGTACAGCGCTGAATCAGTCGAGAAACAATTCAGTGATAAAGAACACTATCAGTCAAACGTCAGAATTTTGAGCTGTCAATGTCTTCAAGCTGATCAACGATCATATATCAAATTCGATCAATAAGCAAGATCTGCAATTATCACGAATCGATGAGCTTCGAGCTTATGACGATGACATCACTCAGCAGAATCTCAAGAACATGATTCTCTTTCTACGCTGTTTAAAAGTATATAATCAATGTTTCATTGAGATGATCAATGATCAATTGAGACATTCTCTGCAAGCAAGCTTAACTTGATACATTGACTATTTACAGAAGCTTCACCTGCATTACATCTTCGAGTTTCTGCGAATCTTTCACTTTCACTTTCATGAGATTCACATAGTAAAAGAAGTCAACGACTTGAACGAGTGATACAATGCTGAAGATGAACTTGTCGATTGAGCACTGATAAAGAAAACATCTGCTATCACTTTTCAGATAAAATATCAGAGTCAGAAGATCAGAAAACAGTTCTACGATCTCAGATTCAAAGAAACAAGCACAAAGCTCTCAGTATGCAACAAGTTCAATGACGACAGTTGCATTTATTCTAGTTGCACATATCAACATATCTGCAGCGAATGTGATGAAACTTACGCTGCTATCAATTGCAAAACATCAAATTCAAACAGTCAATCAATCATTAAAAAAAGATGACGTTGAATTTTAATCTCGCTGATATTAATATTGAAATTCTTTTCATATCAGCTCATGAAGATCGACGAGATTTCTCTAACGCGCAGAGATTCTCTAGATGCAAGCGCATGACAAACACAGCTAATCGAACATTTTGATTGTAGATATGTTCAAACATTGCTGTTTATCATTGAACATGAAGCTAAAATTGAATATCAAGATCTCAATCAACTGATTTTGAGCAAGAATCTTCTTTCAACAAATGAAGCTTCAAATACTCTTCAGATCAATTTGATGCAGCAAGTTCATTGTGATAGACTAATTGAGATTCAACATGTTTCTCATCGCTTTATATTCTCATCATTGAGACTAGTATCGAAGGAAAATGATCGCTGACATTGAATACATTATCTATCGTATTTGAAAGAAAAGTCAGTCAACTGCTTCATTCTCAAGAACTGAGAATCAATTGAATATTTCATCTTTGATCAAGCAATCATCACTTTATGTAATGTCGATCGAAATGCAGTTTTCATTAAAAGAGATCTGATTGACGTCTTTCATCATATGTCGATAGCAACATCAGATCACTGACTGCTCGATTTCTTCTGAAAAGATAAGTACTGAATAAAATACTTTCTTCTCTTCGATCTACACACGTCATCATATCTGTTTGATCTTTTCGCTAAAGATCTTTGCTGAATGCTCATAGTCACTCTTCAATGAGACTCGATAATACATTATCTGAATGACTTTCTAGTCATACAAGTGAACATGATCGAAGCTCGTAAATACGAGAGTGATTTTGATGATCTGTGCACTCAGTTAAAGTTTAGCATTAATCTTAAAAAGAATCTTATCGACATCACATGCATCTTTTTGAGCATTGAGCTTGACTCAATCAACATGATGACTCATTTATCATCTGACAAACATCAGAAGACAATTCAGCTTGTCAACAGCGCGCTTACAAAGAGTTCTTTATTATACGAGAAGCTACAGATGCTATTAGACTTTCTGTCATTTGCTGCAAAGATCGTAGTTTCTGAAAGAATCTTTCTCAGATGACTGTTCAACGACTTAATCATAATCAAATCACGCAAGCAGCGCATCAATTATTTAATGTGACAAGATCTACTATGGTGAAAGATGTTTCTTTCAAAGTGAAATGATGTACATCTGCTTTGCAAGTGCAAATTCAGACATTCTTTATATCTCTGAATCAATGCTTCAGATCTGCACGACATGAGAAACTACTATTTGCTTCATTTGAATCTATCATCAGCTGCTAGTCAAACATTTTCTAATCGATTTAACATGCGCTTGAGTGACAAGCATATCAATGTCAAAGAAATGATGACTGTTCTTCATGCTTTGACAGCATGACTTTCTGTTTTTGCGAAATGCAATCTCACTATATATGATGACAATGTAACTGTTGTCGTCGACATAAACAAAATCTTCATGCGCGAAGAAACAATGCTGCATCTGCGATGAATAGTCTTGCTGACGACTGCGCACGATATCTGCATACATGCTCTGTGAATTTTAATTCATGAAAATCGCCTAGCTGATTTGCTTTCTCGAGCGAAGTTCAGTACTATTGCTGACGAGTTTTCTCAGCTAACTACACTTCAGTCAATTAGCGCAAGTCGTTGAACTTCTGATACAGCGAGATTTCTCTTGATCATTTAGCAGTCAGATATCTTTAATGAGATCTAGCAACGTTCATCAGAAACATCTATGATACAATCAAAAGAAGCTACTTCATGTTCTGCTTCTTGATCATCAGAGTCAAATATTTGACTTCAATCTCAAATCTGATCAGCTGATCAGTGAATCTAAAGAACAAGATGATCAAAGTCAAAATCATTAAAATCTATCTCATTGATCTATGATCACATCACATTGACGTTGAATATTCTGATATCGAGATTGAGACATTTCATCATTCTACATTACAGCAAATCATAGTTGAAATTCAAAGACTTCAAGACGATGATCAGACTCGCAAGCAAAGATCTATAACATGAAATTTACTGCTACTATTGCTACGTCAATTTGATCAATCTATCATTTAAAAAGCAACATGAAATGCATCATTTTGTCTGATGTTTGCTGACTTTCTACGCATGTGCGAATTTACATGAAGTCAATCGAATAAAACATCTGACTTCAAACAATTACATTTAACTAAAAGTTCAATTATCTTTCAGAATGACTCATTGCAACTTATTTTATCGAACTTCAAAATCAATCTCTTCAGATAAGAAATGACATTGATCATCATCGTTGTCGATGACGAAGCGTGCGTTAAAAAGTCACTTGTCATTCTGTTTTCAAGATTTTCTGCATTTCTGCTGATGTCTCTGTTTGACTCAGAATATTTGTATACATGAACTCACGTCATTGAGATTCTGCGCAGAACGCTAGTCACGCAGAGCATAGAAGATTATTACTCAGATCACTTCTTTCATCGAGATGCAGTCATCTCAGCTCGTCAAGCGAAGCTTTCGAAGAATGAAATTCAGCTGTTAGAAAGATGAAAATTCAACAGCTATTGCTTATATATTGAAGCTCATTCTAGCTACATACTAAATGCTTCTAGAAGACATCAAAGATAATCACATTCGATCAGTCAACTAAAATCAGAGCTCTCGTTGATCTTTATACTTTGCATCGACGTTTCTGAGATTTAAGAGTGCTTGACATCTCAGAGCGACTTTCGAGGCAAATTTTAGCTCTGAAGATCATCAGAAATCATCAAGTTTGCTCAAACACATATAATATATATTCGTTCAAACGAAGATGATGCTCAATAGAAGATTCAGCTTGACTGAAAACTATCGACAAGCGAAGATGACTGTTAGTCGACTTGACTCAATCAATGTCGATCGCTAAAGAACAAGAAGATTAAGCAGAAAAAAGAGAATAAATAGATCGTTTTCTCTTCTGTTTCTTTCATCATCTCTTTCTGTTTCTTCATTTCTTAGAATTCAGTCAGAAACGCGCTTTTGTCTCATTCACTCACTTCATAAACTCAGTCGCTTAGATAGAGAAAGTGCTTGACATTTCAGAGCGACTTTCGGGGCAAATTTTAGCCCTGAAGATCGTCAGAGATCATCAAGTTTGCTCAAACACATATAATATATATTCATTCAAACGAAGATGATGCTCGATAGCTTTAAATTAATTTCATCTTTCATCTTTCATCTTTTATTTACTTTATCAGAGTATGTATCACTTTTAATCAAATCATCATAAATAAATAAGAAAGATATTACAAAGTAAATACATCAGAGTTTGCTTTAATATTTGCATTCAATCATGACATAGATGCAAGTCATCATTCATCACTCATTGTGATAAGTATCATTGTTTATCAACGATACACAAGTGCAGTTTACAGTGAGTATCAAGCTACAACATGTGTTTCTGTGAGTTATATTTCATCAGCATTTGCACTTTTCAATGTACATTAAACTGATCTGACTTCAGATGTTGTTGACATATACTGTACTTCAATTAGTTCACTTTGTTGAGTAAGATTAATCTTAAGTTACGACTTTCTTATTTCAACGTTGCTTCACTGAAGTTACAACTATAAATTATTGAAACATCAAATCATTTTACACATTCTTTAATTGTGAATTACAGATGATCAATCTATTTAAATTATACATAATGAATTGATTAACATAAAATTATTCACTACAGCTTCTCATTCTTTCATCTTACATTTTATGAATGAAAATCAGTCAACATGATGAAGAAATTGAAAGCTTCACAAGATGATCAGATGATGAACTACTATGATACATTTCAGATATTTTGATGTAAAAATGTCAACTTCATCATCTTAATGTAAAAATACACTGAAGATCAATCATCTGATAATGAATTTTTACTTCTTGAAAATATAAATTCTTCTCAGCATATTTTCATTATCTTCAAAGCAAAGCTGATACTATTCTACGAAAATGATCTTGATGAAGCAATTGATATCATAAAAAGTGTTGAAGATGAATATTATGTCAAGATGAAGATCATCTTCAAGATGATTTTAAACTGAACTGTCAACGTCATTTTTGATGTAAAGCTTCACTTAGTGACATCAGTTGAAGAACAGAAACTCAAGTATGACATAATTCATAACTGAGTCTTTTATATCAACAGCGATTTGATGATTGAAGATATTATCATTCACAAGTATTTGAAGCAACGTCAAAGTTCAAGATTTTGAACTGAAAAGATGTATATACATTACAATCTTGAAGATAAAATGATGATTAATATCAGAGATTATGAACAACTGAGCTTGCTTCAGCTGAAATTTCAATCAACAATAATTTAATTCAGTGAAATCAAGCTTTATATGAAAAATGTCAATGATCATCTTGCATACATACATTACATCATCTATGATCTGTTTACAATATCTGTCATTAAGAAGATAATTATCGCGACTTTTATCAGCATTGCATAAAATGATCAATTTCTTGCTCAATGAGAAGTTTTTCAACACTTTTGTGCTTGAAAGCATGTTTTTTCATCAACAGATCTTTGATTCAATCACTTTATTTCAAGCAAGCACACAATTCAAAAAGATCAAATTATGATCAGAGAAAATCATTTCATTGTCAGCTTATCATATTATTGCATTTATCATGATGATTATGAATGTTGATTGTGTAAAGATGTAGATGTTGTACAAGCGAATGAAGTTCAGAAGATCATAATTTCTGAATCTCAAGCATTGAACTGCAAGCTGCATGTTCTGATTATTACAACAGATGATAATCAAGAATATTTAGATTTCATTAAATTGTTGAAATGCTTCAAATATTGATTCAAAGTCAAGAATCACTTCAAGATTCAGATAGAAATTGAGATCTGAACTGCAACAATCGTTTCTACATCTTTCATATTCACGTCAAGTATGAATATTACAATAGCACTTCATCATTCATGCATCAATAACAAATGAAGCATTCTTGAACTAAAGTCTACTCTTGATCTTTGATTCATGCTAAAGAAGATTAATCATAAGCGAATTCAAGAATATTGTTTCAAAGATTCTTCAATTATCATTCAAGTTAATGCAGTGAAATCAGACATAATGTTCAAGATTCAATTAACAGCTATTAAAAAATCGAATTCTGCTCATATCAATGAGAAGAAATTGATTCACAATCTCAAATGAAGAGACATTCTCATTAATCAAGATCTGCATACAAAGAAAGAGAAAACATATTCAAAGACAATGATATCAAAGCGAAGTTTAATGCATAAAATATCTTTCTCAATAAAGAACAGATGAAGATACTACAGTATTGTTGTACTCTCTTGAATAACTTCAATTTGATCAAAAACATATTCAAATTGAGCAAGATATTCATGAATGTTGTTATCACTTTGCTGCTGATAAACATCAATCAGAAAGTCAAAGTGTTAAGTTCATTTAATTATGCTGCAGATGCATTCATCATTAAGTTACATGAACAATTTAAAGCTCTTTGTCAGAAGAGACTTGACATCATGAATCAACATTGCATTCGTTATCATATATTCTCAACGAAGCACAAAGTTCTTGCATATGAAAATTTCAAGCATATGAAAATTTCAAGCATATGAAAATTTCAAGCATATGATTCAAAAATCTCATTTCGATCAGATGCATTGAACTGAAATCACTTCACTTTTGAATATGATATATGATTTCATGATTCATCATTTGATCAAAAAGAGCAGAATTCGATTTCATGAAATTCATGATCATCATTATTGAATACATAATGTCAATATGTCAACACTGCTTATGAAATTATGTAAATTTGATAAATGTCAATCATCAAGTTTTGAGAATTCAAACTATCAATCAATCTTTGTAAAAATTATCAAGAATGATGTTTTCAAGATTGATGTTTTCAAGATTGATGATTTCAAGACTATTGCACTCAAGAATGATGATTTTAATAAGAATGACAATTTCAAGATCAATGATTTCAATGATGATGATTTCAAAAGTGATAATTTCAAGAATGATGATTTCAAGAAGAATAATTTCAAGATGAGCAATTTTAATGATGATGATTTCAAGAATGATAAACTCAAGAATGATGATTTCAAGAATAATGATCTCAAGAATGATGATCTCAAGAATGATGATTTCAAGAAGAATAATTTCAAGAAGAATAATTTCAAGATAAGTGATTTTAGTGATGATGATTTCAAGAATGATGATTTCAAGAATGATGATTTCAAGAATGATGATTTCAAGAATGATGATTTCAAGAATGATGATTTCAAGAATGATGATTTCAAGAATGATGATTTCAAGAAGAATAATTTCAAGAAGAATAATTTCAAGAAGAATAATTTCAAGATGAGTAATTTTAAGATGAGTAATTTCAATGATGATGATTTCAAGAATGATGATGATAAAAATGATGATTTTAAGATTAATGAACTCAATATTATCAAACTTGAAAATGATGATTTGAAAAACAATGAGTTTGATAACAGCAATGAAATCAATTCAAAGAATAATTTTGAAAAGATTAAAAATAATCATGATACAATTACTTTTCACTCAATACAAGTAAAAAACAAGACAAAGAATAAAATGAAACAGAAATTTCTAAGTCATTGCACTCAGCTTAAACTCAACAAGCAATCAAATGAAATTAATCATCAAACATATATTTGAAACTTCACACAGTTCTGAATCAGAGTAGAAATGAAAGAACAGTTGAATTCATAAAATAAAGCATGAATGAATCTTCATGAGTGAAAGCTTTACAAGAATATTTTCAAGACATATGTTTATATGATGATCTGTATGACAATTATCAGTGATGATTTGCTCATACAAAAGTTTAAAGTTGATCATGTCATCTTGCAAAAGATCATCAGACTTCAGAATGTCGAGATTTTCATTGATATGACATGAGCTGAAAATGTTACTACTATTTACATGTCTGAAAATGATGAGCAACTGTCATCATTTCAGAAAGATGTTTAAGAAAACTGTTTCACGTTTTATTTTAATTACTTTTTGTTTGATAGATTCATGATAAATGATTATTTTCATCAAATGTTTAAAAAACAATATTGTATCATTTTGATTTTAGACAACATCATATTAAAAATCTGATATAGAAATGAAATGCTATTCAAGATTGATATGATTTTTTATTTAAATATCATTCTTGCAACTGCTGTGTTGAATATTTTGAGCAACATTGCTGTGTCTATTGTGTTCATCAATGTTAACAGCAAAATCAACGTGATTAATGTCATCAAATTCAAATAAAATGATATTAAAGTTGAGATAAAATTCAGTCTCATTGTAGATTACATCAAGACAGAAATTCTCTCAATTAACATTCTTCTTCTTGTCTCATATTTGACACAGATAGCTCTACTCAAAAAGAAATTGATGTCAGATTCGCAGATGAAGAATGTGAAGACATGCACAATAAATGTTTATCAAGAGAAAGAAAAGTCAATGATTATTTTCATGATGATTGAAGATACAAAAATAGAATTTCAATTCTTTTTTGATCATCTTCTAGTTGAATGCAGTCGCTCAAGAAATTCATTTATCGTTATCATCAACTGATTGAGTCTACAAGTTGACTATTCTAAGAGACTTCATCTGCTGAACGAGTTAAAAGTTGAATTTGAGACAGTAGAGATATACATTGACTACGACAAATCATTAACAGATCTCAACTTCATGATAATAGAACATTAACTGCGTGATGATTTAAACGTTGAAACAGTAATAATTGATGATGTTTTAAAGAAGCAAAATAGTATTATGTCACTTACAGATAATACAACGAATGACAATGCTTGAAACTCTACATTATCTGAAGAAAGTAAGACAGTTAATAATAATGAATGAAATCATCTGTCTCTTCAAGATGATAGCAATTCAAACTTCAGCTTAAAGAAATCACTTGACGAAAGCATTGAAGTGAATCAATCACAAGTTATTTGATAGTAATTGAATTGTGCTGTTCGCTGAGAATTTCTGTGAGTGAAAAAGTTAAGATTGACAATTTAAAGCATGAATAAAAAAGAAATAAAGTGAAATAAATTTCAAGACAAGATCAGAATATGTCTGATTTTAGCATGATAATCTCATCAGATACTTGCGTTCTAATTTATTCAGCAACGAACATGAGTTAAAAAGAAATCTGAACAATACATTTGAAATGATGTATTGACTGCTACATACTATTCTAAATCATCATGAAAACAAAGAAGTTCACAATGTTCAAATTGTTTGTGATTCATTAAACATAATATCAAACAATCAATCATCGACATGTTAATTCATTTACAACACTAGCGTGAATCTTTTATTTGACAAGAATGATATTCTCAACTTCATATTACAGTAACGATAATTTCATTGAAAATCGAACATCAAATTTGCAACAGAATTCATAGTTTATGTCATGATGTCAGATCATCAACTCAATTTAGAACATAGATCGTCGATATCTTAAATAATCTCGATTCATTGAACCTGTTTCGCAGTTCAATAAATCAAGTCATCAATCTAGTCATCGTCATCTTAATCTAGTCTCAGCAATTCTGTTTCAATCATCTCAGTCGTGTGCGCGAACTTCTACAATCTTAAGTCAATAGAACTACTGTTTAGTCTTGATTCTGCTCGATTCATGTATATAGAAGTCGAGTTCTCGTTCTTTTCTTTCGCTTTTTGTCTTTCGTCTTGTACATTATCTGATGTATTGTCTTGTATCTAGATTCTATCAAAGTAATAATAATATCAGTCTTCTATATTGATAGTATCTCTAGTCTAGCTCAGTCTTTGACATTACGAAAGATCTACACTTTCTGCAACGTTTTCATACGTTGAAATCTCGTTTAGTTACTCTTTCGCTCAAATAAAGTCATCTCACAATCTCTCAATCAACGATGAGCGTGCTGTTGAACAATTCGCTCAAAGTGTGATCGAAAATTCAGTCGAGATCTTTCGCGCAATGCAAGAGCTTCAAAATCAAGTTCGACAACATGATGTCATCACTTCATTCTCGTTCATCGTTTTCAGTTCTTCAGTCTATATAAAGTTGAATTCTCAGTCTCTTGCGATGATATCTCAAATCGTCGCACAAATCTTGAACAATCAATCTTTTCTCATCGTTTATTTCTCTGCAAACTCTGTCGCTGTCTTCATCGCTTCTAGATTCAAGAAGCTTCTCAACATATCTGAGTATGAGAGAGACAAAGATTGATTGAATGCATGAGAGCAGAGTCTGATACAGCGCATGAACGTGAACAATGATCGTTACTTCTTTCATCGAGTCAAGATCGTCTATGTCGAGTCACGACTCATCATAGATAAGAAGATTCACAATCTAATGAAACAATATCGAGTCAATGATCTCTGTATCATTTTCATCTTCGCAGATTAACAACACAAGTTGCGTCATTGCTGCGACAATTCTTTCAAGACAGAAGATGCTCGTTTATATCTTCGCAAAACTCTGAAGCAAGACATAAATAGCTTTGTCGACTATTACAATCTCTTCTATCAAAAGAAAGAATGTTCTTTGATGAAAGATTTCTCATTGATTGACTGTTTGAAGCGCAATGTCAATTATTTCACTCAAGTCATCGTCTTCTTCTGACGAAATCTCGATGAAATTCGATCATTCATCTTTCATCAATGAGTTCAAGCATTTTCTGACATCGACGAAGAGTTTCAGCAGCTTAAGCATCGTCAATCTCGCTTCGTCTTCATCATCGTTTCATTCATCAAAGTCAAGAATGTCTCTGCATTGACTAGTAATTCTTTGAATTCAAAGATCATCATTGTTACGAGTCTAGTCTTCGCCTATTCTTTCTAGCCTTCGTCTTGATTTCATTCTAATCGAGTCTAGTGAGCATTCAAGCTAGAAGTGATGTCATTGAGACTCTGCATTATATGTGTAAGGCGTCAATTCAATCGAGCCTAGCACAGAGCTGAGAAACACACATATAAGAATCGAGTTCTTTTCTGTAGATACTTTTCTTTCTTAGCATTTATCTATTAGTTTAATGACATTCATATGACTCGCTCTATGCTGATCTCTAACAATCATTTCTGTGACTGTTGTTTCGACAGTATTTTCGTCTCTCTCTCTCTCATTTCTCGATGAGTCAATGAATCTGAGCTTCGTCATTATCATCGTTCAAGATAAGACTCTGATCATTTCTGAGATCAAGAAAATCTGCAACAAGTGAAAGCTGTGTTACTACTGCAAGTTGCAACATTCAGACAAAATCGCTAAAGAATGCTTAAACAAGAAGTTCTTCACTCTGCATATCATGAACATCTACAACAATGACATCGTCAATATAGATGAAGAAGTCTCGCTGTCTGCGAGAAAAGTCTAGTTTCTGAGCTAAGTCGCGCTCAGAAATCTGTATACATATTATCTTGTTTACTAGTCTCAATCTTTTCACTCTCACTTCAATCATATAGAAAGTTTTCTGCTAAATCTGTCTTGAAACTCTTTGAATTCAATTCAACATTCAAAGATAATCACATGATAGTATTCTGTATTCTACGTCAAGCTCAATCTAGAGTTCTCGCTTTCGCTCTGATTGATAGTGAAGTCTCTGCTTATGTCTTTATGAATAAATTCTTCGCGCAACAACATCATCTTCTCTTGCATCAATTAACTCACTCTCGCAGACTTCGAGAATTTGATGATCAAGTCGCTCTAATCGATGACATTATTCATGTCGTCGAAATCACAATGATTCTTGATGAACACATCAAGAGACTATTCTTCTATATCACTGAATTAAATCAATATTTCATCGTCATGAATCTGTCATGACTTTGTCGTCACGTTATTGATGTCAATTTTGAACACAATATTCTCATCTTGTCTTTCTTCTTCTGTCTTAATCATTGTTGTCAATTTTTCGTCAAGATTTATGATCTTAATCAACAAGAAGAAAATTTCTCGCTCGAAGTTAACAAAGTAGCTTCTCTTCAGTCTCGCTCTCAATTCGCTTGAAAGAAGCAACTCAGTTTTCAGTTCGCTCACAAGTAGATCAATCGTCAAGTCGAGTTTCGAATTGACATTTTGAATTCGACTCAATTCGAAGTCGAGTTGTTCACATTTTCAACTCGACTCGAGTTGAGTTGAGCATATTTTCAACTTGACGCGACTCGATTCGACTGAAAATTGAGTCAATTCGACTCGACTCGTCAAAAACTCGAGCTTGACGTCAAAAGAGCTAAATATAGAAAATTTTCCGGTTTTTGACTTTTGCATTATCTTTTTGCATTATCTTTTGATAGAAAGTCATGAAGGAAAACATGAAGATCATTTGATAGAAAGTCATAAAGAAGAACATGAAGATCGTTTGATAGAGAGTCATAAAGAGAAACATAAAGATGATTTGATAAAGAGTCATGACAAGAAACATGAAGAAGAACATGAAGAGAAACATGAAGAAAAACATGAAGAAAAACATGAAGATCGTTTGATAGAAGATCATGATGAGAAACATAAAGAGAAACATGAAGAGAAACATGATGAAAAAACATGAAGATCGTTTGACTTTGATAGAGAGTCATGACGGAAAAACATGATAGAAAGTCATGAAGGAAAATCATGTAGACTGTTCGATCAAACTATTTACATCTATCTAATATCTTGTCGAGTCGAGTCGAGTTTTCAAGTCGAATTGTCGAGTCAAGCTTCTCAACTCAACTCGAGTGCTTGAGTTTAACTTTTCAATTCGACTCGACACTTTTTCAAAAAAATTTCAACTCGATTTGACACTTTTCGAGTCGAGTACTCGACTCGAACTCAGATACTCGACTTGACGCGATCAGTCTACTCACAAGAAGCAACTCAGTTCACGAATCGCTCACAAGAAGCAATTCAGTCTACAGATCGCTCACAAGAAGCAATTCAGCATTCAGTTCGCTCGCAAGAAGCAATTTAGTTTCTCATTTGCTTGAAAGAAGCAACTCAGTTTTCAGTTCGCTCGCAAGAAGCAATCTAGTTTCTCATTCACTTGAAAGAAGCAACTCAGTTTTCAGTTCGCTCACAAGAAGCAATTCAGTTCTCAATTTGCTTGCAAGAAGTAACTCAGTTTCTCATCTGCTCACAAGAAGCAATATAATTTCTCGTTTGCTCACGAAATGTCAACTAATACTCAACTCGTTCACAAGAAACAAATCTCGTTCAATCTTGTCTCTCGTCTGAAACAAGAAGCTTCTAGTCGTATTCTTCAAGTCATTCAAAAAGAATACTCATCAAAAATCAAGTGTCAAAATTCTTTTCTCTTTAGAACTTCTGTTGTTTCTTGAGCAGATCAATTCAATCGATCTTCTATACAACTTGACATAATTGAGTTGAGAGCTCGAAGCTTTGATCATGCTGCTCGTGTCAAAGACATTGAAGTGTTTAGCATCATTCTAAAGAAAATCGATGTCTTCTTGAATCTTGAGTCAATCTCGTCTTCTAGTTCAGACTTTAACGAGTCAAAATCGCGTCACGCGACTTTGACTGTTCATTCAAAGAACAGTTCAACTCTTGCTCAGTTCTCATCTCGCTCTCAAGACAGTACATATGATAAGAATCATCATTTGAATCTTCATCAAATGAAAAAGAAATTTCATTTGACTGCATTCACGACACAAGAAGATCTTGAAGTCTATTGACAAAGTAAGAACGTCGATTCAGTCACAATTCTATCATTCAGATATTTTGAGTTTCTAGACATCTTCTTCAAGAAGAACGTCAATATCTTGTCTTTGTATCAAGCTCATGATCATGTCATACATCTTAAAGAAGATGCTCAACTCTCAGTCTTCGCTTTGTACGACATAAGTCGTGATGAAATTCTAGAACTTCGTCGTTATCTGAATGAGAATCTGAGCAAAGATTTCATTCGAGTCAGTCGCTTTCAGATGATCATTTCTGTTCTCTTCGTCAAGAAATTCGAAGAAGAACTTTGCTTCTGCGTGAACTATCGAGATCTGAACGCTATCACAATCAAGAATCAATATTCTCTGCTTCTGATCTCAGAAACGCTGAATCGTCTAAGTCGAGCTAAAATCTTTATCAAGCTGAATATCATTTCTGTGTTCAATCGACTTTGAATCAAAGAAAAAGATGAAGCTCTCATCGTCTTTCACACTCGATTTGAATTATTTGAGTATCTAGTCATGCTCTTCGATCTATGTAATGAGTCTGTCTCGTTTCAGAAGTACATCAACAATACTCTTCGCGAACATCTAAATAAGTTCTGTACAGCTTATCTGAATGACATCTTGATCTATTTCGACAATGAACTCGAGCATGAGATTCATGTCAAGCTCATTCTGCGAAAGCTGCAAGAAGCAGATCTTCAAACGAATATAATCAAATGCAAGTTTCACGTCATTCAAGTCTCGTATCTAGAATTGATAATCATCATCAAAGAAATCAAGATGAACTCTTCTAAGATAGACATCATTGTCAACTGACTCATTCTAATCAACGTTAAAGACGTTCAAAGTTTTCTAGATTTCGCGAACTTCTATAGAAGATTCATCTATGACTATAGTAGAATAGCTATCTCGCTCACTCGTCTCATCAGAAAAGATGTATTCTTTGTCTGATTTCAGAAATGTCAGATTGCATTCAACATTCTTAAGAAAGTCTTCACTTTCAAGATTATTCTTCGTCACTATAATTCAGATCACAAGATTGTGATAGAAATCAATGCTTCGAACTATGTGTTCGAAGACATTCTCTCTCAGTACGATGAGAACGAGATTCTTCATTCAGTCGCTTACTTTTCGAAGAAGCATAATTCAGTCGAGTGTAACTACGAGATCTATGATAAAGAACTCATAATCATTGTTTGCGCTTTCGAGAAATGATGATCAGAGCTCGAAGACTCTATCTATTCTGTCGAGATGATCACGAATCACAAAAATCTTGAGTATTTCATGTCAACTAAGCAGTTGAGTCGTCGTCAAGCTCGTTGAAGCGAGTTTCTGTCTAGATTCAACTATCGCATCGCTTATCATCTCGACAAGATCGACGATAAGTCGAATGCTCTGACACGTCGCTCAGAAGATCTTTCTAAAGAGAGAAATACATTCGATTCTCGACATCAATATCAACATCAGACAATTCTGAAAACTCATGTTTTAGATTTCGATATTGTTGAGAATCTCGTCTTCGACGTCTTCGACATCAAAGTCATGAAGCTTCAGTCACAAATCATCGCTCTAGATTCAGTTCAGTTACATCTGTTTTCAATTATCTCAGCATCTTCGCAAATTCTAGCTCTCATGAATCTAGAAATCGAAGAATTCGACGTTGAAGACGTCAAGTCTCAGCTAGATCAAGACATTCTGAATCTTGATGAAGATTCTGCTGACACTCTCACTCAGACATTGTGAAAGCAAGTCGAAATCAATGACAAATTCGCAGCTCAGATAATCGAAGCGCTTCGCAATGAAGCACGACATCACAACAAGATCTCTCTAGTCGAGTGTGAAGAACACGAGAATCATCTGTACTTTCGAGAAAGAAAGTACGTGCTCAACTCAGATAAACTACGCCTTCGTATCATTCAGCTCGCTCATGATAGTGTCGTCGATGATCACTCAGAAAGAGCAAAAAGCTATGAACTGATCAGTCGAGTCTACTGATGATCAAACATTTATAAGTATGTTCAACGCTTCGTATGAAACTGTCACGTGTGCACACGTTTCAAGCTCTCTAGACAACGAATTCAAGAATGATTGTGTTCTCTTTCAGTTTTTGAATATTGTTGACGTGATATCTTCATAAACTATGTAGATTCTTTATCGTCTAGTATCTTCATGAATATCACATATAGATATGTTCTAGTCTTTATCGATCATCTTATCAAAATGAAACATTTAGTTCTCATCACTTCTATGAAAGTTGAAGAAGCTATCAATTGCTTCTATGCTCATGTTTGAAAACATTATGATTTACTCGAGTTCTTCGTGTCTGATTGAGACATACAATTCATCTTCAATGTCTGAAAGCATATGTGTAAAATGCTGAAGATAGATGCTAAGTTATCAACAATGTATCGCTCTGAAATCGATGATCAAATCGAGAGAATCAATGCTGTCATGAAGCATTATCTTTGAGTCTTCGTCAACTACATGCAGAATGACTGAGCTAAGTGACTTTCTGAAGTCGAATTCATCGTCAATAACGCATCATCATTAATCACTTTAGCATCACTCTTCTTGATCAATTCAAATCAGAACTCACGTCTAGACTTCAAGTCTTCTGAGTTTCTGCTTGAGAATCTTACATCTCAAGCTTGAAACAAGTTAATCAATGTCAAAGAGTTCATCAAGAAGATGAAGAAACTAACTGAGCATCTACATGATGAGATGCTTATAGCTTAAATCATCTACAAATTCAATGTCAATCTCTCTCGTCGTTCTTGTTTTAAATACTTCATCGAAGATGAAGTCTGACTGAATGCTCGCAATCTCAGCATCGCTCATCTCGTTGTCAAGTTAGATGATCATAACGTTGATTTCTTCAAGATCAAGCGTGTCTTCAAGAACAATTCTCTGATCATTGAGTTAAATCTTTCAGCATTCATGAAGATTCATTCAGTCTTTCATGTCATTCTTCTGAATCATATTGCAAGTGACTTTCTTTTGAATCAACGTCAGAAATCTTGAGAACTCATTATTATCAAGAATGACGAAAGATTTTGATATGTAAACAGCATACTAAACTTCAAGCATGATAGATGCTATAATTCATTTCTGCTCAAGTATTACATCAATTGAAAAGATCACTTCTTTACTTGAAAGTCTTTTCATCTTCTGAATAATTGTGAGCAAGCGCTCGATGAATATCATCTCGTCAATTCTGTCGTCGAAGAATCACATGTATTGTCATATGTAATGTCTCAATGTCAATGTCAAGAACTTTAAGTTCAATCTTCATCGTCTCGACTCAGTTCAGATCTGACTCAGACATCTTGTTTAAATCTGACTCAAATCTGACTCAGATGTATTCTAGTTTCATCTGTGCGTCATCACATTAAACTGCGTTTCGTCTTTCTCTTACTCAGATCTGACTCAGATCTTGTCTAGATCTGATTCAGACATCTCGTTTAAATCTGACTCAGATGTGACTCAGATGTGTTTCAATTCTCGTGCATTATTACGTTAAAATGCGTCTCGTCTCATCTTGCTCAGATCTGACTCAGATGTGACTCAGATCTATTTCAGTCTCATCTGTGCATCATCATGTTAAAATGCGTCTTGTCTCGTCTCGCTCTTCAGACATCTTGCTCAGATCTGACTCAGATGTGACTCAGATCTATTCTAGTTTCATCTGTGCTTCATCACATTAAAATGCGTTCACATCAATTCTTGTCTCGTTTTAGTCTTCGTCTTCAATTCTTTCTCATCTCATCTTGTTTCTTCTCATCATTTCGCAGAAGCTCAGTCTTGAAGAGAAAAGCTACTGTCATGATGTCAGATCATCAATTCAATTTAGAACATAGATCATTGATATCTTAGATAATCTCGATTCATTGAATCTGTTTTGCAGTTCAATGAATCAAGTCATCAATCTAATCATCATCATCTTAATTTAGTCTCAGCAATTCTGTTTTGATCATCTCAGTCGTGTGCGTGAACTTCTGCAATCTTAAGTCAATAGAACTACTGTCTAGTCTTGATTCTGCTCGATTCATGTATATAGAAGTTGAGCTCTCGTTCTTTTCTTTCACTCTTTGTCTTTCATCTTGTACATTATCTGATGTATTGTCTTGTATCTAGATTCTATCAAAGTAATAATAATATCAGTCTTCTATATTGATAGTATCTCTAGTCTAGCTCAGTTTCTGACAGTTTAAAACAGTATCTTCTGCTCATTTTACTTGAATGTGTGCTCTTCTAGAAGATCAATCAATCTACTAACTTCAATGTCACTGCATACTTATGTTGATTCACAAGACTATCTGAATCGCTGCAATGATGCTCTTGATTTATATCTTCATTCTGCAATGTGCTTAATTAAGTCTTTTCAATTGAAGAATTGAAAGCAACATCATGTGAATAGACAATATATTTCAATTATGATGAATCTTAAAAGTACGTTTAAAAGAACTTCACATACAACAAGTCATGCTTCATTGCAAGCAACGCTCATTTGAATGTAGCTTGACTCTAGTCACTGATGTTCAACACTTTCAATGATTGATGAGAACTTGACTCACTAATTGAATGTAGAGCGTGATCACAAATATGATGCATCAGACTTCATCTCATCTTAAACTTCTATCTTAATCTTGTTCATTAAATCTATCAGCTTAATTCTTCGCTCAAAATCAATTCAAATGAGTGACAATGATGAATATGAATAGTGAGTATTACACATTTAAGAGAAACATCATGCTTAAACACGTTGATGATCAGCTAAAGAAGAATCAACTCAAATTCAACAATGTAACTCAGATGTGCAATGCTCTTTGAATCAACGCGAAACAAGTTGAACAGATATATGAATAAATCACAGCTTGACTGACTACAAATGAATCTTTCTTAACAAAGATCAAGTCAGTCAGCGATAATAAAGCATTACAATCATGCATCAAGTTTCTAAATGACAAATGATCAGATCAATTTGAAGATTTAAAGACTGTTTATATTCATGCAACTTGTAAAAAGCTGATTCAATGAATTCTCTTCAACATTCGTTGTAATGCTGTCAATGAAAGATGCAAGACTCAAAAATTGTCATTACAAACAGCGATATCTTTCATATCTACAACTTCGATGAATTTAATTTCAAGAGATGAAAACTTCACTGACGTGAATAACACATGTTCATTGCTCACAAGATCAGTATCATCAACGCAACATATTTTGAATCATTGAAAGTTGAATATGAAAGTATTTTAGTTAACAGCGACGTGAATCGATACTTCAGCAATTAGCTACTGCTCAGTTTATCAGATAATGTCAAAGACAGACAGTTCAAATTTTAACTTTATAATGCAGATATCTTTGAATGAATGAAAGAAGTTGCTAAAGTTAAATCTGAAGCTTGAAGAGTATGCATTTACTATCAAATACACATTTAAAATAAAAAAAGTAATCAGTGATGATAGATAATTTCAGCAGATGATGTATGCTTCATGACAGAATGATCAAAGACACGTTGCGTTCAAAATGAAGTTGATCATGCTTACATCTGATATATACTATCAAAGTTATAAAAATCATTAAGACATCATTTGATACTAATGTTACATTAGATGCTATGCTCAACTCTGATAATCACTTGACAAAGCAAAGAAATAAAACGTCATCTGAAGAATCAGTTGTGATGTTATTTATACAAGTCAAAGCTCAATCAGACTTGATCATTGATATACATCAAAGAGTTTCAATTATCGATCATCATATCACTCATATAAATGACATAGCTTCGACATCTATCATGACTACGAGTAAGTTAATGCATGAGTATCAGAGAATATAAATCTCAGCTAAAGACATCTTAAACATTATCACAGAGAATTTTAATCATCTTTCAAGCGTTAAGTCAATAGAGAATTCACTCAAGAAATTATCAAATGATATCAGTACAGTTGATCATTCTCAAAAGTCAAGCATATAAATTGAAAAGTGAATCATCATTGATGACAATAATGATTACAAGAATGTCATCTTGATAAATAGTGATGATGAGAATATTTCAATATGCAAATGAGTCAAATTAAAGTCACGAAATGAAGAGAATATCATCAAGAATTATTACTCTGATTCATTGATAATCAAAGATAAGATTTGTAAAATTTCTTTAAACGCAGATAGTACATCACAGAATTTGATTAGTGATAATTCGTCTGAGTTTCTTTCTGAAAATTTCATGAACATCATATCACGATTTAATGAAGAAGAATTATCGTTGAATGTGAAAGATTTCATTGATCTTAAAACATAAACTAATGTTATGATCAATGTAAACAGTCATACAACTGTTGTTGAAAATACACTCGCAATGAAACAATCATGAAAATCTACTATCACTTTCTCTGAGAAAAAGATGAACTCAACAAATGTTAATGAAAATGATTTGACTTTTGAGCAAGAAAATTTAACTGTTGATATCAATGTAAACAAGTAAGTAAATCATCAACTCTTACAATGATTGCAAAGATTAATAAAGAAATAAGATTTCTGCAGAACATACTCATGAAAGATGTTAAGCATCTGAGTGACTCAAACAGATGAAAAAGAGCAATCAGATTGTTTTTGCATGATGAAAACAAGATTGTCTTCATCAAATGTATTAAAATCAAAAACTTAGTCACAAAGTTATATCTTTATCAAGTCTTCAACATATTTGTAATGATTGAGATGAAGATGTGACAAAACGATGAATATTTAGCAGATGAAATAAAACTTGAAAAGATATGTAATTCAAACATGTTGTGAAAATTACTCTATTAACAAAGAATTAAGATCTTGATATTTCTCAATCTAGTTGCTTTGAATCGATTACTTGTACTTGTACAGATTGAAGTGATTGAACATCGACACAGAGAAAATTTCAGTCAACATCTGCACAGAGACAGTAAAACTCAATCTCAACTAGCAAACATTGAGTGTTTCTTCGATATCTTGAGTAAATGAGAAATTCAATGTTCATGCATCGATAACAGCTCATTCGCACTAATTGTTTCTATTAAGAATTTCAACCTCATATATGTGTTTTTAATCTTGCTTTCTCAGTGAATATCTTAAATGCAGAAGCATTTAAATCTATATGATGACGAAATGAACTGAAAAATTCGCTTTGCATATAAAGAGATCTCACTTCAAAAGAAGATTCATGAGCTGAAGTTACAAAAGAATGACAGATCAGAATTTTGCACATACAATGATCAGAGAAAACACTTTATAAATGATAATAGATTGATCTGTGTCATCATCATACAATCATTCTTAAAACATCTCAATAAAGTATGAACAGATTATGATGTAATGTTTAATCTCAAGAGAGAAAAGTCTTTCATTAAAACATTCAAAGATTGAAGATTTCTGAACTCTTGAGACAGAGTGACTTGTGACGAAGTTCACAACGAAGTGAAACGAACTTTATTTACAATCAAGAAATTCACAGGCTTGAATGCAAAAACTCGTCGATGAATAATAATTGAAACTTCAATGAAGTGAAGTTTGATTCAAATAATCTATTGACTGAATAGTATTGAAGACTGAACGCAGTTAAACATAAACATTGAGTGAACAGCACAAGATAAACATCGCAAAAAGCTGAAAAACTACACGTTATCACTGATCATAGCATTAAATAAGTTTCATGAGATAATCATCAATAGATCAATTGTGAATCACGAACAGATAAAGATTCATATCGACAAGATGATCGACTTCATTAGCACAGTCAGCTTAATGCGAATCTGCAAACACTTGACTTTCATTGATGACAAAGTTTTAATTGATGTATCATCTACGATGCATATAAAGATAACTGTACAATTATCTTCACAGTATGATACAGTCATCAACGAAAGCATGAATGCACATAAGAAAGCAATGAAGCTAATATATGAGGGTAAATTGACAGCATGAAAGTAACACAACGAACTAAATGATAAGTCAAAAGTTGAAATTCAAGAATACTTAGCAAGAGTTAAAATACTGCGAATGCTCAGCTTTTTTTCTCAACTTTCACAATTGAAGACAACAAAGCATCTTTTTTTAATCAATGAATACAGCAAAGAGCAGAGATGAATCAAAATAAATTCAATGATTCTGTATAAAATGACTGGTAATTTCGCAAACTCATTTCAACGTCACATAAGAAAGATCTGCGATCACAGTCATTGCTTCAAGATAGCAACAATTGACAAACTCATCAAGAAGTGAGATTTCAAGAAGAAGATAATGTTTTATTCAATGAGTTCAGTGCAAGCAGAAATACTTTATCATGTAAGTGATCATGTTGTATGCTGCGCTGCTTGCTTAGCAACGTGATGATGAATGCAGCAAGAATACTTTACATTATCGATGTTAACTTCAAGTGTAAAGTATTTCATAATCATGAAGAAAATTCTCTGCGTCTTAATTACGAGCTTTCTAAGAAAGAATCAGCTGCATGAGATCATGAGATTGTTTCAAAAAGAATTTACAGTTAAAGATTCAGCTTGACTGAAGATTATCAACAAGCGAAGATAATTGCTAGTTGACTTGACTCAATCAATGTCGATCGCTAAAGAACAAGAAGATTAAGCAGAGAAAAGAGAATAAATAAATTGTTCTCTCTTCTGTTTCTTTCATCATTTCTTTCTGTTTCTTCATTTCTTAGAATTCAGTCAGAAATGCACTTTTGCCTCACTCACTCACTTCATAGACTCAGTCGCTTAAATAGAGAAAGTGCTTGACATTTCAGAGCGACTTTCAAGACAAATTTTAGCTCTGAAGATCATCAGAGATCATCGAGTTTGCTTAAACACATATAATATATATTAGTTCAAACGAAGATGATGCTCAATAACGTTTAAGTTCATTGCATCGAAAATCAAGTCATCTTGATATATTATAAACATAATTTCAGTGATAGATTAAGAATTAACTTTCACTAAGATTCATTATTTAGTACAATTAAATTCAAAGTGAATGATGAGTACGCAGAATCAAGCGAAGAAGAGAATATAATGTATCATGCAAATGAGACTCATCATTACATATAACATCATATGCATGAGTTTCGACATCGAAAAAGTGATTGATAACAGACAGTTTCATTGATGAAGTTTGTTTGATAAGATACTTGAGTCTCAAAAGCTAAATGTTCATGATTTTATTCAAGATGATTTTGATGTTGACAAAGAATTTATAAAGAAAAATGATGATTTGAACTTCACTTTTGATTGAAACATGTTCAATGAAAGAAGCATAAATCATCAGTTGTTTTGAACATATTCAAGATTCAATGAACACTGATTTAAAACCTGGTTTCATTGCAATGATTTCAATTTTTCATAGCTATGATATGTCTGATACATCATGTTAATGCATTACAAGAACTTTCATCAAATGTCATAACGTGCGACTTCAAGTAATGTAAAAATCAGAGTTCATCAGCGCAAATTCAAGACACATTAAATCAGTACATAATATTAAGTTCATAAGCTTGTAATATCTCAAGTAATCAACATGCATCATATGCAATTGCAGTCACGTCTTTATTCTTTCTATATTTTCGATCTTGTAAAACTGAAAATCTATTCAAATTTATCGATTTTAGCTGACATTTAGCTGATTAATCAGTTGTTAGCTGATTATTAGCTGAATTGAGCCGACTTTTTCAGATTTTGTCATTGAGCAAAAAGTTAACTGCTGAACATTTTGTCAATGACACTGAGAATTCATCGTTTCATCAAAACAGATCTGAGAATCACGCATTCAAACATGCAGATGAGAAGTTTAAATTGTAAGAATTTAATGAATAAACAGATCATATTTCTTGATGATCAACAAGTGAAGTACGCAAGCAGTTAAAAAATCCGAAGATGCAGAATATACTGCTTGTCTTGCAACTTCATGTATCAAAACTTGAGCAAGAAATTTAATCAATTTCTGATCATTGATGTCAACATAGTGATGATCATTATTGAAGTAATGCACGCAAGCATGTTAATCAATCTTGCGAGTTTAGAAAGTAAAGTGTCATGAACTATGACTTCTTAATGTTCTGACTGCAAGACTGCAAAGACTTTATAGTCATGATATCATCTGATTTCATCATGAAACAAGAGAAGCTGCGATGATTTGCATCATACTTATCAGAAAAGTCTTGCAATCAGTGATGAGATCATGTGATGAGCATGCACAATCATGATGAGAAACTCAACTGAAAGTATTACATTAAATACTTGCATGCTAAATTTAGCAATTCTGAAATTCACAACTTTTAAACAGAATGTTGACTTGAAGCAGCAAAGCAGCGAGTTGATCAAAGCATTGCAAATTTCAAACAGTATTTCATCAGACTGTATGCAGATCTGAACTATCATATATTCAATGAAACTCGCATGATGTACTTGCGAATGAAAATTAATAAAATCATCATGAATGAGTCTCTTTGCATTTTATATATCTCTATCAATTATATCGATCTGTTAAAGCATTTTATAAACATTGACTTGCATCTGCAAGACACTGATGCATTGTCGAAGTTACATTCGCAGCAAGATGAGAATGCAGCATCTCAGAAGAGTTCTTAATTCTTGCATGAAAAGATAAAGTCTGTCGCTGCAATGAAGAATTCAAAGTTCTCTGCTTCAAGCATGTAGTTTAAAAACGATGTGACATTCAAGTTCAGTGAGTTCAAGCAAGACGTTGCTTCATTCAATCTTACATGCTGATCATGCAAGAAGCTGAAACACAAGATTGATAATTTGATGTGTTTCAACTATGCATTCAGACAAGAGACTTGCAATCATGATGAAGAGACAAAAAAAGAGAAAGTTTAATGTTCATCATCAAATTATTAAATATAACTACGAAAAGATGATTATCACGTGCATTGATGATATCAGTACTGACAAATGTCTCTGAGAAGATGCATGAAACTCACTGTCTTATTAATTCTGAAATCGAGCGAAACTTTATATTGCAATCATGAGTAAAAGAGCATAAATTATTAAAGAATCATGCAACTCTGAAACAGATTCAAATAATTGATGATCATTGAATTCTCTGCTATGATATACATCAGATTGATATCAAGTTGATTGATCATGACAAAGTTTGCAAAAGCTGAAACATTGAGTTTCATGCTGTAAACATGCAAGAATATGATATGATTCTTGATTATTCATGATTAGATGAAATCAATTCAAATATTCATTGATGCAAACATTGCTGATCATATTGAGAAAACAGCACTCAGCGTGCAAAGCAAATACAAGTTAATCTGTGTAAGACATTGAAATTTGTTAAGCTAGTAATGCTTGCAGCTAAGAAAAGAAGAGAGACTTATATAGCTTTGCTTTATCAGCTGCTATCTACAGATGACTTATTGCAGAATGCAGATTGTCAGACTGCAAAATGCAATGCACTTCAAGCAAAAGAATCAAAGATACTCTCTGCTATTCAAGATCTTAAGAAAGTGTTTTCTGAGATTCTTTCTGATAGTCTGAACATGCATGATCAGATGAAACATTTCATTGATTTGATGAAGAGCAAAATGTTTCGCATTGAGTCTATTTATAAAATAACATGAGATGAGTTCGCTGTAATATGAAACTATTTAAACAATGCATTAAAGAAAAAATGAATTCATTCATCAAGTAATTCTGCAAAAGCATCTGTATTGTTTATAAAGAAGTTGAATGAAAGTCTTCATTTATGCGTGAACTATCATGATCTCAATAAAATAACAGTAAAGAATAATTACTCATTGTTTCTACTGTCTGAGATGCTGAATCGCTTTGCTCATGCAAGACATTTTATCAAAATTGATATTTGCAACGTTTATCATTGTATTCAAATTTGCAAAAGCGATGAATGAAAAATGACTTTTCACACATGCTATGATCAGTTTGAATATCAGATAATGTTCTTTGAACTGATAAATGCTTCTGCGATCTTTCAGTTTTATGTAAATCATATGTTTAAATCATTCATGAATATTTGCTGCATGATATATTTGAATGACATCTTAGTATATTCTGAGATGAAAGAGCAGCATTGAAAGCATGTGTGCAAGATTCTTTACATGCTACTGAAATATTGACTGTATGTCAAGCTGTTGAAATGCACTTTCAATCATGATGAAGTTATCTTTCTGAAATTCATGATCTATCGAGCATCATCTTCGTTTGAACGAATATATATTATATGTGTTTGAGCAAACTTGATGATTTCTGATGATCTTCAGAGCTAAAATTTGCTTCGAAAGTCGCTCTGAGATGTCAAGCACTCTCAAACCTCAGAAACGTCAATGCAAAGTATCAAGATCGACGAAAGCTCTGATGCTAGTTGACTGATTGAATGTGATTATCTTTGATGTCTTCTAGAAGCATTTAGTATGTAGCTAGAATGAGCTTCAATATATAAGCGATAGCTGTTGAATTTTCATCTTTCAAGCAGCTGAATTTCATTCTTTGAAAGTTTCGTTTGATGAGCTGAAATGACTGCATCTCGACGAAAGAAGTGATCTGAATAGCAATCTTCTATGCTCTGCGTGACTAGCGTTCTGCGCAGAATCTCAATGACGTGAGTTCATGTATATGAATATTCTGAGTCAAACAGAAACATCAGCAGAAATGCAGAAAATCTTGAAAACAGAATGACAAGTGACTTTTTAATGCACGCTTCATTGTCAATGATGATGATGATCAATGTCATTTCTCGTCTGAAGAGATTGATTTTGAAGCTCAGTAGAATGAGTTGCAATGAATCATTCTGAAAGATAATTGAACTTCTAGTTAAATGTCATTGTTTGAAGTCAAATGTTTTATTCAATTGACTTCATGTAAACTCGCTCATGCATAGAAAGTCAGCAAACATCAGGCAAAATGATGCATGTCATGTTGCTTCTTCAATGATAGATTGATCAAATTGACGTAAAAATAGTAGTAGTAGATTTCATGTTATAAATCTTTGTTTACAAGTCTGATCGTTGTCTTGAAGTCTTTGAATTTCAACTATGATTTGCTGTAATGTAGAATGATGAAATGTTTCAATCTCAATGTCAGAATATTCAACGTCAATGTGATGTGATCATAGATCAATGAGATAAATTTTAATGATTTTAACTTTGATCATCTTGTCTTCTAGATTTACTGATCAGCTGATCAGATTTGAGATTGAAGTCAAATATTTAACTCTGACGATCAAGAAGCAGAACATGAAGTAACTTCTTTTGACTGTATCATAGATGTCTCTGATGAATGTTACTAAATCTCATCAAAGATATTTGACTGCTGAGTGATCAAGAAAAACCTTGCTGTATCAGAAGTTCAATGACTCACGCTGATTGACTGAAGTGTAGCGATGATAAATGAGTCATCATATTGATTGAGTCAAACTTAATGCTCAAAAAGATGCATGTGATGTCAATAAAATTCTTTTTAAGATTAACATTAAACTTTAACTGAGTGCATAAATCATTGAAATCACTCTCGTATTTACAAGCTTCAATCATGTTCACTTGTATGATTAAAAAGTCATTCAAATAATTTATTATTGAATCTCATTGCAAAGTGATTATTAGCATTCAGCAAAGATCTTTAGCGAAAAGGTTGAATAGATATGATGATGTGCATAAATCGAAGAAGAGAAAGCAATCTATTCAATACTTATCTTTTCAGAAGAAATTGAGCAGTCAATGATCTGATGTTGCTATCGACATATGATGAAAGACATCAATCAGATTTCTTTTAATGAGAACTGCATTTCAATCAACATCACATAAAGCAATGATCACTTGATCAAAGATGAAATATTCAATTGATTCTCAGTTCTTGAAAATGAAGCAGTTGACTGACTTTTCTTTCAAATACGATAGATGATGTATTCAATGTCAATGATTATTTTTCTTTGATACTAGTCTCAATGATGAAAATATAAAGTGATGAGAAACATGTTGAATCTTGATTAGTTGATCACAGCAAACTTGCTGCATCAAATTGATCTGAAGAGTATCTGAAGCTTCATTTGTTGAGAAAAGATTCTTGCTTAAAATCAGTTGATCGAAATCTCAATATTCAATTTTAACTTCATGTTCAATAATAAACAGCAATGTTTGAACATATCTATGATCAGAATGTTCGACTAGCTGTGTTTGTCATGCGCTTGCATTTAGAGAGTTTCTGCGCGTTAGAGAAATCTCATCAATCTTCATGAGCTGATATGAAAAGAATTCTGATATTGATATCAGCAAGGTCGAAATTCAACATCATCTTTTTTCAATAATTGATTGATTGTTTGAATTCGATGTTTTGCAATTGATAGCAGCGTAAGTCTCATCACATTCGCTGCAGATATGTTGATATGTGCAACTAGAATAAATGCAGTTGTCATCATTGAACTTGTTGCATACTGAAAACTCTGTGTTTGTCTTTTTGAATCTGAGATCATAAATCTGTTTTCTAACTTTCTGACTTTAATATTTCATCTGAAAAGCGATAGCAGATGTTTTCTTTATCAATGCTTGATCAACAAGTTCATCTTCAACATTGTATCACTCGTTCAAGTCGTTGACTTCTTTTATTATGCAAATCTTGTGAAAGTGAAAGTGAAAGATTTACAAAGATTTAAAGATGTAATGCAGATGAAGTTTCTACAGATAGTCAATGTATCAAGCTAAGCTTGCTTGCAGAAAATGTCTCAATTGATCATTGATCATTTTGATGAGACATTGATTATATACTTCTAGACAGCATAGAAAGAAAATCATGCTCTTGAGATTCTGCTGAATGACATCATCATCATGAGCTTGCAGCTCATTGATTCATGACAATTGCAGATCTTGCTTGTTGATTGAATTTAATATATGATCATTGATCAGCTTGAAGATATTGACAGCTCAAAAATCATTTTTGAAGATGAGAATCAGTTGAATGATATCAATAAAGAGATAGCGAGATATCATTGTTTAAATGCAAGAATTACTTGAGAGAATAGTATCTGACGTTTGACTGATAATGCTTTTTATCATTGAATTGTTTTTCGACTGATTCAGCGCTGTACTCTGAGCTTCTAGTCGTCGAAGCTTCTGTTTCAGCTCGCGTTTCATATTTATTTGATGAATGTTTCAATTCTTTGTTGCATGATGAGAGTAGTCAATGTTTCGACGATTTGTTTTGAGTCGATTGTTCTCAAGGAAACATTCAAAGAAACAGATAAACTCGATGAGAATGACGACAATGATGCAGATGAGCAAGAGTGAGACACATGAGAAGAGAGAAAGTGATGATGACTTTGTCTTCTGCTGACAGCGACAGCGACGTCGACGTTGACGCAACTCTAACGACGAGTAGAAGCAATCATCGACAGTGATGACAGTAGTGAATAGCAAATAAGATAGCAGTGACAGCAGGGAATAGCGATGGCAGCAGTGAGTAGCAGTGACAGCAGTGAGTAGCAGTGTGAATGACAAAGTGAATAGCAAAGTGGGTAGCAAAGTGAGTAGCAGATGCAAAAGCGCGTTTCTGACTGAATTCTAAGAAATGAAGAAACAGAAAGAGATGATGAGAAAAACAGAAGAGATGATGATCTATTTATTCTCTTTTCCCTGCTTAATCTTCTTGTTTTCTAGCGATCGACATTGATTGAGTCAAGTCAACTAACAGTCATTTTCGCTTGTTAATAGTCTTCAGTCAAGCTGAATCTTAAAGCGAAGAAATATTCAGATGAAACAATCTTATATCGACGTAATCACTAGCTGATCTGAATTCAAGTCTGCAAAGAACATTCTTGTATTCTTGAGATTTGCGAAGTTTTATCAACAATTTATAAGAAAGTTCTTTCAAATCATCATGCTCTTAACAGATTTAATTAAGAATGTGAAGAAGAAAATGATGCATTTGTTCTTTGCAATGATGTTGAAAGTAAGAGAAGCTTTTGAAAGATTGAAAGCAATCTTTATCAATGCTTTCATTTTGAAACACTACGGTTGAAATGCAGATCTTTGCATAAAGATCAATGCATCAAATTACGAAGTTGAAGATGTGCTTAGTCAGAAGAGCAAGACTGATCAATGATATTTTATTGTATACTATAGTTATAAGTTCAAAAAAGCTGAAGTATGATGAAACATGCATGATAAAGAGCTGTATGTTATAGTTCTTGATTTTAAAAACTGATGATACTATCTTCAGAGTAGCAAATGATTCATATGTATGATAACAGATTACAATAATCTTCATTACTTTATGATGATGAAGAAGTTCAACGCATAACAGATGCATTGAGCTGAGAAATTAGCTGCATTTGACTTTCATATAAAATATTGCAGAGACAAATTAAATTCTGCAAATGCATCATCAAGAAAACTTGACATCATGAAATCAAATGATAGCAAGAAGAATAATGATTATTTTTTATCTACTCTGTGAAACAAACTTCATAATCAGAAATGTCAATCTGAACTGTTAAAGAATGAAGAAGTTTCAACAGCAATTAAACTCGCAGCATTGATGATGCAACTGAATGACATAGTCATTGCAGATACTTGAGTCATGTGTTCGAATGAGAAAGTACTCGCTAAATCTTGCAGAATTTTAAACATTGTGTCATTTTGACTTCTGATTTATCAGATTATGAAGTTGAAGAGATTTTATTTGAAGATGAGTGAATCAATGACTGCGTGATTACTGAAGTTACAACAAAGAAACGTCTTTGTTATGAATGAAAAGTGACATCAATGATTTGCATTTAAAAAGAATGAGTTTTTGAAATGAAGTATGAAAGATGATGAATTGCTACGTCGTAATCTTGCAATTTATGTATTCAATGATTCTGCTACAAGAAATAAGATTCTGCATATGAATCATGATGATCTTGAAGCAGATCATTTCACATATGCTTATATTGAGATTGCAATAAGAAGAAAATATTACTGGTCAAAAATGCTTAAAGAGATGATGAAATATGTTTGCATCTGTTCAGACTGTCAGCGAATGCAAGTGCATCATCATAAGTTTTATGAAGAGTTGATGTTTATATCTTCAGAAGATGTAAATTCATTTCACATGATGATCATGAATTTCATAATAAACATGTTCTCTGCGAAGAATTCATACATTGAAAAAACAAGAGATGCTATATTGATAATGATAAATAAGTTGATCAAGCACGCAATTTATATTTCAATGATCAAAGATTTGAACATTGAGAAACTTGCAAATCTGCTATGACAAAAATTTGTATTTCAGCATGAAATGATGCAAAGCATTATATCAAATCAAGACTCACTGTTTATCAATCATTTCTGAATCACTTTATGTTGACATCTTGAAGCAAAGCAAAAGCTAAGCACTGCATTTCATTTGCAAATCAATGATCAAATAGAAAGACTGAATCAGATGTTTGAACATTATCTGCAAGTGTATTTCAATTATAAAATGAATAACTGATCAGAGCTTTTGTAGATCTGTCGTTGAATTCGAATTGCTCAACTCAACTCAAGTTAAGTTTCAGAGTTGAATTGAGTTGAGAAGAATCAATTCAACTCAATCAAGTTGAGTCAGACTTTTGATTCAATTCATCAACTCGACAAGTTGACTTAAACTCAACGACATGTCTAGACATTTTACTTATTTGAAATAAGTACTAGTAGAATGAAATTATGAAATTTTAAAATGTGTGTGTATGAATAATTTTTATTTACATGTCGAAAAGAAATTTATATGTATGTAGAGAAATGTCTTCAACTTTTCTATCGTTGACTTAAATCTCAGTCACTGTTTCTAACTAAACTGCTTGGAAAATGTGCAAGCAATTTCATGAAAACAGTAGATTGCAAAATGAATTGCAATATGAATTGCAAAACTATTTACATGAGCTTTCTATTGATGTCTTCTTGTCTTCTTTGCTCAGACAATGCATTCAATTTAGCTTTACTCTTAGATAATGATTTCTTCTCGAAATTAGTCATTTCAAAGCTACGTTTACATGTTGAAACAGAACTTGACTTCAAAGAAGAAGTCATCTTGCGCTGTTCTTTTTTCACTGCTAAAGATGACAACTTAAATTCTTCGTTCAATTTAAAGACTGCAACGAATTTCATCAAATTTCTTTGATTCACAATCTTTTATAATGATTGATCATTTTTCTTCAATCTGTTTCTCTCAGTCAAGTGTGATGTAACTCGATCAAAATGAGCAGACGCTGAAAATTGAGCATTTGAAAGTGAAGTTGTCGTAGATCTTGCTGTATTGAATAACGTAGACAACGTGAGTTCTTTGAAGTTTGAGAATCTAGATTGCAAAAATGTTATGAAAAGATTGACATCAATTGAATCATCATTCTTCAGTTCTGATATTGTTAATTAAATGTTTGATGATGAAAAATATAACATTACTTATCATGCTCATTATCATCAACATCATCATTTGATACATCGCTGATATACTTTAAATCTTCATTAATGTTGATGATGAAGATTAAATCTTTGTTCTTTTCTTGTTTCTGTGCATTGAAAGCTCTTTTCTTCTTGATAAACTCATGAGACTCGAACTCTGATTTCAACTTCAGAGCTTTCACATGCTTAATCATCATGATATTCAATATGATGTTGACAACAAGAGAGCTGCAATGATAAAATAATACGTCTCGTTTCAAATTGAAAACTCATTCAACATCTGTCGAGATAGCTGAAATTGCTAAAATATCTCGAGTCATTCTGCTTAAATTAATAAAGTCTCTGAGATAATTTCTTCAGAACTTAATGAAATCAATGTCTTGAACAATGTTTAAAGCTTATTAGAATTTGATATTTTAAAATATATAACTGCAAAATCGATTGCAAAGAAATTATGAAACAACATTAATTGTGCAACGAATGAAATAAAGAGAAGAAAAATTTACTCTGCTTCAGATATCGTTTCGCTTCGTTAGTTGAAACAAGTGATGATGAATTGTGATGTCTGAAATTTCATTTAGCGACTATGTTTGCGATGAAAGATGATTATTGCAAAACTCTTTCTTGAAGTTGATCTTGCAATGTAGTTGAGTCAAAAGCGTAGTGTTTAACATAATAATTTATAAACTTTCGTTTGTATTTTTGTTTATAGTCGTTGTTTTATCATGTAGATTGATTGTATAGATTTAGTTTCTGATGAGAATCTATAATATTTTTGAGATTGTACATTAACTTTCGATTGTAACTGACATTTGCATAATATTCGAATAATTTGATTCGAGCTTGCGTTAAGACTTTCAAAAGCGAATGCTTTCAAGAATGCTGCTTTCTCTTCAGAGCTGTCATGTAATCTTTGATATGAAAGAACAAAACATCATAAACGATGTAAATTGAATTGATGTTGAGTTCGTGATTATGTTCAAGTAAATCAGTGAATATCGCGAATGATTTGAGTAGTTCTACAAGATATCAAACATGTTTTCATTCTTCACTATTGAGAGATAGCTTTTGAAGAGTTATATTTTCATTTTCGTGAGTAGAAATATAACTCTTGATGAAGTCTTGAAGATGAAGTGCTCTCAAAAGCATAAGACAGATGAAATTTCAGCGAATTTTAACGTCTTGTATCATCTTGAGACGAAGTTCAAAATTGCGTTGAATCTTGTGAAAGTTCTCTATTCTCTGAAAACTTGCGTTCATATAAACAGCAAGCTTTCAAATCTAATTAAAGATTATTATAATGTCATGAATAAGAGTTTACTTTGTATTTCTGATCGCGATTGCAAAATCGATTGTAAAATCGATTGTAAAAATAATTGCAGAGCAAAGTAACATGATAAATAAAAATTATTGATTATCTTGAACAATGTTCAAGATAGACTCTCTTGTACAGACATGCTTTGAAGACTAATCTTGAATATTCAATATTTCTTCTCATTCTCATTCTCTGAACTTAACATCAGCAATTTTAGTAACTGTTTAACAGCTAACTGAATTACGTGTGCTAAACATGATAAATGTGAAGTAGCTGAGAATGTTTGCAAAGTTTCGTTTAATGTCATCATCATGATGTTGTTATTGCTGACATTGTTCATGGTTATAGTCATAACTCGATCTTGAATATCAAGTTCTTGCAATATTCATTCAGTAATACTGCTTAGATTGTTATCAATATGCTTGTTTTCAATTTGTTCAAAGCTCAACAAGACTTTATGATATTTTCAGAACTCAGTGTAGTAAAATCTCATGATGACTAGAAAAGATAATTTATTAGAACTAGTTCATTCATCTAGATTAATGAAGATTTTAGAATTCGTTGATAAATTCTTGAGTATGTTGACTCAAACAACAGTCGTTTAATTCTTGAAAGAGATCATAAGTTTGATTCTGTGCAACAAAGTAATGCTCAATCATGTCATTTCAAATGCTCATTGAAATTGAAGATTATCAATAGCAACATGAGAAATATTCAAAGTGACGAAAGTCTTTTGAAGTTGTAATGCAAAAACTTCTGAAGTATATTCTTGATGAAAAGCGCGATGCTGTGATTTGTTAATCTTTTGCAATCTCTTTTGCAATCTGTTTTGCAATCTCTTTTGCAATGTGCAATTAAGAAGCAACTTATCAAAGCTTTAACTTTAACAAAGTTATGAATGTTTTAAACTTTCATAATCTTAGTTGCTAAGTTTGTGCATCTATCACAATCTTTGCTATTCAAATGATGTTTCATGATGCTGTTATTGATGCTTCTATTGTTAGAATGCTTGTAGATATGCAAACACAAACGACAAATGAGTTTGAATCTTTCACTTTCAATTAAAACTGTCTGATAAAAGTTATTTTATATCTCATCTGTTCATGACTGTAAGATTCACTTTGAATGATGATAGTCTGATATTTTTCGTTCTACTTGCATTGCATATTGAGTTTGCTTTCATCAATTCTGAAATATATGTTGATATTCTTGCTTATGATCGTATAATACATATCATTCATCATGTAATGACTGCAATTCAAAGAGCATGATAGAAGCAATGTTAAAAGAAGAAGATTAAGCACTATCATGCTCACTGTCGTTAAGATTCTCTGAAAATATATTTATAGAACTGAATAAACTGTTCATACTTGCTTGCAATTTCGATGTTCTCATTCAAGAGAATCACATGATAAGCAAGTTAAACGAAAAAGAGACTGCAAAAAGAGTTGCAAAAAGAGTTGCAAAGAAAGTTGTAAAAAGAATTGAAAACAAGTTTAATTTTTCAAGCGTCGTTATTAAGCTTAAAGTTTGAAAATCAATGCAAATCGTGCGTCACTGTTGACTTGTGACTGATTGATTCTTATCTTTTAAATTAACTGTTAATTATTCTAAAAACTAGCACATTTTAATAGATTTTAAACATCATGATTGATTAAGAAGCTTATTACAAATATAAGAAAATAATTATACAGAGATGAACTGAAGTACAAAATAATCGTTGCACAAAATTATGCAAAAAAAATGTTTAATTCTTCTGTTCACTTCTGTTATTTAATTATTACATAAAAGTATAATGTGATGCTGCATGCAATAAATGATTCTATTTATCAGCTTGTGACTGCAAAACTAGCTAGATCGTTGATTTAAAAATGCTCAATTTCTAAAATATGAGTATTAAGAGAATCAAAAAGATTACTTGACTTCTTAATTTTGAATATTACTTTTCAGATTTCATGTGTCAATTTGTGTGAAATATTTGATGTTCATTCATACTTGTCGTAGTCAAAATTTGTCGATCAATTCTCAGTCTGATCTGATAGCACAATTCACTTGCATGACTTGTTCTTAATCATCTTTCTTCTCAATCATACTACATGTCATAGAGTTTTCTCAGATGTAATGAATGATTCTCGAAAGTGCTTTGATGTCAATTTGTGATCTTGAGAAATATGATAATTTCTGAAGAAGACTTAAAGATACTGATCGCTTTCTGCTTTTTTATATATTACAATGTTAGTATAAATATTGAAATACAAGTCGCGAAATTGTTTGCAAAATTGATTGCAAAATTGATTGCAACATTAAAAGCAAAATCAAAAGCAAAATCAAGGGCAAAATCAAGGGCAAAATCAAGGGCAAAATCAAGAGCAAAATCAAGAACAAAGTTCAAATAGTAAAAGAAATAATAATCATGTTGTAAACAAAATTACAAAAAGAACTGTCAAAAACTTACACAATAAGATGACGCACTACGTCTTTTCAGAAATTCTGAAACTGTCGAAGAATCTTCATTGTTAATGCTTTTCTGATGACATTCAAGTCATTCATCATCTCTTCATTCATCATCATCTTAAGCTTTTCACTCAGAAGCAAGTCATTCACCTGATATCATTCTTTCATCTGAACATCATTGATGTCAAAGAGTTTCTTTCATTGAAAACTCTTCACATTCATATTGAAATGAGCACTTAGTATTGAAGAATCTTGATTGAGACTTGCGACATTGAGACGTATTCTTACATGATTCACTGTATTTTCTTTTGCAATTCTATGAATTTATTAATATTTAATTGCAAAAAAGGTTGCAAAAAATATCGTTGATTTCATTTGCTATTCACATGCGCAGTCAACAAGAACTTATGATCATCATTCAATGCTTGTAGATAGACATTCGATTTTTTGAATTGCTTGATTCAGTAGAAATAAATATTTCTATCTCTGTTTTTCGCATCTTCAATTTTCTTCTCATTATTTATCATATTTTGCACATGAATTTTAATCTTTTTTGAATGAAAATTGTTGAAATAATCTTCAATAGTCTTGCGCTTGTGAGTAAATATCATTGCGAATGCAAAACAGTAGTTAACTTGTAAAAGCAATGATGTAGCGATTTAGATAATAAGATGAAATAGTGAAGATTAATCACAATGATGGGATATGAAATTTAAACTTCGATATCTTGATTTAAGATTTTAAGATTTAGATCATCATCATTTCAACATTAATTAAGTCATGTAATCATCAACTTTTTTCTTCTTTTATCTTCAAACAACAACAACATACTGCAATCATAATCGCAACAGCTCAGTAAGTTATGTATCAGTCTTACGAATTTATAGAAGATTGCAAAACTGATTGCAATACAGAAACAATGAGTTTAATTTTAACAACAAAATGCTACTCAGCATCTTCGATTCTGCAACTGACGAGATTTTGAAATCGATTTTGAATTCAAATGAATTCTTCAACTTGCATGAATTTATGTACATATTTCATTTCTTATTAGTCTTGAATTGATTGCAAAACTGATTGCAAAGTAGAAATAATATCGCAGCGAATTCTAAATTCAAGCTTACAAGATCAAATTTCAATCATGAGTCAAACAATAGATCGTGATTGTCAAGCAGCTTAGAATCATCATTGTCAAGCTCATCATCATCATTCTCATCATCATCATTCTCATTCTCATTCAGTAAAAAATCTCATAACAAGCAATTTGTCAAAAAGATGCTTTGAAAACAGTCAATAGTGAAGTTGAAAACTGATGATAGAAAGATGAAGCTCATCAGAGTAAGTTTTGAGTCTTACTAGATTGCAAAAATGATTGCAAAAGTGATTTCAAAGACGCTGATCATATGTTAGAATGTTTGATTCATTGAGTCAATTCATGTTATCAATGTCATCATGAAAAGTGATCTTATCAAGCTCAAGAAAATGCGAAAATATTGCAAAGAGACTGTGACACTTCGTGAAATTCATCAATATCAAAGAACAATTAACTTACTTATTTCAAAGCTGTTGTTTCAGCGTGTGATTCGCGAAGTGTGTCATGAATTGATTGAAGTTGATCTTCGCTTTCAATCAAAAGCTATAGAGACATTGCAGAAGATGACAGAAACATGACTTGTTGCAATGTATGAAAATTAGTTTCATGATCGATTTTGCAATCGATTTTGCAATTCAAATACTGATTACTTAACAGACATCAATCTTTGCGCAATTCATGCAAAGCGTATAATCATTCAAGCAAAGAATATGAGATTGATTTTTCATCTCACAGATGAAAAGTTTACATTTGAAGCTTGTTCAAATTACATGATGAAGTAGATAGTCATGTTACTATGTAATCAGAATGCAACGCTGTCGCAAGACAAATAGATAGTAAATACAATTTTTGCACTGTCACACTTTTAATGATACTATTGCTTTCGCGCATAATTCAAGTTAATTCTTATCGCTTTTGTCAAGAACTTTAGTTTTTTTTCTCTTAAATGTAAAGTCAATTGATTAACTACTTGTATGCATGAGGTTTCAGCGCAGAAGAGATTTTCGCGCATGCTAACTTTAAATATTTATATTGATGTCATTTTAGCACGTCAAAGTCAATACTATTTGTTGCTAATCTTTCTAAATTAGAGTGCGCGAAAATTCAGTTTGCGCGAAAATCTTGTGTATACAAGTAATTATTCTATTTTTAGAAATCGAGTTTGAATTCAGTTTGCATGAAAACTCTGTGCATATGAATAAGTATACTATTTTTAGAAATCAAGTTCAAACAACTCAACTCGATTTTGAGTTGAGCTCGAATTGAGAAGAATCAACTCAATCTCAACTTGAACTCAGAATTGAGTTAAGTTGATCTCTCTCAACTCAACTCAATTCTAACTCGATGACAGATCTAAGCTTTTGTTAATGATAATGTTTGCATATAACAACAGTGTACACGCTAGTATTGAAAAAACTTCACATGAACTTCTAAAGAAATACACTGCGAGCTTTGCAGAGACATCTGAGAACAAAGCTTTAAAAAGAGAGATATTCTTGATTACAAAGTGAGCAGAATGATTACGAAGTATCAGAGAATATTTAATGAAACTATGAAAGTGAGTAACAGAACAGCAAGCAAAGTATTATAATACTCATCATAAAGCTATAAGCTTTCAAATGAAAGACAAAGTACTTCTGCAAAGTATAAACATTCATACACTTTGTTCAAAGAAGAAGATTGATTACAGATAATTAAGATCATTCAGAATATTAAAGAAGATTGACATGCAAGCATATAAACTTGAACTATCTGAGAAATATAATGCAATTCACTCAATCTTTCATGTCTCTTTATTGAAATTCTGATACTCACATGATGAGAATTTGAAGTTGCAAATCATTCTTGTAGAAGAAAAAGAAAAATGAAAGATAGAAAAGATACTTGATCAGCGAATCAAGAAAGAAAAGATTGAGTATTTAGTTCAATGAATTGATTCATCTTTTTACGAAAACTTCTGAAAATCAATGAAAAATCTTAGCAATGCGAAGAAGATCATTGAAAACTACAAGACAGAAAGACAAGTACATCAGTTGACTGCAAAAAAGTCAAAGGAAAAAAAGAAAGACAGATCATGTAAAAATCATGATTGAAAGAGTATCAAAAGCACAAAGACGCGAGTTTAAGAAATTGATATTAAACTACAATTATAAAATTTCATGCAACATATGTCTTTTAAAAAAGAAGATGATGAACGTTGCAAAAGAACAAAGAAAAGAAGTGATCAATGATTGCAAGCGAGAACATTGAAGTGAGAAAGAAAGCTATTTATTCATCAGTGAATCTCGTCATGCATTGCTTGCTTCAATCAATACTTACAAGATGAGAATGAAGTGATATGATGATGATGAAAAGTGATGAGAACAAGAAGAATGAAAGTCTCTACTCAACTATTAGATACAATCTCACATGATTGAGAGAAAAGTTATTCACTCTTTCATTATTGAAGATGAAAAGTGAGATGAGTTTTGATGCAAGCGTTGAAATGATGAGTCATCGCTTGCGCAGCACGACACATTGACAGTTGAAAATGACGCAAAGCTGAATTTATAATGCAATCATGCTTTTCTTCGAAGCAATGCTTGTATTTGCGAGCATGCTCAATGAAGACACGACATGTGTGAGTTGTCATTACGTTCAGATGATGAACACAGCGACAGCATCAGATCTTCTGATCATGATGATTTAACATACATCAGTATTTATTGAAATATACAAAGATAAATATGTCTATCAGAGATCATAAGCTCAGTCATCAATGCAGCAGATGCAAAAAAGCAGAAGAAGCAGACGTGATAAACATTGCAGTGACGACAACGTGAAGAGAAACATACACTTCAAGAAAATGAGCAGACTTCGCGAGCATGTTAGCATGATCTCAGTGAGCGCGAATGCTGCTACTTATCATGATGATGATGATGATGATGATGTTGATACTGTTATGTCATTCATGTTAATTCATGAGCTGACTTGCATTACAACAACGCTGCAACAAAAGAAGCTCATATTATGAGCTGTGAGTTATGCAAGATATGCATAGCAGATTTCATGCTTCGTCAGTTTGAAAGAGCAGTATTCACGAAAGAGTATGCTGAGATGAGACAAGAAGAAAAAAAAAGAAGAAAGAAAACAAAGCTGAAGAGTTGATATCAACAATCTTGCACTAACTTTGTTTATGCTTATTAACATGATTAATTCATCATACTTCTATACAGATGTTAAAGTGCTGAAGACATTGTTGCTACGCTATTAACTATCAAAAGACATAATGATGTTATGAAGATTCAAGAATGATTGACATCAACAATCTTGCACTAACTCTGTTTATGCTCATTAGCATGATCAATTCATGACACTTTTACACAGATGTTAAAGTGCTGAAGAAGTCATTGCTATGTCATCAGCTGCAACAAGACAATACGATGCTATGAAGATTCAGAGATCAAGTCTTTAAGAAGAAATGCAGTTGTGAGAATGCATCTCATCAACTATGAATGATGTATATCTACAAGACTAGCTTGCGAGATTAGATTGAAAAAATCAACGAGTGAATAAAGATAGTGACTTGACAGAAGATGAAAACACTGCGAGTTTTTACTTTCATTTCTTAGCAATTAGTTTTATCATCAATAGAATGCTATCTTATTATCTTCTACTACGCAGTTTCATGTAACAAGATCTCATCATCTTACATTGCATCTGACATAATTATTTAAACTGAATAATAAGCTTAAGAATGAGAAATGATATTCAACAGATAAAGTGAGTGAATTAAAGAAGTAATCAAAGTAAATTATGAGAAGCAATCTGTCAAATAACATAATTAGAAGAAATTAATTGAGCAGACACATTGATGAAATGAAAAGAGAGAAATGAGATTAACAGAGTGAGATGAAGATCAACAAGATTAACAACAACAACATGATGAGTGAATATATTAATTAGTAAAAAGAATAATATTAAAAGAAATAATAACAACAATCACAATAACAACAATAAAATAAATTTCATTGTATGATGATTTATATCAATAGTTTTTAAAATAATAAATTTTTGAAAGATGTTTAAAAAATAGAAGAAAAGCATTAAGTGATTGAGTGAGTTAATCAATTAAAAGATCAGAAGTAAAAGATAAAATATTTCTATCATTTTGTTAGAAAATATTTTTATTAAAACAGCTTTATATTTAAATTTCTTTCTTTGAATTTCAATATACATTTAAATCTTTTTCTTTGAATTTCAGCGCACATTTAAACCTGTCATCAAGTCAGAGTTGAGTTAAATTGAAAGAGATTAACTCAACTCAATCTTGAGTTTGAACTGAGATTGAGTTAACTTTCTTCAACTCAAGTTCAACTTGAAATCAAATTGAGCTAACTTGAACTCGATTTCTATATACTAAATATAGTATACTATGTATCAAAAATAGTATAATTCTCTTAATTTTTTTTCAAATTTCTTTGCAATTAATTTTGCAATTAATTTTAATAAAGTAATGAGCATGTGAATTTGATAGAGAATTTGATGAAAAATTTGATAGAAAGTTTGATAAAGAAGTTGATGAAAAGTTTGATGAGAAATTTGATGAAGAATTTGATAGAAAGTTTGATGAAAAATTTGATGAGAAGTTTGATAGAAAGTTTGATGAGAAATTTGGTAGAAAATTTGATAAATGAGTAAGTAGCTGAGTTGATAGCTGAACATGTAAATAAACGAGTAGATAGAATGATGAGTAAAGTGATGAGTAGAATGACGAGTAGAATGATGAGTAGAATAGTGAGTAGAATGATGAGTAGAATGATGAGTTGACATTTAAACATGTTGATATGCTTGAAAAGCTCTTTAATCTCTTTTTCTAGATCTGCAATTGAGTTTGAATCAACTTGTTGAGTTGATCGAATTAAGTTGAGAGTCTGATTCAACTCGTTTGAGTTGAATTGATTTTTCTCAACTTAACTCAAATCAAGAACTCAAGTCAAGTTGAGTTGAGCAACTTGAACTCAACGACAGATCTACGCACATTTAAATCTAATCTTCAAAAAATCTTTAAGTTCTTGTAATTTCTAACACATGAATTCATTTAAATTCTTTCTCAACTTGTTTTTTTTTTTTTTTTTTTTTTTTTTGTTTGT
>JAABUH010000590.1_pt1 | contig 50749 bp, 71 predicted proteins | sample 5559121 | NCBI WGS metagenome assembly JAABUH01 (sample SAMN10711871, study PRJNA513364) | rock metagenome | isolation source: Antarctica rocks | place: Antarctica: Victoria Land, Battleship Promontory nord | collected 2015-12-28 | reverse complement strand
GCTGGGATGCCCATTCGGCCTTGGGGATGCGACCACGGTCGTAGATTGCTGCTCGATCGTTGGCACGAGCCATACCGGCCTTCAGCGGTCCGAATATGCCGACATCAAGAGGTTGGGTGATGTGGGAATGGGCAAAGCTCAACAACTCGCCGGTCTGGAACCTTTGGCAGAGGCTTTGCTCTCTTCTCATCAAGGAGCTCATTTCGCTCCTCAGATCGTCGGGTGAGTGGTTTAAACCGTCTGTTCTTTGTTTCCAAGATGGAGAGTGATTATGGAGGATACCTGAGATCGAGCTGAGCTGATGTTTTGACTGTAGGACGATCTTCTCCTCTGTGCTTTATGGAGTGGTAATATGTCAATTCATCAATTGGCTCGCCCACCCAGGTCGGAAGGGTAGTAAGACGACTCAGTACTTGATCGTACGTCGTTTCAGGCAACATCCTTGACTTTGTTACTGATGGCTCTTGTCGTAGTATTGGGTCGTACTCGCATCCTCCGTTTACTCCACCTAGTAAGTCTCCCCTCTACCGTAAACTCTTCTCGCCCTGTACTGATCCAATGTGAACTCCCAGTAGGATGGCATGGATGATCCATACCTTCGCCCTCAGCTTCGGCCAATACGCATCTACCCTCGAATCCGACTGGCCAAGTCTCGCTTTCATCCTTGGTATGGGGATGATCACCCCTGCTCAGGTATGTCTACGTTCACCTTCCTCCCGCTCCGGAGAAGCTGTGTAGCTGACCGTATACTTTCGCCCTAGGCCTTCTATATCCATCGCGCTTACAGGCTTTCGGGACGATCGAAGATCCTTCTTGTCCCGTTCGGTTTCATGCTGTCTGTCACCCTCCTTACTGCACCGTAAAAGCCGTAGCCCAGCTGATCGGGTTTCATTCGCCAGGTTCGGTGTATTAGGACTGGCTGTCGCTACCAAAGTCTTCAGCCCTTCAATCATTTTTTTCGCCAAGCCGGTACGTGGGGACACATACATCTGCATACTGCTGCTGATGGGCGTGGACGTTAGATCATGCTCAGTTTGATGAAGTCATGGGTGCGTGACATTCCTCCTTTTGCCAGGTCTCAAGCTGAAAAAGAGATGTAGCTCGGTGCCGCGGCGCTTCTCGATATCTCTCTTACCGCCTGCATCACCTATAACCTTTGGCGATCCCGTACTGGCTGGTCCGCGACGGATGCACTCGTCAAGAAGCTTAGCGTGTAAGCTCTCTTCTAAACCCTTTTACAAGCAGTTCCCTTGTCCTACGCTGAGCAAGTTCGTTGTAGGCTGAGTGCCCAAGCTGGTCTCGCTCCAACCGTTATGTCAGTACCTCCGTCACGAATCCTATATTCCAGAGGCTGATCTGAGCAGGGCAATCGCCTACACCATCATCGTTGCTATCGCTCCCACATCAACCGGGATCATGGTCTTCCTGTACGTTCTTGCTACGCCCATATGACTCGCGCTGAATGGTCTATCAGTGGGGTACCCCAAACCTACGTGATCGCCCTTCTCGCTGTTCTCAACTCTCAGCAGAAGATGCGCGATGATATTGAGGCTTCTGCCAATACTGGACTCATCGTCAGTCACTATGGAGTAGAGCTGTAACCAACGCTGATACATGGTTCGACAGAGCGAAATCAAGAGCACCAAAGGAAGTCTGCAAAGTAAGGAGGAAGAAGCGGTCGACATCGCCGAGGTTAGCTCCATCCTTCCTCGCTCGCCGAATCCAAAGCTGATGTCAATCCTGATTCTCCAGGCTCACCTCCCAAGCTTGACTTACACCTTGAACCGTTCACCAGCGACTCGATCCTTACGCACGACAAACAACATCCTACCTTTAACCTCCCTCGCAGTCCATTCTCAAGCTTATCCTAACGAATCCCCAAACCTACTCTTCACCTCTAGCCCAAGTCCCGGTCCGACCCCGATCCCAAGCCCTAATCCATTCAGCAAATCTTTCGCCCATCTCACGGCAACGCATAAAGATAAGGAAGACCGATTTGGATCGACAACGCCCACTTCGTACCATCATACTCCCATCAGTTCGGAGGTTGAGCAATTGGAGAATGAGATGGAGAACCTTTCCGAGGCTTTGAGGTTGGATGGTGAATTGGAGATGATGAATCCTCTTGATGAGGATGAGATGAGCCCTTTTGATGATGTTGATCTGGGAAAAGGGGATCGAGTGGTATTCAAGGGGGCTCAAGCGTGATGGCGTTGAAAGTGGGGGTTCGAGGGCGGGAAACCGTTATGCACTGGACATGAGTTAATAAGCATATAATCGAGATGTCATACTTCTCACTCTCACCGATCCTGTGACCATGCTCGAATCGTTCCAAAAGCCACGTTCATTTGACAACTCGGATTTGGTCGCAAGCATAGCATGAGATGACATCACGCAGGATAGTATATTAGGCGATATTAGGTGGTAAATTGTGAACATGAACGACGAACCGAGACAGAGGGGCATTATCAACAACATTAAAAAAAAGGGGAAATGCGTGATTGGGATAACTACTGACTGATTTGAGTGGCTGGAAATCAAATGCGTGGAAAGGCAGGCTACAGGGCTGTATGATTAATGTGGGTGAAATGAACTGTGAGAGATGACATGTATGCAAATATCGATGCGAGCGGGACAAACGAACGAGAACGAGAACCGAGTCAGATCGGAGCGCGGGTCCGAGAGATGGTGTATGAGAAGATAGAGTTGATGTTTAGATGGGTGTGAATCGGCTGAGGGATTGGAAGATCGAGTTCCTCTTCTTCTTCGGTGTGCTCGGGACGCTCGGCGAAATCTCCCTGCTCTCGTCATCGTCCCCTGACCGATCGGAGAAAGTAGCAGCAGAGGTGATCCCTTCGTCTGAACTTCGTGAACCGGTTTGTTCCCCGAAATCCGTCGTCGACGGTTCCGAAGCAAGATCCATCAAACTGACGGTACTATTCCGTTGGCTTTGACTCTGGCCTTTGACGAACGACATGCTCGGCCGGAGACTACTCCACCGCGAAATCGAGAAAGATCGTTCGGATTGGTTGGTGAATCCGTTACCTAGCGCGTAGACGGGCGAGGCATCACCGGACGGCTGAAGAAGATTGTCCGGAGCGTACGAGTGAGACTTGGTGAGTCGAGGTGGAGGTGCTTCGGTGAACGGCGTACCGATCGGTGAGACAGGCATAGACTTCGCTCGATCAGGTGCTCCTCGACGCGAATGAAGGTTGTATGCTGAAGCGGTCTTACGCCGATTGAGTGGTTCCGGATCAGGTCGACGAAGATTTGAGAACGATCGACGAGGTGAAGCCATGCGTGATATAGAAGAAGGAGAGGAAGCTCGACTGTGTTCAGGTTGACCAGTAAGTGTCCCAAAGTCAGAAGTGACAGTCTCGTCGACGGTACCTTCGACCTCGGTCGCAGACTCATACCCCTTTGATCCGATTGATCCAGCTCGACGGCGCTGCGAGGGAGGGGTACAACGTTTGCCCGTGACGGAGCGTGAAGGACGAATTGAGATTACAGACCCGCGAATCTCGCCTGTGATGGCGATATCCATAGACGAAGGACGAGCATCGAGGAAACTCCGACGCCGACGGATCATACTTGACTCTCGGATGGACATGCGGTCGCGCACTTTGGGCGAGGGAACGCCGGGAAAGAACAAAGCGTGTTGCAGCTGAGCCTTTCTTCGAGCGGTAGCACAGCTCTCCGAGAATACATCTATCAGGCCTCGATCGACGATCATGCGCTGAGATGTGGATACGCGGCGTAGAAGGATCGTGGACGGCTGACCGGGTTGGCGATCAGGTGTGAAGCCAAATGACGAGCGTGACGGCGACTGTGCAGGCGTTGTAGTGATCTCTTCCAGGCTCTCCACCGGCATGGGAAACCTGTCTAGTGTTTCCAGTTCCTCTGCAGCGCCGCTGATGGTATGCCGCTTGTTCGGGGGATCAGGAGGCGTGAAGTCCATTGACGAAGCGGTAAGCGACATGCGTCGTGCGTGGATCGGGAAGGGTGATACGCTTGCCGGGAGCTCGAAAGGCGCAACCGTGCTCTCGTCTCTAGCTTCGACCAGCGCGGCAGCCCAGACTTCCTTCTCGGTCTCGCATGACGCAGCGAGATCGAAATTGTGGTCGCGTAGAACAAGGCGGATAGAATGTGGTAAGAAGCCTGCGAATGTAAGCTCGATCCCATGTCAGGGCTATTCACTCACCCTCGGTTATGTCGATGAGCTCAAACACCTCAAGCGGGAGGAAGTGCTTCGGCTCGTACACCTTGCCCTTCTTGACCTTCGCAAGCACCAGATATCCCCGATACAGGAAAGCAGCGAGGTACTTGACCTTGACTGGCGGGACAAGAGGCGCGATGATGGGATGATGGTGAAGTACGTCAAGCGAGCCGATGAGTCGGCAAGTACCGAGCGATCTGAGTAAGGCAGGGGTGACGGCTGGATGGGGATCCATTCGCTCGATCACCGTAGCACTCTTTATATCCGCCTCCTTGACCCGTCTCGCCTCGTCAGCCTCTTCCGCCACACCCCGCATAGCACCCAGAGCTCGCTCAACATCTACGCCTACATCGTAATCATCGGTTGAGAAGAACTCATGTCTGTCCTCAGTCGGACTGGGCGTAGCAGCGGAGCCAAGGAGCTGACTGAGTAGAAGTGGGTACCGGCAGACACGCTGAATTGGCATGATGAGGAAGTCGCTGAACCGAAGACGGGAGCGATTGGAAGGTGTATTTGAAGGGGCATCGTCGTTGAGCAGGTCTTTGAGGGTGTGGTCGGGTTGAGCCGAGCTGATGATCTGACATCGCTTCTCATACGAGTCGTAGTCGGACCGCACTACAATGTGGCGGACAAGCGTTGCAGCCGCGATCGAACCTGCACAGTACTCCTTGTATTCCGCAAAACCGGTAACCTGACGTCAGCTCTGTCAAGCGGCCCGTCACTCACCTGATCGACGAAGAGCGAAGCTAAACGTCGCGAGATCCGCTCCAGCTTGCCGGCCATGAACAGCTCAGGTTGAGATTCGTAACCCAAGCCCTCCTTCTTCAGGACATCGACCATCTTACCCGCCAGCTGCACGTGAAACTGGAGTAGCGCCGCCGAGTTCCGCGCAATAAAGTCCGCTGTCCGCTCTGAGACCGATGGCAAAGCGTACAGCTGGGGAAGGTAAACCTGGACAAGTGTTTTCAGGTCTTGTGCATAGGCGACTTCCGTTTCAACGAGCTCGAGGAGGATCATCCGCCGTTTCTCCAGCCGCCTTCGCTGCCGGATCTGTCTCGCTTCCCACTCGAGGCTTCTCTGTAGTCGGACCGCAGAGAGCTCGCGGTCCATCTCGTCACTGCCCTCTTTACCGCTCTTTGCACTGCGCGAGAGCGATGTTGTAGCGGATGAAAGAGGATGATCCTTGGACGATGAGGGGGATGGGGAGTACGCATCAGCGGAAAGCGAAGTCTCGGTATTGGTGAGGGACGAGGAGAGTATGGAGCGGACATCGGTGTGGGCGATGATTGCAGAAGGTAAGTCGGGCTCGAATGACGGTTTCAGTTCGAAGATGACTCGGCTGCCGTAGTCGAGCGAGCTGCGCCGGGGTGGGGGGTTGTGAGGCATGACCATATCATCGGGTATGACCACCTCGATGGATCGATCGGATGGTGAGCCAGGGACGTCGGAAAGACCCAGAACGATCGCACCTCTATTCTGAGCATGTGCCTCGAGTGCAGCAGCAAGGCTAGATGCTCGAGGAGAGATCGCGGGCGTCGACAAAGGACGCACAGTGGCGACGGTCGATACCGATTCGATGGTATACTCGGAATCGGCAGGTTGTTGATACGAGAATGGAAGCTGATTAGCTGCGGTGGGACTGATACGCCGGGCTTCTTGCGTCGCCATCGCCGGCCAGTGAGGCATCGCCTTGGCTTGGTGTTCCGCTTCAGCTGGACCTATGCTGATCGAGGCCCGTCTTCTCCGGAACACCTTGAGAGATCGGGTCGGAGTCATTGCCATGGCAAGCGAAACTCGGCGGTTCTGAGCAAGGGGAGTAGGTGGCTCAGTTATGGGATGTGATATGGTGCTTGCTCTCCGACGGCCAGTTTTAGGTATTCGACTTGACTTTGACGAATCTGAACTTTCCCTAGTTACCTCAACCGTCCAAATACCCACCGAGCTCGCTTCCTCATCCGCTGAGCTGTCCGCGCTGCCTTCCCGCCTCCGTCTCCTGATTACAGGTGGAGTCAGTGAGAACGGAGGTTTCAGGGGGAGGGATAAGTTCCGCTCCTTCCCTCTTGACTCGCTTCTGCTCGGTCCCTGTTCGGGGTGGAAGGAGAAGACTGGCTTTTCAGGAGTAGAACTTGGGATGTTGAGTGGTGATGGTCGAGGTCGTTCGTTAAGGGTGGAATTGCCGGACGAATGATAGTGGCCGGGAATTGGGGAAGGTGGTAAGGGGAAATAGGAGCCTGGAATTGGGAGGAAGGATATGGAGGACCGTTGACTACCATCCTCAGGATGAAGTGGTATGTCGAGATGTCCGGCCTCGAGAGAGAGTGGTGGTGGTGGAGGTGGTTCTTCCTGCTCATATAGAGCTGGAGTGGGTGCGGATGAACCTGGGATGGTATAGAGTGAAGGGGCAACGGCAAGGGGCGCTCCGAGAATCACACGCCCCTCCATCTTCCAACCTGACCGCCTCGCACCTCAGTTTCGTGACTGTAGAGGGGGAAAGAGGTTAATCCGAAGATCGATTTTATGCGAATTCGAAGAAAGGAGGTGCATGTGCCGAATTGAGGCAGTCGGCCATAGGACAAAGGAGTAGAGGGGTTGTATTCGATTTCGATGATGGATGAATGGAGTGAAGGAAGATGGTAAAATGAGCGCAGTTCAGGGGGAAAGGAGGGGAGAAGTTGAGGATGTACCCCTTCTGGAATCACAGTGTTGGACGAAGTGATGAAGGGGAAGCGTTTCGATGAGAGTGGGAGACTAAAGATCGTCGCGGCGTCAGAAGGCCGCCCGCGGAATTTGTCACCTCCACACACCTTGCTTCTTCTCCACCCAAAGATCTGCACCCTCCGCTGAAATCGGCGAAGGACTTCAAGGTGAAACGTGCGGTCGGTCTTTGGTCCGAGCTGATCGGTGGGTCAAAGGCAGCGAGGAGGTGTCAGCTGAGTCCTTTGGGTACAGTCACATGAATTGATGATGTGCGGAAGGTGTCTGAAAGGGGGGTTTCGAACGTGTGAAGGAAGAGGTATTTGCGTAAAACTCACGAGGTATGGCTTCTGGTGCCTTGGTGTCGTCCCACACTTCTCGGTGTCGATGATGACGGATATCAAATGGAATAAATGTGTTCCGCTGCTTCTCCGGCCTTTTGAGAGCCTTTGAATCTCTTAACTTCGCTTCCGTCGTCAAGCGAGAACAAAGAATCAAATTTGTTGATGCGATCCACCCGCGGTGAATCTCCTGGTGAGCAATAAAGCCTTGACGACGATCAATCGGCCTTCTCACTTGATTGATTATAAAACCTGGAGCACCCAATAGAAACAAACCAAGCCCAACCACGGAAATGAACCGAAAACGAGATAGGAAAGTTGGATGGGTTGTCTATCCGCCACCATTTACTGAAAGTGGTCTGACCCGAAGTGGATTACGTATACCCCATCAGCATTTATCCTACTACATCGGAGGTTATTCTAAGGTCAACCGGGTTTTAAAAGACCGAAAACGGTCAGGTTCTCTGGCTCTCGTCGTGAACGGTCGTCATCCTGGTCAGCTTTCGTTTACTCCGTTTCATTCCCGTTCCGCTGCGCAGTCGGTCCCAAAGGACAATGCTCTCTCACCAGCCTCTTCCGCGCTTCGAAGCTTCGGTTCGGTCTAGATCTCAGCCCGAAAAAGGTCCAGCTGCGACGCCAAGGATGCCGGCATGTTCGTTGTCGTTACATACGACTCCCGAACAGAGCGAATCAGAGCACTAGAATAGGTCATACGTACGGCATCAGAAACATGACCTGTACGATCTCGACAACCTAAAGTATGACAGCAACAGATTCCCGCGTACCAGATGTTGCATGGGTAGACTCGGAGAAATCCAGATCAAATGGTTCTTGCCATCCCGGAGCCTTTGTGCCATAAAATATCCTGAAGAGATCCCTTGTGGCTGTGCCGTACCACCCACCGCGGAACGATAATGATCGACAATCGATCGCAGAGAGAAAGATAGGAAAGAGCGAGCGAAGTCGGATTGGTCCGTGTGGATCGAGGGGCGAAAACGTCGATCATCGCCAGCCACGATTTTACGGGGTGAAGGTTCTGAAGTTTGCTTGCTGGTCGGTGGAGGGTTTTTTTTTTCACACGGCATGCAACACGTCAGGCTATATTCGAAGATCTGGTTTTTTGTGGCAAGACGATCGCGAAATGTTGCTTTACTGCTGCGAGATCGACAGAAGCCCGCTCGTCAACCCTCGTTTGGAGATCAGTGAGATAGCGCTAGCACGTTCCCCTTCGTCTCAATACGAGGTTATCTTTCCTGTGCCTCTACAGGTGACGCCCAAGAGTCATCGGTGGCCGCAATAGCAAGCACTATACCCTCTTCTCATTTTGAATGACAAGCTCGGGTGCTCCCTCGTGGCGCAAGTGAAGCGAGAACGCAGGATCATGTATACTCTACATCCGTGTAGACCCCAAAACTCGTGTTCTACCTGTACTTCAAACCGAGGACTTGCTACTACCTTGAGGCGGAGATGGTGGCTCCCGCCAAAGAGTCTCCCATGTCTGGAAGAATCCACCAATCAAGAAAGCCCAACTCCCCCAGAACGTCGACAGGCCAGATTCGTAGACGAGGCCTGATTTCGTGGAATAACCGAATGCACCGCAAAGCATGAAGCCGAACGCGCCGAGCAGGTTCCAGAACCCGACTGAGATCGATTTCAGCATCGGCATGGGGGAGCTATTTGAGGGAAAGGAGATCGACGCACCCTGCCATCCGATGTCGAGGACATTGGGGAGATACCATTCATGTTGGACTTCGAGCATGATGATCGCGCTGGAGACGATAAAGCCGCAACCTCCGATCACTGCGTCGTCCCAGAATCAGCTTTCCGCAACGATGACCCCTCCATACCCCCTTACCTTGCGGAGTCCAGAAGAAGATGTCGACGATCGGGACGGAACCCATGGCGTTGTTCAGACCAGGGATTACGCCAGGAAGACCAGTACTAAGGCTCAATTAGCTGCGGAGTAACGGTGACTTCTTGATAGCTTACATCGTTGACACCCAGAAGATCGACGCCGCAAACATCTGGACAATCGCCTAACCCCCTTCATCAGCTTCACCTCAGGTATTCCAGCGAGTGAATTCACCGCCAAATACCCCATATCATGCCACATCGGCTTTCCCCACCAAATCCAGCTCTTCGGGTCATTGACGACTTTCAATCCCGTCCCCCCACTTTTCTCCGCCTCCACCCCTTCCTTCGTCGGCGCCGAGTCGGGAGAAGGTGATCGTCTGCCATGTTCCGCAAGCTTCACTTTCTCGCATAGAGCTTGAAGGGTGGATTCATCGGTGTGACGGGGTTGTTTGCGTCGGTGATGCAGGACTTCTCCAAGTGCTGAGCTGAAGGTGACTGCGCGTCCTCTACGAGCTACCTCAGCTATCTGGTCTTGGCCGTGGAGAATGTTGGACATACCGGTCAAGTGCTTCTACTACACCAAGGTAGGAACCAATCTCGAATACCGTCCCACCGATGAACGCGAATGCAGCTGCAGTATTATAAAAAGGAGTCGATGCGAGAATCGGTCGTAAGATCGGGAACCAGACCAGATACCCTATCGTTAAAATCAGCGATTCTGGACCCATGATCTTAGGTCCGGACCCGCCGTTGATAACCCAAATCGCTGAGCCAAAAGTAAAAGTCACGGCCAGCCAAAAACTGATATCCGCCCTCAAACCAGGTTTCAACTTGGTCTCCAAACCTCTCACCCTACCCATCACCTCATGTACCTGTTCACTGGCGGAATTAAGTATCCTAGCCGGTTTGATAGCGTATCGACCTTTTCGTTGCCGACGGGATTGCCAGGAATGGGAAGGTGATTTGGAGGTGGCGTCGATGAATGAGAGATGGGTGGGGGTGAAGTACGGGTGAGGTGAATGGTGGGAGTGGATGATGAGGGAAGGGGTTGTGGAAGGTCTGGAGTCGGTGGGAGACGATGACATTTTTTAGGGGATGAAAGGATGAGAGAGAATGAACGTGGGCTTTGGTAAGTGACTCTCAGGGTGAAAATCAGGGACGCGAAGTCAGGCGGGTTTTATTCCGAATACTTACGTAAGTATACCCTTATCGCTCGCATGAGTCGGAGGTAAATTGCCTTGGACGAATACATTTTGGGGTTCAAGTTCAGTCCACTCGGGTTTCGCCTCTCTCGCTCCCGCTCATCTCCATCTCATCATCAAGGTGCTGATTGTCCCCCTTTTTCAGCGCAAGACCATTTGGATGCGATCGGGCTCGACTAGGCAAATCTATAGATCTACACTCGTTCTTCCACATAGATACATACCCTGCATCTCACCGATCTACCGATCCTTCACTACCACCCAATCCAAAACCTCCACTATGGCTACCTCTCAAACCGCCAAGATACCCCAGGCGAAGCGCATGTTTGACGGGGCGACGCACAAGCTCGACGTATGGTCTATCTTCACGTAAGTCACACCGCCTTTAACTTTCAAACCGAGCTTATAGTGTCAGTCCCGCAAATGTCCCCCCAGATTGCATCAACCTCGGCCAAGGCTTCATGAACTGGAGTCCACCTGAATGGATTCTGAAAGAATCGCACAAGAGTATGAACGAGGATGTCATGTCGAACCATTACGCACATCCGAGAGGTCGACCGAGGTTGCTGAAAGCCATCTCGAAGCATTACTCCCCGCAGTTCGAGAACCTTGTGAAGGAAGGGAGGGAGCTGAGGATGGATGAGATCGTTGCGACTGCTGGGGCGAATTGCGGTCAGTCGATATGCGTTTCCAGGGAGATCAGGCTAATTACCGGTGGTTCAGGTATGTTCGCCGCGATGACGGCACACCTCGAACCAGGCGACGAAGTCATTCTCATCGAACCCTACTTTGACCAATACTTCGCCCCCATCCACTTCCTCGGTGCTAAACCAGTTTTCGTCCCCCTTCACCCTCCAGCCGGACCAGGTATCAAACAAGGTTCCGAATGGAAAATGGATTTCGACGAGTTCCGCGCCGCCTTCACACCTAGAACGAAGATAGTCATCGTCAATACACCTCATAACCCTTCTGGAAAGGTTTTCACACGGGATGAGCTGGAGAAGATCGCGACAATCTGTGTGGAGGAGGATGTGCTGGTTCTGGCGGATGAGGTTTATGATTGTTTGGTTTATGACGGGAGGGAACATGTGAGGATTGCAACGTTGCCGGGGATGTGGGAGCGGACGTTGACGGTGGGATCGGGTGGAAGTGAGTATTTCTTTGGGACAAGGGACCCCACTGACCTGAGCAGAATCCTTTGCATGTACTGGATGGCGTGTAGGTGAGTTGCTTTCAACTTGATATGAGTGGCCCAGGGCTGAAGGATTCCTTTAGGCTGGCTCATTGGTCCACCCCCGTTGACCGCCGCAACCCTCGCCGCCCACACCAAAATTGTCTTTTGCACCTCCTCCCCAATGCAGGAAGCAGTAGGCATCGGTCTCGAGAACGCCGAGAAGCATGATTTCTTCCCCAAACAACTCGAAGCCTACTCTGAACGACGCGATATCATCACTAGCTATTTCGACAAGCTGGGTATGAGCTACACCAAACCTGAAGGGAGTTACTTCTTGCTCGTGGATATGAGTCGGATCAAGGTACCCGATTCGTTTGAGGTGCCGGCGACTTGTAAGGGACGAGGGAAGGATTTCAAGTTGTGTTGGTGGTTGGCGCAGGAGATCCGGGTGGTTGGGATCCCGCCGTCGGAGGTGAGTGACGGTACTCGCGCGAAGTCGCATGCGCTCAGTTTGTACAGTTCTACTGCGAGGAGCATGGGCATGTTGGAGAGCGTTTCGCGCGGTTCGCCTTTGTCAGTGAACTCGATTTTGCTCTTTGTTCGACGCTGATACTGGTCAGTGCAAGGACCCGGCATTGCTCCATGCTGCGGGAGAGAGGCTGTTACGGCTGAAGGCGTTCATGTGAGAGCGCGGCGGAGCTTGGACGAGGCGTCGAAAAGGGGATAACCTAGCATGACCGCATATATGCGATCCTTAGGTATCATCTTCGACCAGCAAACTTGTTTTCACGCCTAGGAGTAGAAAGGCCAGAGCTAGCCGGCCAACAACGGAAGCTTTCCGAGCTTGAGTCACCAAACATCTAATAAACCTACAAGATCGGAGCCATCCCGAAGAGCCGGAAGGAAGCCACGTTGATCCCGTCACGTTGGCCCTGCAATCCTGTAGAACATGTTTTTCGGTCACTCTGCTTGTTTCTCTCGTCCCCATTGAACGATGCAATCCTTTCTGCAGAGGACTTTCTCCTCAAGTCCAGGGGGTATTCCGCTCCAGGAAACGACAATGCAGGAATACCCACAACGGAATTTCAGCGCTAGGAAGCTGCGTTTTTCAGTTCAAACCCCCATCAATCTAATGGTTTGTAGAGCCGCAAGAGTTCAGTCCACCGATACAAGTTGGTTGTCGCCCTCAGATTCTGTTATAGCAGCTGACGCTTCTATCAGACTCGACTGAACAACTTCGTCGGAGGTTATTATGCACCTTACAACCTATCCGCTATACTCGAGTACCACCGCTCTGATGTCGAGGTCAAGGTTTGGTCGCCTGGAGCAGGGAGCGCTGCGACAGTCGGTGATGCGATGAAGGCGTTCGAACGAGGGCAGGGGAGATCGGCAGTGAAGGGGGAGAAGTTTGGACCTACTTGTGAGCCTGTCATGTAAACTCCGGGAGAAAGCTGATCGTTATCAGGGGTCAGTTGGCTATTGATGACGTACTCGTGTCGGTAGCTGATCAAGGCAGACGAATCATTGGTTCAAAGTGATCATGAATATCACCCCTGACCTTGTGCAGTATGATCAAGTCCTACGTACGTCCGCTTGAAGAACCAACCGAGCTAACAGAGCAGTGGAATGGGACTCTTCGGGCGAAGCACTGATCTTTGACGAGAAGGGGGTCGGTCTACAAGGTAAACATGCCCTCTCAATAACCACTTATAGACAGGCTTCACCGGTGGGAATGGAAACGACCGTCGAGTCGAGTGGATCATCCCGAACTCCGAGGTGAAGAAGGGGAGATGCGTGCGGTACATCGAGATATCATGTAATGATATGGTTGGGATTAGTGGGATTGATCCGCCAGATGTGAGTTCATAGTGTACTCTTTCGCTAACGAATGCAGGACAACAAGTACTATAGGGCGAGCGAACACCCTTTGGCAATCTGCGTTTTCGGCTGATGACGTTTCAGCTGGTCAGCGCAGACATCGTGGTACCTAATCTCCAAGCTCGTGCTCTCAAGCTCGACTTCGAAACCCTCCGCGGTCTATCCGAAAATCTCGCTTCCCACTCGCCTCTTGCTAATCTCGCTCGTGCGACCGCCAACGAGATCATGAACACCTTCTCGCTTGATGATCCCAAAACTGTGAAGAAGTGTCGGGATTTGGCCCAAAAAGTCCTCGGTCAGGACTGGGAGGGTCAGCTTGCGAAGTGTAGAGGGAAGGATGGGAGAGATGAAGTTGGAAGATTATGGGCGATCGGGCATTGTCATATCGATACTGCTTGTGGGTACTGCATTCGAGACGTGTTCTGACAGCAGGGTTGTGGCCATGGGAGGTGACGAAGAAGAAGATCGCTAGGTCGTGGTCGACGTAGGTCTCCAATGCGATTACGGGCCCATAGCTAATGGACACAAAGCCAGGTTGATCTCATGGAACGATATCCGTCAGTCGAGTTGAGGTGTGTCGAGCCGAGCTGAAGGCAGTAGCGAGCACCGCTTTGTTGCGACTTCGGCACAGCAGTACGCTTGGCTCGAGGAGGTAAGACCAGTGCAAACCGAAGATCGAGCTCATGGGTACTTCCAGTATTATCCTCCTGTATTTGAGCGGGTGAAGCAGAAAGTCAAGGAGGGCAAATTCGGTGCGGATACTTAATCCCCTTCAGTGTCCATCTTATATCCTTCCAGAGCTGGCTGGTGCGACATGGGTCCGTCTACTTTCGATCATTCGCCACATTCAGCTGATGAATCAGCTCGAGCACGACGCCAACATACCATCTGGCGAATCATTCTGCCGGCAGTTCCTCCTTGGACAGAATTACTTCCAGTCTCGCTTCGGCAAGCGGTGTGACATCTTCATGTTACCAGATACCTGTATGTGGACATATCCTTGCACCCTGCTGACATGCAGTCGGATACTCAGCAGCTCTGCCCCAGATTGCCAGACTATCCGGAGCGAAGAGCTTTTTCACCCAGAAGATCAGCTGGAACGGATAGTAAGCTCGCTTGCTATCGGCACAACATGTGGCGCTAAAATTGTTAGTAACACTTTCCCCTTCACCACCTTCAATTGGGTCGGTATAGACGGCTCCCAGCTCCTCACCCACATGACCCCGGTAGTCAACTACAACTCGAACTGTCACTATGACGACATACTTAAAGGTCATACTGGGAACCACGATCTCGATGTCTTTCCGCAAGGGATGATACTCTTCGGGAACGGTGATGGCGGCGGTGGCCCGAATGCCGATATGCTGGAGAGGCTGAGGAGGGCTCGATTAGTGGGAGTGGAGCATGATCCGAAGGGGGCGGAGGTGCCGCTGGTGAAGGTTGGGAGTGGGATGGGGGAGTTCTTCGAGGAGGTCAGGAAGAAGACGAGGAACGGGGAGACTTTGCCGAGCTGGTGGGGAGAGCTTTACCTTGAGATACATCGTAGGTCTCCCGCTTACCTCGGGAGCTCGCTGAAACTTTCGCAGGAGGAGTAAGCAATGATTATGGAACTCAGTACACTGACTGTCCCCATTCAGACGTACACTTCCCAAGGTAAAGTCCTGCGCTTGTATCCGCTAACATCCAGCTTCTACCAAGCGCGGCAACCGAAAAGGCGAGATTCTCCTAAGAGATGTCGAGCACTTCGCCACCCTCGCCTCGCTCACCTCGGCCGAATACGAATACCCCGCTGAGCTCCTTACTCGATGCTGGGAGGTCTTGTGTCTCTGTCAGTTCCACGACACCCTTCCAGGAAGTATGATAGCCATGGCTGTCCGAGATGTCGACGGCAAATACGCCGAGCTACAAGAAGTCGGGAATCGCTTGCTCGACGAGGCGCTGTCGGTCCTATACAAAGAGCCCGAAAAGCCCAGCGGGGAGTTGCGGACTATCGTGGTGAATTCACTGCCTGGACAGAGCCGACATGAGGTCCTCGAGGTCGACCGGGGGGATCATCCGCCTCCGGACGCTCCTCATGGGATACAGTTGAGTCGGGATGGGAAGAGTTACTTCTCTCAAGCGGTCACGAAGCAGTTCTCTCTGAGTGGAGAATTCACCATAGAGGCTGTTCAGGGGGTAAAAGGTGAGCGGCTTCAGCTTGGCGAAAAGCTAAGCTTGGTATAGTGGATGAGTCGACGGATGGGATCACCTTGTCGAATCGGAACATGTCGGTGACGATCAAGGGAGGTCGGATCACTTGCTTGCGAGATATTCAGCCTGGGTCAGTCCTGAGACATTGGTCGCGAGTTCAGGAAGGTTTGACAGCCTAATAGGCGCGATCTGATACCCGCTGGTAAATCCGCTGGCTTCGTCATCTACGAGGATCACCCGAATGACTGGGACGCTTGGTACGGTCCAAGAATAGCCAGTATCGCTGATTGCTTAGGGATGTTGACGCATTTCATCTGGAGAAAGCCGAGCACTTGGCTCTCACCTCTGTTGAGGTAGTGGAAAAGGGACCACTCAGGGCGACGGTGAAGTGCTCGCTGAAGCTTGGGCAGAGCGAGGGTACCGTCATGGTGCGTTCCGTTGTTGAACTTACCCTGAAGTAAGATCATACTCGATGCTCTACCTGCTTCCACAGTGGAAGGATCGAGGAGTATGGTGCGATTCGATGTGGATATGCGAGTCGTTTTCTGAGCTTTAGCGGTCTCTGCTGATATTGGCAGAGATTGGCAGGAGTCGCATCGTTTCCTGAAATGTAAGTCAACCTTACCGTCTATTGCTCACTCTCAGTCGAGCTACCAACAACGATTCATTCTACCGAGGCGACCTATGATGCGGCTTTCGGCGTGGTCAAGCGGGCGACACATCGAAACACCTCATTCGAAGCCGCACGATTTGAAGTCTGCGCACACAAGTTTGCGGATCGTACGTAACCTGCTGATAGCTTTACTTGACCTCGTAGTGAGCGAGTACGGGTATGGAATCGCCCTTCTGAACGAAAGCAAGTACGGCTATGCGGTACAAGGGAACGTCATGCGACTATCCTTACTTCGAGCACCACAACGACCTGACCCGAAGTGTGATCGGGGGAAGCAGATCTTCTCGTTTGCGATATATCCTCATGCGGGGACATACGTGGATAGCGATGTACAAGTTGTTGCACATGCTTTTAACAGTCCACTTCGAGGTGAGGTAGCTGTGAGAATCAAGCTGATGTCAGTGCGTCGGGTCGATGACATGACTGAACCATCCTCTCTGGCTCTGGACATACCGTTCATCGTGGATGGAGCGGCAAATGTCATGGTGCAAACTGTGAAATGTGCGGAAGATGGAACGAAGAGTATGGTGCTGAGGATGAACGAACATCTCGGCGGACGTGGAGTTGCGACTTTCAGACAGTATGTCCCGATTCCGAGTTCCCAGAGCTGACGTAATTTAGTCGCGGCTCGTTGAAAGTTACGAAGGTGGCTCTGGTGAACATCCTGGAGGATGATCTGGAGGTGCTGAATTTTGAGGGCGGTGCGCTGAAGCTGGAGTTCGGAGCTTTCGAGATCAAGACGTTGAAGATCAGTCTCGAGTGAAGTGGCAATGAACCCTCATTTCACGAAGAGCTGTATGAGCACTCTCAGTACTGGTAAAACCGTTCATCATACTCGCTGGAGCAAGGTATTGGTCTTGTGCTGAGCGACCAACTGAGAAAGGGGTTACATGCAATGAGCTGTGCACTCACTCCCACCACTCTTCACATTGTAACACTTCAACGGAACGACAATCTTCAATGATTTATTTTGTTCGACTCGGCCCACTCTGGAGGAATTCCGGAGCTGGATTAGCAGGTCGAGACCGAGCAGACTGAGTTCGGGGAGCTGCGCGGCTTCTTGGTTGGTTCGGGAAAGGGAGAGATTCGGATGTGTTTTTCACGTATATTCGGCATTTTATCCATGATGCCTCCAACTCAGTTACGAGATTTGGAACCAGTCGCCGACGTCTGCACGTCTGCTCGAGACAGCCCTCTCTTTTAGACTCAAAGAGTATCCAATACGCACGTTGATGAGCCATGATCCCATTCTCATCAGTGCCGAACCACGATCAGCGCACCTTCAACAAGTTTGCTCGACCACATATACATTGTTCGTGTTTTCCGTGGCCTCCGTGACATCGAGCTCTGACCCGCCCATCCGCTCATCCAGGACTTCCCCTCCGTGCGTGTGATTCCCCCTTCGCCTGAGGTAACCCTTTACAACGAGTTAGAAGCGCAAGTGAACGGTTGTCTCACTGCTCCAGCACTAGAACCAAACACATAAGTCCTGATCGAACCGAAATCGAATTGCAAGGGAAAGACGACGACTCACTAATCCGCGACGATGGCAGAGACGGAGGTGTACAATCCCGGGCCGAGCATGAAGAAACCGAGAAGGAAGAGGAAGATGTTGAAAACGCTGAACAGAGAGTTTCTCACCCCCGAGAAGAGGTGAGGCTTGTTCATTTGATAGTATGCGACGGCCCAGAAGATAAAGCCGAAGAAGGAGTCGAAGGCTGCTGACATGATTGAGAGGAAGTCGCCCATCGAGGGGATGACGCTGTGTGAGCGTTAGCGAGCGCAAAAAGAGAGCTTACTCAGACATAAGTATAGGTAGAAGGGCACTTACTTGCCGAGAATGAAGGCGATAGCCCAAATGAAGATGACGATTCCGATCCATGTACCCCATCCGACGAAGGAGTGCGAGTGAGCATGTCTCGAATTTCCGAGGATCCGTTTGTAAAGGAACTTGCTAGCAACGTTGGAGTAGATCGCTCCGATGACCAATGTCGGGATGAGGACGAAAGCGAAAGCCGACTTCCGTGCCCAGGGTTCGGAGAGGGAACCGATGATGGGTGCAGTGGCGTATTGACCCGTGTACTTGTACCCGACAGCGGCGGTGACGCAGAAGAGGATGACTTCCATCCCGGTGAGAGCAGCGAGGGCTTTGGGGAAATCGGCGGGGTTGCGCATCTCGGCAATGAAGGAGGGGTAGAGAATCTGGCCGATCCAGAGGAAGGTGATGCTGCGGAATCATGAGCGGACAAGGCTTGGAAAGCGAGTGACTTGCTTGAGGACAGCGTTGAAACCCGCGACAAAACCAGGACCTCCGTCAGGTAGCCCCGTAGCCGTCACCACTGGTCCGAGAGTAGGGTAGTTTCCGCCGTAGCCATAGAGCGGGGCGGTCTCAATACCGGCATAGATGAGGGAGAGGATGATAGCGATTGCCATGGCGATGGCCGAGACGATCGACATGAGGGAGACATGGTTCAAAGTGCGAGGGAGAGACACGATGACTGGATCGTATCAGCGAGAGTAACATATGTAGAAGCTGAGAAGCCTCACTCCCCATGATTGCGATGATGGCTTGGAAGACAACGGTGCATAGCGCGCTGTCGGTGAGTGTGTTGAGGACTGCTCAAGTCAGCGAGAACGAGTTGCGCTACAGGGACAAGCTCACTCTTGGAACCCGTAAAAACGTGGAAGCCAACTACAAGTTATCAGCGCATGGCGGACCTGTGAACGAAGCGACGTACTGAGGAAGATGTTGTTCAGGAGCAACATGATGGCTGTAGCCTCATATGCGATCCGTGGGACGCCGGGCTGATCTGATGAGCAAGATCACAGATCCTCAGAAGAGGACATACAAAGAGCTTCGAAGCGATGTCACATATATCCCTAGCCTCTGGGTAGAGCATGCAATACTGCCAAAGCACGTAGCTCGTGTCTGCTCCTGTCAACTACCGCGCTTTGGCCAAGGAAGAGAGGACTGCTTACACCAAGTGAGAACGCCCATTCCCGCGGTAACGAAGAACCCGCAGACCCATCCGAGAACACTCCAACTCCAAGCGAGAGCGAGGATAGCGAGACAGACATACTCTCCAAAGAGGAGGAGCGCAGCCTTTTGCCAAGAGAGGGTCCGAAACTTGATCTCGTGTGCCTCCTCCTCTATGGCTAGAGCGGTGAAGGGGTCGACTTCGGCCTCGGCGTGCTTCTGATCGTTTGAGGACGATATCGGCTTTCTACGGACCACGTCAGCTGGGACAGTACCGTCGATGAGTAAGGGTGTGTACTTACCATGTTGATGATGTGCCTTTCCTTCTTTTTCCCGCAGATCAGGTGAGAGTAGGTGTAGAATTGATGAGATTCGCTAGAGCGATACCTCTCTTATTCAAGTAATGGCTGCGGGATGATTCTTCCCGATGGTCTTTGCGAAAAAGAGTCGTGTGCTCGGGCGGAAACGAGCCTGGAAATGGGATCGAGGGCCAAGAGCAGAGGGGATCGACGGGTGCTACGCCAAAAATTTCAGGAACTATCAGTCCCAAAACCGGGTCCCGTTTGGCCTATATGGACTGATACTCGCGTGTTTCCCGCCGACGTAATCCTTCAGTCGACGGGCTGTCGTTCAGGGTTGACTCGATGAATTGCCGACAGAGGTATGAATGATCACGCCACCTGTCGTATCATCGAATGACACATCATGAACTCGGATTAGGACACTTGTCACAAGGCGTGCAAACTACAGTAAACACCCAATCAGTTAGGCTCATTGGATCTGGGCTGACGTTGTCGCTCGGTACAAGCCTCTAAATAGATCCAATAGAGCAGCACTGCTTGCTGACCTTTCACAAACTCGCACTGAGGTCTTTTCGGGATTGAATATTTTCTCCTCCCTCTTCTTTGACGATATGCCCATGCACGATGCACATGAGCTCCGCCACGATGGCGGATGTTCTGCTCAGCTCTGTTGACTGGGCTTCGCTCCAACCTTTATTCACCCAACTACTCTGTATACCCGCATTGATCCTCGCTTCCCAGCGGAACCTCAGCGTAAGTCCATCTTCATCATCTTGGTTCTGTTTAATGGTTTACAGATATGGGTCGCAGTCTCTTCCCTTTCTCCTCCAAACACTACCACAGCCTTAGTCAGTGACAATAACGAAATACCAGTCACAAACGATGTCGCCGCTACGTCTGCTTCTTCCCCTGAGGCCCATCGAACGCGAAGCTTCCGCGACTGGCTAGCTGGCCGGAAGATCCTCAAATCCGTCATCATCCTCACCATCCTCGTCACGATCGAGATGTTGGTCTTATACGGCCTACCTCGACTTGGCTCTACGGTTCTTGACACCTTCTGGGCCGTGACGATGCTACTCGTTATGACCGTAGTCCTGAGTGTTGTATGTCTCTCGACTTGACCCGCTTCTCCTTTCTTATCCATCGTTGATAGGCCGCTTCAGCTCTCTACTTCTACCCTCAGACGGTCTCTTACAAGCGCGTGATCAACGGGAGACTCACTGTCTGGATCAAAAACTCAGCTACCGCCAGCCGAAGCGGCAGGCATCTAGGCCTTGCTGTGTCAACCGCCAACTCCGTGCTCCTCCTTTCCTGGTTAGGATACCCAATACTCAACCCGTTCATCTCGGCGGCTTGGGTATTGAGCCTGGTTTCATCCTTCCGCCTGCCGAGGTTGAAGATGAAGCGCGTAGTTCAGTCTCTTCTCGGATATGAGGTATGTCGCGCCTCACTCGTACTTGCCCTAGCTAAGCTCGAATAGCTCTTGATGCTTCTGATCACTGCCTCCGCTGTGTTCAGGTCGAACACGGAAGATGAATCAGCGGAAGACGCGACTGCGATGGCCAGTGACTGGCTCTTATCGGTCATGTCGATCTTTGGCGATGCTCTGCCCATCCTTGTGCCTGGTCTTCTTGTGAATTTATCTTTCTTCACCTATCAACAGCCACTGACGCTGCAAAGGCCGCCATGACCCTCCGGTTCGATCACTCCAGTACCGGCTTCGAGCCCATCGCCCTCCCTGTCGACACACCCGCTCCAATCCCTGGGAGGAGCACCGACTTCCCAGCCCCATTATTTAGTACCGCCATCGTCACCCTCATGCTATCGGTCTTCGGGCTAAACTCGATCTCGCTCTTCTATCCTCAAGTGATCTATTTGCAAGACCTGGCGTTGTACGTGTATGTCCCGATGGCGATATCCGGAGTGGCAGCACATGCTTGGGCTAGTGGTAAGCTAAGGAACTGGTGGAACTATGAGGAAGCGTGAGTGTTAAAGCACGTCTGGAGTGTGGAGCTGACGTACGTAGGTGGGTACCGAAGGAAGCGGAGGAGAGGAAGGAGGTGGCTGACGTGGAGAAGGCGCTGGATGTCAAGGTGTAGGATGCCGAGCAATCGGGGCGTAAGCGATGATCTGGCGCTTCGAGCCCAGCTGTTGAGGAGCAGGAGTTTGGACCATCATGTTTCACGGAGTTGTAACGGGTGACGAAGATTTGTGACGAAGATTTTGAGACTCGATGACGATGTATGAGATTGAATCCCGACGACCGTAAAAATGCATGTGGATAAAGTTGGGAAGGAAAAGTAGGCCTTGTCCCTGTGGGCAGGTCCTCGAGTGCCTAAGACATGGAACGTGTTCCCTTCCTTTTCTTTGACTGATAGATTGCTCCCTCGCTCGACATGTCGTGGGTGATGGAACTCCACGACATGTCATGTCGAGGAGTCTAACCTCGCCGTTGCATCTTCGTCGATTCCCAAAGAACCACCGCTCTTTCGGCCCGGCGCCTTCGGTACCGGTCCGCATACCAAATGTATATTTCACTACACGGTCATGTCCGCTTCTACCTTTCTCTGTAAGTTATGGTAAAGAACCCCTCCCCCTCCGGCCCGATCCAGCCAACCTACATAATCAAAACCCCCCTCTCCCTGCGCCACCGAAATATCACCCTTCCTTCACCCCAACCCTAGTCCTTTCTTATAAGCGATCGATTCCCAACCCCGCCAAACATGTTCGAATACAAACACCTCACCGCTGAAGATCGAGCTCACTTTGTACAACACGGTTGGCTCCGAGTCCCAGGAGCGATCCAAGAGAAATACCTGAAGGAATGGATGTCAAACCTCTGGGTTAGGCTGGGTTGGGATGAGAATGATAAATCTACTTGGGAGGAGGAGTACATCAAGTTACCTAGACATCGGGAGGTATTGACTGCGGAATTTTGTCCAGAGGCTTGGGCGAAGATGTGAGCGAAAACCCCTTCCTTTGCATCATGTGCTGTTGTTTTTCCAAGCGACTAACACTAACGTGTTTGTTCTTCTTTCCCAGGTGCGAGATTGTAGGTGGTGAAGAGAGGATCGATCCGGTTAGGGAGAGGTATTACGGCGATCAATTCATCATCAACCTCGGAAGTGAACATTGGAAGGATCATGAGAGGGGTTACGATGAGTTGACCGGTTGGCATACGGATAATGACTGGTGGGTTAGGGGTTTCGATACTGATTGCGATACGTGAAGTTGATACTTGACTGTTCTAGGTACCGGCAGTTCCTCGATTCCAGTGGGAATGCTCTTACGATCATCGCTTGTTTCACCGATGTGCCCCCGAGGGGTGGTGGGACTGCTTTATGCGAGGATGGGATCAAAGGTGAGTCGAATGATGCCATACAACTGCCTTGTTCTTCTGTCCTTTACGATTGACCGTGATCATCCCGGCTTTCCCCGCTTTTTTTGGTACAGTGACTCCGCACATGCTAACACCGTTAAACCAGGAATCTGCGACATCCTCTACGACCATCCCGAAGGACTCGATCCACCTTTCAAAGGTCTCTACTCCCACGTCACAGACTGCCAAGACTTCACCAAGGTTGAAGCGAAAGCTGGAGACGTCTTCATCACTCATGGTCTCCTTCCTCACGCCCACACTCCAAATCACCTTCACTACGCGAGGGTAATTACCAACCCGCATGTGAACCTTCATGAGCCGTTCAACCTCAATCGTCCTGATGGAGATTACGTATGTCCCCCTAATCATCCAGAACGTGCACCACGCTGACAGGTGGTGGTAGAGCCTATGCGAGCAGGTGATTCTGCGAGCGATGAACCGCGACTCGATACCAGAATACAAACCCAGCCGAGAGAGAATTACATTCTTCCCTCGAACAGCTTACTTCAAGCGTGAACGGGTTCGCGAGGAGTTACAGAGAATGATCGAACATTCCAACAAGACTGGGGAATCTGTGGATAGTGTTTACCTCCGAGGACAGGACGCGGTGTTGGAACATGAGAGGAGGAATGGGTATGATAAAGCTTGGGGACCTACGGGTGTCGCTCAGATGGCTGGGAATCAGAATCAGGTTTATTTGCCGGATGGGTCGAAGCAGGTTTTGGTTTAGGGGCGGACCTTCAGCCGAAGGGTCGGAATCCGACGAGCGCGAGAGAGGGAAGCCGGGGATGGAGGGCGAAGGGAATGAACGCCATGGAGGATCTGCGTGAGAGAATCAAAGCGTGGTAGTTTGTTTCATTCGGATGCATGGTAGCTTTCTTTTCAATGGAATTGTATTGGAAGCAAAAGCGAGAGGTTAAGTTACCTACACCCATGCCGTCCAGTCCCGCTTCGTGAGAGAGTATTATATTTACTCCCCGGAGTCCTTCCTCGCGAGGGTTAAACTTCAAACAAAGAAGCTGAGACAAGGAGATTGAGAACTCCAAGAGGGATGTCACCCTTCCCCCCCATCCTCGTCTTTTTCTTCGCGGTCCTCTCTCTGTCCCATCTCACCCACGCCCAAGAGTACACCCTGTCCCACCGGTTCCTCCCCTTCCACCACTCACCCTCGACTCCTCTCTCGCCATTCGTCTCATTAGGCTGTATCGATTTCCTCTCCGAACCCGGCTCAGCGTCCTTCACCGATGGCTTTGTTGACGATCAACGTGTTGCTCGAGATGAGACGGATGATGGAAGGGGATGGTATCAGGTATCTTTGGAGTTGGATGATGGGGGAAGCGGGAGTGGAAGTGGGGAAGGGAAGGTCATGGCTAGTACCAGAGCGGTGCGTTCTCTTCCCTCTCTCTCTCCCCCTCCCCTCTCTGTCTGTATCCTTTTCCCCTCCTTCCTTTTCCTCCTTTCTGATCGGCTTGTTCTCGGACTGGTGCTGGATGGAATCAGGAGTTTGGCGCTTGGGTTGTCAAGGATTATGGAAGTGACTGAAAGTTTTTTTCACAGTGCTACCTAGGTACTGACGGGATGATAACCGTGACCCTGAACTTGGTTGACGATCGACCTTGGGGAATCGAGTTGAAGATCGAAGGGATACCTCGAGATGGATCATGTCCCCCAGGATCAGAGGGGAGTGTGATACCGATCCCTTCGATGGGGAGGGTCGAGTTAGGTGTGAAAGTCCCAGAGGTAGTTCAGAGGTGTGTCCTCTTTCCGTCACTACCTATCTACCTCTACACCGAACAGCCGGAATCGCCTAATCTGCTCTTCTTGCCTCAGAGATCTTTCCAAGAGCTGATAAACTACTCTCCCCGTGGCTTTAGCCCAAACCTCGCTCCACCTCCTCAGATCAACCAAGCGACAGGTCAACCCTCAGAACCGATCGCTGAGAAATCGTTCTTGGTCAAGTATTGGTTACCTATCCTTGGGATCGGTCTTTTCTTCGCTGCGCAGATGGGGCCGGATCAACCCCGAGGAGGTTCAGCTGGCGGAGGTGGTGGTGGTGGTGGAGGAGGCGGATGATGTGATGCACATATGATAGGTACAACGATGAATACCAGAACGATGTGTCCAGATTAATCGAGATATTTCTACTGACCCCAAAACTTGACAGAGCCTGATTTGACACACTCGTAGTCTACGACGTCTTCGCCCAAGGTTGCGCATTCGCTCCTACCCATGGTCCTCTTAAACCGACAAGCTCCGGAGTGAGATCTGAGATGTTTGTCGCACCGCAATTCCTCATCGTATTGGTGATCTCCTCAGCCATAACTAAGAATCCAAAGAATACTTCAGCCTTGATGATCAAACCTGACCCGGACCCGGATCGACAGCCAGTGAGGATGGAGCTGACTCACTCTGACAAAGTCGAACAACACCCTCTTCGCCATGCGTCCCATTCGCATACAAGAATGGCCGTCCAAGTCCGACTGCCTTCGCACCGAGCGCCAGAGCTTTCACGACGTCTGCTCCGGAACGCACACCACCGTCCATGAGGACTTCGATCTTGTCGAAGAGATCTGGACGGGTCGCTCGCATTTCGTAGAGAATGTCGATGGGTGCGGGCGCGCTGTGTGAAGCATCAACGAGCGATCAAGATCAAGTGAAGACACCTAGGACGGAGGGAGACGGAAGAGAGGACTCACAAGTCACATTGTCGTCCGCCATGATTAGACTATTATGAGCCGCGATTCCAGGAGTGGACTCACAAGTAAGACTCCCTCAACGCCCGCTTTGACGCACAGCTCGACATCTGCCACACTCTGTACCCCTTTCACGATGATTGGCAAGTTAGTGTATTTCTGCAATGGAATTCAGCCAAAGTAGACAGGCGAGTAAGCTGAATCGTTAACATCAGCGAGGACTCACCCGTATGAAAGATATATCATCCCAAGTGAGGTTCGTATCCTGATATCCCGATATAGCCTGGCTGACTCCTAGAGGCGATTTCGAAGTACTCGCTGATCCATCTTTGATCGGTGCCTACTCGATATATCAAACCCCGCAAGCCAAAAGTACGGAGACCTAGCTCACCTGGACAGCAGTCTTTGCGCGAACATCTCTCGTCCGCTTGCTCCGCCAAGCAGCGTCGACGGTGAACATGATCGCTGATGCGCCGAGCTTGGTGACTTTTTCGAGGAGGGCTTCAGAGGCCTTCCGGTCTTTGTTGAGGTAGATCTGGTGCGAGATCAGCTGTCGAACGTCGTAAATAGTGAGGAAGGGAGACAGGAAAGAGGGCAGGAGGAAGGGAGGAAAAACCAAAGACCTACCTGGAAGATAACCTTCTGTCCTTCTTTCCGAGCTTCCATGATCTCGTCAATACTGCAACTCGCATTAATCGAGATCTGCCTCACGACCTCAGCCGCCTTAAACCACTTCAAGACAAGGAAAAGTTGGCTGTACTCACCCCCTGAACGATCCCACACTCCCCCGCACCCTTGGTCAAATTCACCTCACCTCCCGGATGGCCCAATTTCGCCATCGCAGCCGGGGATATGAAGATCGGCATCTCCGTCTTCAGACCCATGAATTCCGAATCGATTGAGCCGGACGAAACGTTGTGTAATATCCGAGGTCGGAAGTAGTAATTCCTGAATGCATCTTGGTTGTTGTTCGCCGCTGTGTCACGTCAATACGAGTGCTCTTCAGGTCAAGAAGGAAAAGGCGACTGACTTATCTCCCGATCGGCTGAAGTGTCATCAGCTGGTGGGATAGGATGTCAAGAAGGGGAAGGGACTCACCAGCAGATTTGTAATAATTCCAAGCAGTCCCCGATAAGACCTTCTCCGCCCAATCCTCGAAATCCTGAACCAGCAACATCCCTTCAGCAGAGGGCAACTCCTTCCGTGCCTCCTCGATCCGTTCCTCCTCTTCTGTCGGAGAGTCGTCTAGCTCGGGCATGGTCGTCGGGTCGACTGGACCGAGGTGAGCTTCCGGGGAAAGGATGTCGAGTGTGTCTGGGGGGTGAATGGGTTTCCATATCTTCCTGACATTTTCAGCTCGATCCGGGATATAGACGAGGGAAGTGAGAGAGGTGGAATGGGAGGACTGACGTGGCGTCTTTACCTGCGTTGGCTAGGATTATACCCGGTCCCCCAGGGTGATTCTGCAGGAAGTCTGTCACATCGTATACGTTGCCCTGGAAGTGAAACCTGGTTAGTATGGACTGCGAGCTGGGATGAACCCGCTGACATCGATAATAACCCAGCAGTCATCTTCGGATGTGTGCTTCTGCACTTCGTCGTAGTGTAGTAATTTTTGACCGCCTGGTTGTTTGGTTCCAGGTAAATGATCATGCTTTTGGACGCGGGCACCTTTGTCGAGGTGTAAGGGTGAAGAGAAGTGGTAGGTCGCATAGACGCCCTGTAAGACTCAGCTACTCTTGATTTTCCTTCAATGGGACGAAACACGAACGGCTGCTAGTGCTAGGGCGAATGACATTGGAATGGTATATCGGGAGGATGATGCTTGCGGTCGTGATGAAAATCCCCGGCGAAGTCGGAAGAAGTGGTGAGGGATGATTCGTACCTGTGAGGGGTGAGAAGGAAATACGGTACTATGGAAAGGTAAAGCTATTCGTCTTCCAAGTAAGCTCTGTACTATTCGTAACCTGGACATATTGGTAAGGACGATTGAAGCCTGTTCTGAGTTAACGAGGCAGATTCGAATGAATCAAAACACTATTGTTGGCTCCCTGGTTGATCCCCGGTTACGTCCTTTTGAGCCGGTCCGATTTTGCCGGGAAACACGCCAGGGGGACTGAGTGGTATATCAAAGGGGGGGATCTTCGCCCTTGCTTTCAGACGGTATAGTGATTAGGATGACCTTTGTGCCATTGGATTCAAGATCAAGGAGAAGATGTTGATCATGTCGAGGACTGATGGTTTGGATGCTCGATCACTTGATTCACAAGGGTCGGATGGATGGGAACTTCTCTCTCCTCCGCTATACTACATGCCTCAGAAGGTCCCAATACCCACAATGTGAGGTAAAAGCATATCGTCAAAGGAGAAAAGTAAGCGGTATTCGTCGGGTTGAGGTCACGAAGCATGTCACATCAAGCTGCAACTGCACTTTTCGCTCGCAGATCGTCTTTCATTCAAGGATATGATCATATCCTTTCCCACTACCTCGTCTTCCATTTGGAGCTTTTCCCGTATCAGGTGATAACGAGATCGGAGGTATTTGGTATGATGTCTCCCACGTGGCCATCGATCGATCTACACCCGTTTTACGCAAGCTGATTCATATGAAGTGGCGTTGATGCAACGCATCCTCACCCGGATACGGTGTTAAAGCGGCTGTCATCGTACTGGAGCTGGGGGTTCACACACCGCGAGCGAAAGTACAGAAGTTCGAACAGTGATTGTTACGCGAAATGCATCGAATTGGAGCGATCGGTTAATGATAATAAAGCTAACGATGGTTTGAGTCCGATGGATACCGCATGCATCGATGAGAATGTCGACTCGGCATGCATCGAAATAGGGGGATACCTTTTCTCCAATACAGTCGAAAAGCTAGGCAGAATGACTTTCCAGTTCGAAAAAGAACCCCATCATCGAGGGCTGCCACAAAAAATTCATCGATCGGGAGCCGGTGCTTTCGAGCAAAAAAATCGCTTAGAGCTCTACTTCGCGTAAGGGGGTAATCTCATGTGTGAAAGGGGGAGAGTATGGGCTTTAGTCTCAATGGCCAGATCGGCCTTAGATGGAGTTGAATACAATCGTGGCGTATCTACCGGGGGAATTCCGACTCCCCGATGATCGTGAGGTGTCGATAAAAAATGTCGTACCTGGCAGCGATCATTTCTCAATCTCAGTTTTCACCTTTCTACATGCCATCTACTCTACATACTCTGCAATTTTAAATTGGGCGATACACTCTTCACGACTGCGACCAGAGTGGCTGTCCAGATCGGTATTGAGGGCTCGATTGGGATCTGGGATCTGGGGTCTGGGATCGGGGTGCCGATCGGGACTTCTCTGTTGCGCCTCATCCTCGTCACCATGTCTTCCATCTCAGTCCCCTCATCGCCTTCAGCGGGTCGATCTCTTTCTCCTTCAACCTATACTCAACATCCACCTGCGACTCCAACGTTCATATCCGATAGATCGCGCTCACCCTCACCGATCCACCAACACCCATTCATGTCTTCCGACCCCATCGCCAGTTCTTCCAGACCTTCAGTTCAAAGCCCTCGATCGTCATTCGCTAGTACTGCTTCAGACGGAGAATTTTACTCTGCAGCAGACCTATCGACAGCACCTACCACCCCGCAGATCCCGTCACATGAGAGGGTCTGGCGGGCGACTTCAAACGTACCTCTCCACATCGCACAGCGTCATCAAACTCGTCAAACGTCGCCGACCGATACCGAATCTACTCGATGGCTGTCGGAAGGCGAGGGCTTAGGAGAGCCAGCTCGCTCGAACGGGCGACGAAGGCGGCGGCGCAGCTCATCTAAGTCAAGGGGTGGAGAGGAGGATGATCATCAATCTGATCGGGGTGGTCCTGGTCCTAATAGCAGACCAAAGTCGAGTAGCTCATCGGTGAGGAAAGAAGCAGGGACGGAGGCGGCGATCGGGGCGGTCGGGAAAGCTAAAGCTTATACATCACGACCCACAGTCAGACGGACACGATCGTTCGAGCCGCCACCTGCTACGGGTGCAGGTCCGTCATCGATGTCCATCATCGATCATCAGATTGGCAATGAGCCGCCCTCCATTCAGGATATCGTCCCGGCACCAACGTCGACCAATCGAGCGATTGGTCTAGGCCCTTCGAACATCCAACCATTTGAGTCTGATACGCCAGCAGGGCTCATGAGCGACAGAGTAGTGGTGGATGTTGTGCCCGATTATTTCTCTGGACGAGGAGGTGATGGGATCGGTGGGTTTAGCATGCCCGTGAGCAGGGGCATCATCGCGCCAGATGAGGGTCCGGAGCGGCGTGAGACACATAGGGAAATACTAGGAAGGCTGAGACGCCTCCTCGGATGGTGAGTGGCTTTCGATCGCGCTCTGCTGATTTTAGTGCACTATGTCCCCCTACCGAAGATGTTTCTCCCCCATTGCATCGACCGATTACCCTCCCTTGTGGTCACACCCTTTCATCCGAGCATATCTCCATCCCGGCGCTTGCTCCCCTCGTCATCACCTCTGATCTGCCTCTTGAGATCGCCGCCGCTCAACAACGTCAACACCATCAGCGCTTGAACTTGTGGGCCGGAATCATGTGCCCGATCCCGACATGCAAGCGATACGCTCCTCAAGCGGGCGCAGCAGTCATTCAAGAACCACCATTAGAAATAGCTCCGTCAGACCCGCCGGCGAGTTCAGGCGTACCTAGCGGTCAAATGCTAGCATCGGGAGTGACATACTACCCCCCTCCTCCTGATCCTCCGGCGTATACACAAGATCTTCCGAGTACTGGTACCCCTTCGCCCTTACTCGATATCTGCGTTGAGAAGACACTGCAGATGGTCCTACACGAGATCGAGAGCGAGAACGCAAGTGTTGAGGCTGAATTCATGCGAATGAGGGAGAACATCATCGAAGATCCCGAATCGACCGATGAAGAAGATCATGAGGATCCAGTGGCGCCTACGTACCTGTCCCAAGACTTCTCTGCAATTGGTTCACCAGACTTGTTCCCGATCAGCCATCGGATGACGAAACGTCGTCGGAATAACACTGGCGTCTCGTCCCGGAATGGGAGAAGGTCATCGCAATCGCCTGATACTTGGCCTTTCCTGAAGGAGTTGTCGAGCCTTCTGGAGTGTGATGTTTGCGCGATGCTTCTTCATGAGCCGGTCACGACGCCTTGTCAGCATGTAAGCGAATACTTTACATAGTTCAATCCAAACTGATTGTCCGTCAAGTCCTTTTGCGCCAAGTGCTTGTCCCGTTCTTTGGATCATTCTTCTCGCTGCCCCGTGTGCCGACAAGATCTGCCGAGTTTCGCTTTTTTCCAGGATTACGCAGTGAACCGAGTCCTCCTCACCATCAGTGAGTTCCCCTTTTTTGTTGTTGTTGTTGTAGAAGTCGCTGATTTAATCAGTCAAAACCACATTCCCCGATGAGTACGCTGAACGACAAATCGCAATTGAGCGTGACGAGCGAGATGCTCGTCTCGAGACGCCGATCTTCGTCTGTACTCTGGCATTCCCGGGCATGCCAACAATCTTGCACGTTTTCGAACCTCGGTATCGACTAATGATCCGCCGATGTATCGAGTCGTCCTCTCCAAGGTTCGGTATGCTCTTACCCGCCCGCGCGACTGGTTCGGCGAATCTGCAAGGTGTGAGCGAGTATGGGACGATGCTTGAGATACAGAGCGTGCAGATGTTGCCTGATGGCAGGAGTATGGTGGAGGCTGTCGGGACGCATCGGTTCAAGTTGCTTGAGAAGGGGAATTTAGATGGGTACACTGTTGGACGGATTGAGCGGTACGTCGGGACTACCTCTAATGGTTTAAGCGTGCTGATAATCTGCAGAATCGACGACATCTCGCCTGTTGACGAGGAATCACTCGAACGGGAAGCTGTAGCGCGAGCTGCCGAGGCCCGTGCTCTCAGTGCTAGCGTACAACCAGTACGACCAGCACCTTCTGTCAACCCTCCATCAAGAATTGGCACACCGCTTGCCCAAGCATTACCCGCCGAAGAAGCCGCTCAGACGACGGAAGAATACATGGCTATCTGTCGAGCTTTCATCGAGCAACTCCGATCGGGATCGGCTCCTTGGCTACTCCAGCGGCTGAATACCACATACGGGACTATGCCGACGGACCCTTGCGAGTTTTCATATTGGATGGCATTGGTCAGTCCACTTTATGAGTTGAAAATCAGGATTTGGGTTTCTGATCGGAGCAGGTCATTCCTATCGACGAGTATGAGAAAGCCAGACTACTTCCTATTCGATCGCCTCGACTTCGACTCAAGCTTATCGTATACTGGATTGAATCGCTCCGGTCATCGTGGTGGTGAGTTCACCTCTTGGTCTGTGGCAGCATTGACTGACGGGCTTTCCTTTCCCTTTCCTTTCTGTTTCCCTTTTGATCTGAAAGGTTCTCGAGCGGGTAAGTTTCCCATCATCAAGTGAGTATGCCAACAGCTGATCGTCGCCTGTGCCTTCTTCTATCTCCGGCTCGTTTTGGTTGTAAAGGTGTGTTGTTGGTTGATTACCCGTTGGCGACCGAGGTGAATGACGAGAGATCGCTTTTTTATGGGGATAGCGTCGATCGGTTGCTCGCCGTCCTTGGGCGTCATTGAGTGGAGGATGATGGGTGCTTTGATGGAGTGTGGCGGTATACTTGCATTGGTGATGACGATGAGCGCATGGTTCTGTTTAGAGTTGGGTTGTGTATGAATGTAGAGCCAATAATGCACGCAGCATGAGTTCAATCACCTGCTTCTTCTACCGGTAAAGCATGATTCTTCTGGGGAGATTCATTCATCCTCAAGGGAGGTAATCTAAGATGAGCATGGGTGTGACGGAGATCAAGTGTACTCCGCGTCCGGCCAAATTTTCGTTAGATGACGGACTTGTTTTGCTCACCAACTTCGCATATGCTTTGGAGAACAGCTCAATTGGGTCTTCAACTACGATGTCAACTCCCACCAAATCTATCCTGAAGAAGCCGGCTTCGCACGTCCAACCTCGAGCTGGACCATCGAGACATATCCCTAAAACCGGATCAAAGCTCAGACAGAGCTTCGTCATGCCCAAACCCGCCCTAGCGAGATCGTCGAAGAAGAAGCCGGAGCCGAGGAAAAGAGAGCGGGAGAAGGATGACGTTGAAGGGGAGAATGAGAATGAGAATGAGAATGAGAATGAGCATGAGGATGAGGGTGGAAAAGAGGATGGAGAAGATGTCGATATGGATGGGGAGGAGAACGATGGGTCCGGGTCGGATGAGGAGGAAGAGGAGGAAGTTGGGACGGATGGAGAGATCAGCCAAGCTAAAGTGGGGGAGAAGCGGAAGACGACGACGACGATGACGACGAGTATGTTCAGCTGTCCATACCTGCTCTCCTAACTACAGCATCACTTGTCCGGCGTTCGAACGATGGTATAGAGCGGGATACTGATATATACCGTAGAAAAGAAACCCATAACGACAGCATCGACCTTCGGCTCGACCCTCACTTCCATTCTCTCCGAGCGGCAACCCTCAACCTCCTCCTCGTCCTCCACCTCCCCCACCACATCACCTCGTCCAACAAAGAAGACCAAACCAGCTCCTACACCGTCGAACCAGATCTTATCACTATCTCGTACCAAGCTCCCACCGTCGAAATCCGCTGTCAACCTGGAGAGAAAAGCTGCTCGCTTGTTGAAAGTGGAGAAAGAGGAGAAACTTGATCGAGCTAGAGTTCGGGATGTATTGGAAGGATGGAATGGACCTGATGGTCAAGGGAGTCAAGATTTCGAGAGGGGTCTAAGAAAAGTCGCTCAAAGGGGTGGTACGTCCCTCTTCGTCCCACTTCTTCCCTTCTTCCCTTCTTCCCTTCTTCAATGGCTTCGTTCCGCTATTGATGTAAAAGTTGCTCTCTCGTAGTGATCAAGTTGTTCAATGCTATCTTGGTAGCAACGAGAAATGCGGAGGAATTGACTCCGGGTGGATTGTCGAAGGGCAGTGGGTTAAAGGATGAGGTTAGGAGGAAGAGGGAGAAGGATAATTTACTTGGGAGGGGGAAGGAGGTTGGTGAGGTTTTGACGAAGGAGGGGTTCTTGGATTTGGTTAGGAGGGGTTGAGATGGTAGTGCTATGCATGTCGTGGAAGTGGGGTCTCAAGCTATAGCCCCGGAGAACCGCTACTATTGGGTCTAGCAAATTTGGTCGCTCCATATCGCTTTGGGTGTTGGTGCCATTAGGACGGTGGAGGTGGCCAGGAGGACGGTGGAGGTGATTCCGCTCAGAACTGGAGGCTCCTGCTTGATTCTTCTCCCTTACTAGTGAAATAACCATGTTGCTCCCAAGATGACGTCTAAGGGGTGAGAGAAGTAGCATACGCCTTGGCCTGCATACTGATTGCATGTCTCAGTGGTAGATCCCCGCCGTCGTCTTCGCCATCCGACCTCGACGCAGTCCCGGCATGTCCGAATGGGCTCTTCAATTTCCCACCTGGATCCGTGGTTGTCTCTGATGCGGATGACGAGGTACGTCCCATCAAGTCTAGCCTCCCAATGATCAGGAATCTTTTACCGCTAATGAGATCGCTTAGATATTGGAGCTGTACATGAACCTAGCGAGCACCTCGCCTACCGAATCCTCCATAGCTTCTTCCAACCTCAGGTCAGTACAAGGATCCCCTTCTCAACCCAGTGATGTCGACTGTTCGGATAGCTCGTCGAGTGCAGGTGGTCTTGGCTTCTTCGACTCCACAAAGCCAATCCTCGAGATCGAGCTTGACCTCTTACCAGCTTCCACAACTCTGACAGATCCGGTCGGCAAGCGAGGAGGAAACGGTGCGAAACGATCAAGTAAGGCGGAGATAGATGAGAGAGGGAAAGTCCAGAGCATCAATGTGACCTTACAACAGGATCTTGGTGCTCTGAAGAGTCGGAAAGGTGATACAGGTGGGTTCCCTCAAGTCAACCTTCTTCTAAGAAGACACATCTGACTGGTCTAGGAAGCGTTCTCTGGCGGAGCAGGTAGGTTTTATCATCCCAAGCTTCCCGTATGAGATCGAGGCATTGAATGGTCGTAGCTTGTACTTGGCTCGACATACCCTTTCCCAGTACTACTATCCTCCAACTTTGCCCTTGATACCTCTGCTGGATCCCGATCGCCTCCGAGCTGCTCGGGTACTTGAGCTAGGCACAGGGACTGGTCTCCTTGCCATCCTTCTCTTACCATTGTGTGCAGAGTACACAGCTTCGGACCTACTGGAGAATCTCAAGCTTGTCAGTCGGAATCTCGAGCTGAATGGGCTGTCGCAACCAAAAGAGAAAGGGAGGATGAAACAGAGGAAGGTGATGTCTCAGACGAGCGTGAAGAAGACGGCGAACGTGAAGCTTGAAGAAATCGATTGGATTTCTATCTCGGATGAGCGGAGACGACGACATCCGCCGGATCATAACAGAAGCAACGAGGCGGACGTGGACGAGTACGACCTGATCCTAGCAGTTGATTGTATCTATAACGAACATCTCGTTTGGCCATTGGTCGATACGTTTGGACGTCATTGTTCTTCGGAGGGAAGGACGGTGGTCTGGTTGATATGTGAGCTCAGAAGTGCCGACGTAGTGCGTAACTGTCAGCTGAAGTATTCTTGCAAAGCTGAAGCTGACTCGCGCAGATGACTCTCTTCCTGGATACTTGGCTAAAGGATCCCTCCGGGTCGTGGTGTATCGTGAGACTCGGCGAGGGCGGTATGGGTGATTGGGATGGACGAAAGGGACGATGGGTAGGTTGGATCGGGTGGAGGGCATGACGTCTTGTTGTTGTTGTTGTGTCTGCTGTGTGCGCTGTGTGTTTTTTTTGGATGCGATCACTCTCAAGGATCCTTGACAGCGTCAGTGGATTCAGACAGCCATCTGTCGAGACGCGTCAAATTGTAGATCGGAATGAATCTAGCGCCGCACCATCTTCCTTCATGTATCTTGTCAGCGAAGTCGAAAATCATTGAAGATGCAACTATATCTCGCATGTTTTTGAAGACCGGGGGTCTACCGCCAGCGACGTCATAATTGGATAACAATAATGTTGACAGCTTCTCGCGATGGATAGACAGATAAGGCTTTGTTCAGGAACAAGAAGGTTTCAGGGGCGACTGTGTGTAAACAAATCTGAAAGACTCACTTTCTTTGTTGATCTTGTGATCAGTATTCATTACCGATCCTCATCTTCGACATTCACCTCAATCACAAGCATCCACAAGCACTCATATCACACTCATTAGACTTCATTCCTTTCGCTCCTCATACCTCTTCACATCGAGCTTCATCAAGGCCACCTTCATTCGGATCCACCTAATATCGGTTCCGACCCGCCTCGCCCGCAAGCTACCTGAGAATTTACGCTAGCTGCACGAAGGCTTGCCTCTCTCAGTGGTCCCATCCTCGGACTGCTGAGCTACTACCTCATTCACTCACCCAACCAACGGCGAAACGGCTATCCTTTCACCACCCCCTAATCTCCTTTGATCACACGTGAGTTGTCTTCTGACCCAATGAAACGAAAACCTGCGGATGAAGGCTCTTCCTCTTCTCATTCTATCATTGTAACCCTCCCGTAAAATCGTCAATCATGGCTGACTTTCTCGACCCATTTGACCCGTTTCACACGAACAACTCCGATACGAATACGAATACCCAACATGATCCGCAGACTATGGCTCAACCGGTTGTCACCACTATGGCGGCTCTTCCTGTGACCACTACTTTACCCGTGGCCGAGCACACGGCGACTTCCCTTGCGGTACCGGATACGATTGTTGTCACGGTGTCCAGCAGCATCGTCACCTCTACTACTAGTATGCCATTTCATTTCCTCCTCCAGATACGTGAGTGAAGCTGATCTGAAACAGCTTCGAGTACCCCGCTTGTGATCAGCTCGACTACTAGCTCGACAAGTGTCTCAACACCTCTCACATCCTCGACCTCCACTCCACCTCTCCCCACTACAACCAGTACCAGTTTTTCCTCCTTCGTTCTTCCTAGTACAACCAGTAGATTTTCGACCTCCTCCTCGACACCCCTAACAACCTCAACCTCGATTACTACACCCTCCACTTCCACTCAAGTTGTCATCATCACTTCAGCCGTCTCCCACCCAGCTCTAGTGACCAACGTCACCGCTTCATCAAGTCGGACATCAAGCCACGTCTCATCAGCTTCAGCCGCAGCCGACGCCGTTCAAAAAGGTGGCTTCGCACATACCGGTCTCCCCCTCGGAGCGGTGAGTCTCTTTTACACCCTTTACCCCTTTGGAAGAACGGTTCCAAGCTGATGATAATATGTGGACAGTTTGTGGGTATAATCATCGGTGGACTAGCTGTGATCGCCGTGATCGGACTTTTCGTGACACGTTCGATCCGGAAGAAAGGTCGTGCGAGAAGGACGGCGAACCGAAGCTCGATGTTTGAGCCTTGGCCTGCTCCAGCTCCAATCCCACTTGAAGACGAACTGTACGAGAAACCCGATGTGAGTTAAAGCTCCTCACCTCTACCTACCTTGGGCAACTGTACTGATTTACTGGTTGGGAAAAACAGTATGATACTCCGGCACAATCGTATCCTATGCATGAAGCCGCTCACCAACCTGAGACCGAAGCCTTGGCATTTCAGAGTTACCCTACTCAACCTCAGTACCCGGAATATCCTGCTCAGGCTTACCCGACTTATCACGAGACGGTCACTGCTCCAGCTGAGGCTGTACCACTGGTCGGAGGGATACATGATGGGATGATGGTGAGAGTTACGGTCGGGTTCATAAGGAGTTTAGAGGATGAGCTGGGTAGGTCCGGTCCGAAGTGTATAGTACTGGAGCATTGAGCACGGCTGACGCCCCGTTCCAGCTGTGATACCGGGACAACAATTGTACCTTCACACGGCTTATGATGATGGTTGGTCGCTTTGTGAAGATCAAAACCAGGCGAGAGGGGTAGTACCATTGAGTTGCCTTGAACCGTGGCAGGAGAACTCGCCAATGCAGAGGTGAGTTAGCCAATACATGCTCGCTCCGATCAAACGGGACTGAGCACTGAATCGGTTTTCTTTTTTTTGGCTAGGTCAAATACCGACGCATCACTCTCCGGGAGGTCGGAACGACGTTCGAGTATGTATGCGAACTCTCAAGCTGGGAGCGCATACCTCAATCAGCCTCAATAGGGGGAGCTCGGGAGGGCGAGGGGTGAGAAGGGGGATCTTTGTGTAATATTAGAGAGGATGGTCTGGCTTCATAGACTTCATTATTGTTACCCGGATGGAACCTGCCCACATCTATCGCACCGCCTCTCCTGAATTTGGCAGTCATCGTTGATCTTTGACGTGAGGATCAGTAAGAGTTGACCACTAAGAGGCTTGTCGCAGCTGTCGCTCGCGCGAGCCGGAAATAGGTGGTGCAGCATCTTTTGCGATGAAACTAGGTACATGCGTGTGAGCTCCCAACCGATGTCTGAACCGCCAACTCAACACCCAAGGAGTGTGGCCGTGTTCGAGCCCTACGACATGTCAGCTGTCAAATTACTTGTACTCTGGGAAAGCTCCTCACAGGGTAGTACCAGAAGGAAACCGCTATGATCAGGTAAACCATCATAAGGATCAACCCTTCCATCCAGCTAATGGGGAGGTTAGCAATCTCGCGGCGAGAACCCTTGATAGACAAAACTCACTTCGATCGACCGTCTGAGAGTGTTTGATTCGTGATAAGGACAGCCAGGAAGAGGACGATGGATTCGTATGCTGATGAGGACCATCAGCTAGGCTCGAGGACAGAGCGATCCAGAAGCGAAAAGCTCACGATCAAATAACAGCCTATTTAGGCATCGTGTCAGTGACCCTGCATGAGGAGACAGAGGATGACGCACGTGAGTGGCTTGCCGATACACCAAGCGAGCAACTCAATCACCGGGATGACGAATAGCGCAATTTGGATCGACGAACCGACCTGTTCATCGATATCAGTAGGGACCTGGACATATCGGTGGTGAAGACTCACAGCAACGGAGATGGAAAGATCCAGCTTGTCCTTGACCGAGACCGAGACCGCAGTGAAATGCTCGGCCGCGTTGCCAACCTGATCTTTTGATTAACCTCTTGGTTGGGAAGGGAGAAGAAGTACTTACGATCGGTAGAAGGATCAATCCGACCCATTCGGCGGAAAGAGATGGATTCGATGCGACCATTCCGTTGATACTGGCGACGAGAAACTCGGCTGTGAATCCAACCAAGACTGTGTCAAGTACCATGACGCCCTACTCCGATCAGCTCAAAAGACTGCATCCGAAGGCTCCCCTCACGATCGTGGTAACAATGTTCATCTGAGGCTGTTCCTCCTCTTCCTCCTGTCGGACCACAACCCCGTTCTCAAGTCTACCAATCTGACCCGGTTCGGCGGTATGCGCCACGGTATGATCGGTAGATCCGGAACCGGTAGATGGCGAGACGACGACGTTGCCATTCTCATCGTGCTTCTTCCGGTGAAATCGAAGCTTCTCAGTCATCTGTCCTGGTAGATCGGTCACTGCTGAAGGGTACTGGGTAGATGCCGGTCCCTCATCTGCGTCTTTGTACAGGTTCTATCCCTTCACTTAGCTCTGTTGCATTGGCCATTGAGATACGTACCGCATGGGTCCACATCTGGAAAAGGAGATAGCCGAGGTACAGCACGAGAAGGATGATCGCAACACCGTGACTCATCGCCAAAAGATCTGCGCCTTCTTGTTGACTGGTCAAGGCCAGCCCGTCGCCGGTAGCGGAAGTGGTGATGGAGAAGTGGAATGCTGAGGGGATGAGAACGGCGATGACGGCGATGAGGAGGAGGGAGGAGTTGAGCTGAGCGGCAGTGGTCTTGATGGTCTGTTCGGCGAAGCGTACACCTCCGGCGAAGAAACACCTGTAAAAGTCAGCATATTTTTGGTAACCGGACACGAGCGGCTTACATCCCTAAGACCAGCAGGAGATTGGAGAGGATGGAGCCGACAAGCGAGGATTGCACAACGGCCAGCTCGCACTGCGAGATATCAGCATCGCGAACTCTGGTCACCGCATAATAGGTCGTGTATGTGCTCACCTTGATCAAGGCAAGAATCGCCACGATGAGCTCGACGGCATTTCCCAAAGTCGCGTTCAGCAACCCTCCTAGTGTCTCCCCCAATCGTAGTGCCGCTTCTTCCGTCGCAAACCCAAGCAGACCAGCTAGAATGAAAATCAGCTCAAGAACTCGTACCATTGTCCGAGAGGTACGCACCAAGGGGAATAATGGCGATAAAAGTGGTGACAAAGACCGCTGTATCCGATATCTTCTGAACATGTCCCGAATGCTTGGCAAAGTACAATGCCCATCCTAAAGCCCGAATGATCAACACGATTTCTTGAATCAAAAGTTGAAGGCAAGCCATACCGATCGGGATGAAGATGAGCAACACGTTCCTACACTTCATCAGCGAAATATTCCCTAAAAACCGATTCCCCGATCAAAACACTCACAGCCAACTACAAGTGATCGCCGCCTTGATACTCAACCGATACGTCGGCGCCTTCCCGATCTTCTTGTCAGGAGTGAACAGACACGTCGTCATCCTCCTCAAAATCCCCGCATTAGGATCCGAAGTCGATCTCCTCCCTCCGCTCCTCTGACTATCTGTCGTCCCTCTCCGAATAGCATTGGTAGGGACTTGATCGGGGTTGGTCTCCACTGTGACTGCTCGACTTGCTGCGGCTCTCCGGCGGGGTTTGGTATCGAGTGAAGGAGGAGCGGTGGAGTTGACTGTTGTGGAGATTGGGGTGGGGTTGATGCCTGGTGATAAGTGAGGGGAGGAAGAGAGGGGTTGAGGGACTGTTTTGGTGGAAAGGGGGTTTGAATCGGGGAAGGAGAGCGGCGGGAGGTTTTATATTGAGGTGGCGAAGTCAGGACGAACGAGAAGTGTCAGGAGAGAGGTAAAGGTTAGGTCTGATGACCAAGGATTAGAGAAGGGGACGAACCTGAATGTGAATCTGCCATTTTTCAATCAACGCTCGGCTCGATGCTCAGAATCCTGAGCGGTTTTGAAGTTACAGTCAATGCACCAGGCTTATAGGATGAAACGAGTTTGCACCGCTTACCTTGGCAAGCTGAATCGTCGTCTTGGCTAAAGAGGCAACGGGATCAAATCCCAAGAAGGCTTGGCATTCGCGTGGCATTGCGCTCGCTCGCATGGCGGTACGTCGTGGTCTGACACTCCGCTGCGGTCCTAGAAATTCTTTTCCTGAGTATGCAGACCTCAGTTTATACATCGATCTGCGAGATCGCATCTTCAGGACATTTATCGCATTCCAATCGTTTTGCCCTCCCTCAACTTCCCTTTCAAAATGCCGACAGCCTGAAGATCCCGCCTTAATGCTTCCTGATATAGTTCGCCTCATACCGGCGAATCCTTCTCCTTCCCTAGATATGCCGCAGTCACCTTCCGTCCCTTCAGGCCCTTCACTCCGACACTCTGCAAATCGCCAGGGAAAAGATCCCAGCTAAACATCGTTATCCTTGACAAAACCTCTCTTGCCACAAGAGAATCAACTCACCGAGTTGTCCTCCCACTCCACACCCTCCTCATCACCCTCCAAATCCAGCCAAACTCCCTTCGCAGGTCTCTTCACGATAACTTCCGCCTTATCATCCTGGACCTTCACCTCCAAGCCCGGATCAGGCAGCTCAAGCAACTTATACGGTTGGGGCCAATCGCTGTACCTCGCTAGTACCTCTCCATCCTCAGCTACGAGCTTCGCATGGACCACCACCGTCCCGCTCGGTGCGCTTTTATCGCCTCGGTTCACTTGTGGTTGAGGACAAGCACCAGACCATAGCTCCGTGGAGCTATTTTCTGCGAGTACCACCTCCTTCTTGGGCATATTGTATCGCCAGTCCGAGTTCAGGTCTACCGCCGAGATGTAAAGCGTTGTTCGAGTCTCGGTTCTCGAGTTGCAGGCCCAAATCTCGATCGTCCCTTCACGGAATTGGAATGCGCCATACTCGTAGAACTGACGAGTTCGGTCGTTCTCTCTGTTCTTGGTCACTGTCCGCTTCATACCTATCGACACGGGTTGAAGGGATCGTTTAATGACGTAGTACGCCGGCTTCGGTCGATACTGACCGTCCACGAGTCAGCTGTTCAACTTTGGCTTGGCCAACTCGGTATCGACAGACGAAGTAATCGACTAAAGCCCAACTCGTGACCGGCCAACAATCGTTCAACTGCCAGACAAGTATACCCGCGCACTTCCGATCAGCCGTGTCCATACTCCTCCACTCACATATCCCTTCCATTCCCTCCGCCAAGAAGTATAAGCCCACCCAACAGCTTCGGAAGCCATCAACCTTGAAAGATACGCATACCTAGTTTCCCATCAGCTCACCCTTCGGAAAAGCATAGCAGGCGGGCTTACGTCTCCAGATCCGAAGCCGTCGAGAAGTTCTCATTCATATAGATTGCGAAACGGCGTTCATGCGATCCAGCTTTATTATGCTGCTGCATGAGTTTGCTCTGAGGTTTCGCCTGTGTCTTATCGCCATCGAGCCAGTATTCAACGGTCCGTTTGTCAGGGAATGAGGGCATCACAAACTCCCTACCAATTATCCATCATTAAACCAGCGCGGGCTACTTAGGACAATGAGCATACGAGACGAATCGGCCTCCCATGATGTCGTAATCCTGGTAGAAAGTCCCCTTCCCGGCCCAAACATCCCATTGGTGCTAATCGCTTTCAGCTATTACCCACCAATCCCAACTACACTGGACTCACCACATCGCCAATAGTTGGATCCGTCGTATCCCACCCTTTCCCACCATAAGGTGACCCACGATGATAATCAATTCCCGGATCCGTAAGCCTCCCAACGATCTCGGGGAGCACTTTTTCGTAGATTATCGTCGCTGGAGAGGATCACCCTTCTGCTCAATATCCCATTGCAAAACCTGCTGATCTGCCACCAATCAGCCGGAATCACCCCTGGCACCAAACGGCTTACAGTCCTCGTTATTTCCGCAGAAGAGGACGAGACTGGGATGATGTCGTAACCGCTTGACGTTACATTCCGCTTCGGCTTTGACGGACTCGAGGAAGGATGGGAAGATTGGATAGACACCGCATGCGAACATAACTGCAAGCGAGACCGGCATCAGTTTCCGCACCTCAACGTATTACGGGAAAGAGCTCACAGTCTTGCCAAACGAGTATACCGAGCTCATCGCAAAGATCGTAAAACACGTCCGGCTCAAAGACACCTCCTCCCCATACTCTGATCATATTCTGATTCCCCTTGACCTTACGACCAATCAGTCTATGCTCATCGCTCACGGACTGCCCACCGTACCATAACCTCTAGCCATCGCCTATAACGTTCAGGTGTTGCCGAAGGAAGTACCATATCGATCGGGATCCAGTTACTCCCTGGGAAAGCTCAGCGGGTCGTCACACAGTCCCAATAGGACATACCGCCCATGAAGATACGCTTGTTGTTGATTTCGAAAAGGAAGGTCGACCCTTCTTGCCCTTCGACCGGTTCTTGAATAAGCTTCGATCGACGAAAACCGATATTGCGAGTGACGGTGTCAATGACTGTACCTTTCTAGAGGTATCAAGCGGTTGGTAAATGTCTCTGCTGACTCACAGAGATCAAGAGACGTCGCCGCTCACCTCATCAAGCAGTTCTACCGCTACTGTATACCTCGTCTGCTTCCCTTCCCCGACAGGCCACCATAGCTCCACATCTTCCCCCAAATCCCACTCAACGTTCCCTCTCCCTTCTTCCTCCCTGATGACCCTTCCATCCTCCTCCATCAGCTTGACTCTAACCTTCCCCTCTTCCTCCCCTGTAACATCCACCTCAACCCCCAAACTCCTCTTCAACCCCTTGTCAACCCTAGCAGCAGTCCTCAATTCCCCGATCCTCTCTTTGCAGATCCTCAGATGAACCGGTCTATCCGGGCCCATACAAAGCAATTCCGGACCCCAATCCCATCGGAAATGATACTGTGACTTCCGGCTCCCCATCCGAGCTCGATTTCCGAGGTTACAGCTCCCTCCTCGAAACTATCAGTCAGGTCAGCATTCACCTCAGCTCGGAATGGGAGAAGGGATCAAAGGATGAGCGAGACGGACTGGACCGTGTTCTTTTGAAATTGCTTGAGCTATTGGTTCCGGTGGTCGGAAGATGATGAGTAGGTCGTTGGTCTCTTTCAAGTCGGTAAGGGGGATGGGGACCTGACAACATTAGCCAGGAGATGATGCAGGGGGACATACGATATGAGTGAGGAAGTGATTCTCAGCTCGTAAAATCTCTTTTCCATTCTGCGAGGAATCATCAACCCATCTAAGACAGTTGGTAAGGGGTTGAAGAAGCTCACCAGGTAGACCACCGCGAAAGTATCCAGACCCTCGAATTCCAGCTCCGCCTTCTCCATCCCCCTCTTCATCTCCTCCTCAACTTCAAGCTCAGCCCGAAACGCCCAATCCTTCTTGGCGACCCCTAAACATAGAACACTCATCAGCTCGAGGAAATACGGTTATCGCTTCAAGCGAGGGAAAACCAACACTGAACATCGTGCTCCGAACTTCCCCTTGTTCCAATCAGGTATAATCCCGGCCTCCCTCAACTCGAGGTGAATCTCAGTTGGGAACTGTGAACACGGTGTCCATTCCGCTACGTCCAGGCACGAGGTCGAACCTGTTTGAGCGTATCGGCATGATGTTGGGATGATTAGTTGGGCACTCATGTCGAGCTGTGAGTCACTGGCTATAGGACGCTCAATAGCTGATTTAGCGATACAATATGTGACATGAGGAAGGGAGATGCGCTAAGGTCGTTCTTAGCCTTAGATCCAGAGTAAGGGTAGTTCAGCGCGGCGTCGAGCATACTCCCTGAACTTTTGTTGATCCGTCCGTTCGTTCTGATTCTCGCTCGTCCTTTGCAATTACCAAAACCCCTAAGTTTGACCATGTGAGTGTCATCATTGAATTGTCAGAGATGCCGCCAGGACGATCTATCAATATGGGGCTGGAGCCGACGAGGGCGCTGACAAATCAGCCGGAATATGGGGCGAGGAAAGCTGCGAGGATGGTGCGTCATTTCTTTATAGTTACTTGCTGGCACTTTCTTCCCATAATACAACAATCCGTGAATACATAATATTTTGTTCTTGCTCGGTGTATTAAACGATATGCTGACGGATGTTTTCCGTCACAGACGCAGCTCGAGGAAGAGAATGTGCTTCGAACTCTGCTCACCTTCGCTCACATCGATGCGACATGCATGACCTTCGAATACTCAAAAACCAATAACGAATGAGATGCACGGACGGAGACAATAGCTGAATCACCGGTACATCCAGCCAGTCAACTTGAAATGTAGGCGTTGCGGTAGTGGAGATGACAATGGGGGAAGCCGATACTCACCCACTTACAACGTCACAACCGGTCCAGGAAGAGTTGTCTCTTCCTATCAGGTATGTTCACCCTGACGTTCCGCCAACGAATTTCAGCTGATGAGTCCCCTTCCAGGAGTCGACCGCCGTCTCGTACTCTCCTTCCCTCCTCGCCTGAAACACCTCTAGATCTCCCGCCATTGCCGCTCCACCCGAAACGAATGTCGATAATAATCATCCTTCACCATCATCGCATGCTTCAGTCCCTACCGAATCGGAGCTTGATTTGTATCGATTCTGATGTGGAGGGATGATTGATCTCTCGGCGGTCCTTCCGGGCCTCGTTCAATCTACTCCAGGAGCACAGCAGCTCACATGAGTACGATACAGAGTGAAATTGGGTACCATGCCATATCGCGAGGGAGATCGAGCACGGATGGACAGCCAGTCCATTGATCAGAGGTAAGCCGGCAACAGAGCAAGTGAAATAAAAACACGAGGTCAGCGAAGCGCATGAAATAGAAATTCTGTTCCGACCTCGAGAAGTTAGATGCATCCTTGACATTTCTTTGTATCTCCTTTCGATCGCTTTCCAAGTCTTTCGCCGTTGTTGCGGGGAATAATACGGACTCATCATCTATTTCGAGTAGAAAGCAGCCAGATTTTTTCATTGCTTCCAGCCACGTGTCGAGATTACTCAGACATTCTCGGGTGACGAGTCCCCCAACTCGTTTGAAATGGACACCTTCCCGTATGGTCTATTCAAACTTTCATTTTAGACGACCAGTTCCCACAGCAAGGATGACCAGAGGACGACCGATCAATATCAAGCTCACCCCGACGCGAGCACTGACTCAACAGCGAGACTATCGAGCGCGAAAAGCCGCTCGGATCGTACGTTCATTCCCCCTCCTCTTCAGTCCCCGTCTTTTTCCTGCTTGAGTTCCTACATTTGATGATAACACTTCATTATAGAGTCAGCTGGAGGAACACAATACTCTGTTGGAGAAAGAGAATGCTTTGCTCCGGTCTGAGAATGCTCACCTTCGAGCGGAACGAGAGACTTCGGGTAGCGTATCAACTTCCGACCCTCTTGCCGATGAAGCTCCCGGACGAGAGAGTGTCGTAGTATCTGAAGTTGGAGTTGGAGAAAGAAACTCAAGTCCGAAATCATCTACCTCAACAATTCCCGTCAAATCTTCGTCTCTGTACGTTTGTACCCTCTTTCTGCCAACGCGGGAGGTATTGGAGGCTGATATCACGTCCAGACCCGCCACCCGCACCCTCCGTTCACCTCCCGCATCCACCCACTTCAACTCCGAACGCTCGACTCAGTGCGTATCAACCCCTTTTATTCCAAAGTCAAAGATGATTCATGGGCTAACTACATCCTGTCCAGACTCGCTACCGGCGCCCTCCCTTCACCTCCCGAATCCATTCATTCCAACTCCATCACCCTCCCAACCCTGAACGAACTAGGGGACATAGACTTCTTCACACCGCCATCCCAACTATCATATCGAATCCCAACTCACATATCCAATCGGCGCGATCCGGTCACCTCCAAGAGGCGGTTTGATCCGGAATGGTCACTTGGCTTATTCGACTGTGCATCGATTGGTATGACAGGCTGGAGGTCTTGGACTCGTGGCATTTCCCGCATGGACTGAGTGATTGGATGGGGGATGGGTATCAGGATGATCACGTACAGTATCCACGGTAAATAATGTCCTTGAAACGCCGAGATCCCAATGTGGCACCCCATTCTTCTCTTTCATCCTCGTTACCCTATGTCTTGCATTCCTCACATAAAACTATATACGCATGCTAGAAAGAATCTGAGCACTTCAATCAACGCACTAGTACTTTGTAGGCCACCCATCACGCCTCTGAACAGCCTCCAGGCGTCTTGGCATCCCCTCGACCAGCTTGTTGATGTAATCCATCGGAATATCGTCCCATACAAAGTCACTTGTGTGAGGTTTTATGGACATGATTCGTGCATGCATTCAGGAGATAAATGCCATGAATGACACTGGGGTCGGGAGGTGCTGAAGCCGCCACAATGTCGCGATTTCGGCGCTTCAAGGACAATATTTACCACTGTACAGGACCGGGATCGACCTTTTCCGCTTCATGGGAGATAGGCTCAGTCATGATGAGAGCGGAGATCATTGGAAACGCTCCATCGTCGCTCATTTACAACCTGCGAGACTACGGCCCAGGAGGACGACGTCCGGTGGGGGTGGATCGGTATTCGCGTTGTCTCCTCTGGCGAGTTTGGCGCACGCTTAAACCTTTACCTTGCACCCCAAGCTGACGGATCATATGCCCGACAGCTCGTAGATCCTCCAAAGCAGTTTATGAATGACGGAGCGGTCTCCAGAATGATCCCGCCGTCCACATCTACGTCTTTTCGACACCGGAGGACCGGAAAAAGGACCGGAAGAAGTGATCGAGCTTTCTAGCCATTTAGCACGGGGCTTCTTTTAGCCCATCGGTCCGATTCCCCCGGTCGGAGGTGTCCGCGATCACCTGGCTTTCGCACTCTGCAGACTCAGATAACAGCTTCAATACGTCCGTCCCACAATGGATCGTCTTTCTCAGCGCGGCATACAGGCATACGAATCCCAGAGTTATCATGTCTTTCCTCAACAAATCTGGCGATCCCGAGCTTGCTGTTGACGATAAAGTCCTCGGTACGACTGTTCACGACGAGCACAGCTATGAAGTCAAGGTCGATGGCGAGATCATCGTCGATACCGATGCGAGGGGTTATATCGACCATAACATCGTCATTGACGATGCAACGAACCGTCGTCTACGAAGGTTGATCAACTGGCGGTGAGCCGGGACTAAATTCACTTAAACCCTCTCTAGAAGCTCAAGCTTAAGCTAAACGAATAATACAGGGTACTCCCCTGCATGTGCGCTTGTTATCTCGGTCAAGGACTGGACAAAGGTGTACTCGGTACGGCGAGCATAATGGGTCTTCAAAAAGATACGGGTATGGTCGGACAGGATTACGCGCTCGCCGTGAGTAGTTTGAGTGCTCTTCTTACGGCTCGTTGCAGGAACAACATACAGTAGCTGATTTGAGAAAAATACCACGACGTTTTGGATCGGCCTGATCGCTGCCGAGTTTCCGGCGAATCGGATGGTTCAGATCTTACCGCTCGGGAAACTCATGTCGGGATCACTGATCGCTTAGGGTGTGACGCTTATCATCATGGCGGTCGTTGACAAGTCTTCCGCGATCCTGGGTTTGCGTTGCTTGTGGGGTCTATTCCCCCGAGGACTCCTGTGTATCCGCTGACACGTCGTGACGTACGTTGTAGGTTGGGGATCTTCGAGTCGGTTTGCGGTCCCGTTCTCCTCGCTATGTCGGTGATGTGGTGTATCGACGCTCCGAGCAGTCAGTCGTTCCAGCGTTCTCCGATCCAAGTCAGCTAATAACAACCCTCCCAGACCCACCATCGTCAACTGCTACCAAGCCTTCGTCGGTGTCTCCGGCGTGATATCTGGCCTCCTCGGCTTTGGATTCTACCAAATCCCTTCCGGTCGCCTCCACAATTGGCAATACCTCTTCATCATGATCGCCGGCATCTCCATCATCATGGGGATCATCGTCGGAATCGTCTTACCCGATTCACCGCCCAAGGCCAAATGTTTCGTCGACGAGGATAGGAAGTTGATGGTGGAGAGGGTGAGAGCGAAGGATCAAGGGATCAAGAACCCGAAGTGGAATTGGTTGCAGTTCAGAGAGGCGATAGCAGATCAATTTGTCTATATCCTCTTCAGCTTGACTTTCCTCAAGTGAGTCGTCGCTTGAATGACTGATCCCAGTTTTGGCTTTTAGCTCATGATTCGTTTTCTCTTAGCGCGACTGTTGTCGGCGGGATCGGGGCTTTCAGTAACCTTCTCGTGAACCAAGCATTCGGTTTCAACGTGCTTCAATCCCAGCTGCTTTCCATGCCGACAGGTTCTCTCGTCGTGATCATCTACGCCATCACCGCCTTCATCGTCACCAAAACGCATCAGGTAGGTTTGAATCGGAATTCTCTCACCTGCCCTCCATCTCCATCGTACAATAGATCCCATCTGGCTCCATCTCCCTCGTACCATGAAGAGCGCATCTCTTACGTAACCCTTTTAGACCATCTTCGTCATCCTCGGTCTAGCGGTGTTCAATTGGATCGGAACCATCGTACTCCTCACCGTCTCACCAGGACCTTCAAACCGCGGTGGACTCCTCGTGGCATTCTACATCCTCCAATGTTATCAAGGTCAAAACCCGCTCCTCTTCCAACTATGTTCACGTAACGTCGCCGGTCAGACGAAGAGGACCATTGCCTCGCAGCTTCATTCGTAGGTTGGGCAGTCGGTAACGCCGTCGGACCACAGTTGTTTCAATCGAAATGGGCACCGAGGTACCTCCCGACGTTGTACATCCACCTCGGTTTCTACGGGGTACATGCAATATTGCTGGTTTATACGAGGTGGTTGTTGGTCAAGAGGAATCAGGTCAAGGAGAGTTTCACGAGGGAGGTCGTCGGTGGGACGAAGGTGGATGATCATCTACATGCTTTTGAGGATTTGACGGATAGGCAGAATCCGGATTTCAGGTGTGAGTTTGGGTCCTCGATTTGGGTTTTGGGCATCGAGCGAGAGTCGATCTGTAACAACGCTGATGGGGAAAATGGCTGTAGATGTCATGTAAAGGATGAGGCATTACGTCCTCCTCATGACGGTCAGGAAGAGTTCGGCTCGGGCGAGCTTGGGTATTTTTGTAAAGAATGGGTTGACCTTAGGGGAAAGGAAGGATAAGCGCGTAGGGTTGAAGACTATCTTCTAGCATGATGACCATGGGCAACTTATTGCCGAACCAAGCTTCCGTTGGATCGAGTCGCTATGCGTGAGAGCAGATACCGGGCCGTCTAGATATGATACATTCACAATATCGTCCATATTTCCACGTCTCGCTTCTTCGCCCCAGCTCATAGTGTCATATACCCTGGTAAGACTCGTCAGTACTTATACGCAGACCCGACCTAAAACAATTACGCACCTCCGTCGAAGACCACATCCGAACCTGCCATGAACCCACACCCACCCTGTTTATCCGATAACATGACTGCGATTGCCTCCCCAATCTCCCTTGGCGTGGCGAATCTGTCACACGCTTAGATCAGAACTATGCGAGAAGAAGGTGAAAAGAGAAGCTGGACTTACCGCCCAACCGGGGTTCGCCTATTCCATTCCGTCACCCATGATTTGGCCGTCTCGTCGGGAGGATTGGCGATCATGTCGGTCGCGACGTAACCCTGAGCCCTGAGTCAGCTTCCAAGATTCTAGTCGAAGCGCGAGTAATGGGGCACGTACCGGTGATATCGAGTTGACATATATTCCGAGATGTGACCATTCCGCTGCCAAGCTCTACGTCTTGTCAGCTCTTCCCCCTTCCTTTCTCGTCCGTTCTCAAAAAGTGGTGACCCCGAAGAGATTCCCTTTGTCAACCTATCACTCACCTTCGACATCATCGTCAAAGCCGCTTTACTAGCGTTATACGCAGTCTGTCTCTGAGGGGTCATAGCCGCCAAACCTGAAACGCTCGAGACGAACAAGATCTGTTTATCGAGTTTCGTCCCTTGGATCGCTGGAATGTCTAGAGGTTCATTTGATGATGGTTTGGTGACGTCGATGGGGAGGGAGAGCCATGATCGGGTCAGAGCGCGGGCTAGGTAGTATGGT
>JAABUH010000587.1_pt1 | contig 50898 bp, 59 predicted proteins | sample 5559121 | NCBI WGS metagenome assembly JAABUH01 (sample SAMN10711871, study PRJNA513364) | rock metagenome | isolation source: Antarctica rocks | place: Antarctica: Victoria Land, Battleship Promontory nord | collected 2015-12-28 | reverse complement strand
CACTGCTGAGATCAGAAAAAAGATCACTTCCCGCTTGCAGCACGGCAGCCGTATACGCCAGTCGTGTACGCCCGGATTTTGGCGTATATACAGGGCAGATTTACCGTGGACACGTATGTACGCCGGTGTATACGCGTACACGTATGTTATACGCATCCGTACATCCCAACCCTACACGCAGTGCAGTTTGAAAGTCAAAGCAGCAGCAGCTACTGCAGATGTCAAGTGTTGAGTGAGAACGGACATGTATGAGCATGAACAGAGTATATTACAGAATTCAAATTCACACCGTGTCTGGCCGCACGCGGCTGGCTTATTGCCGTCGCTTGCAATAAGACAGTCGTGGAACGATGCGTACTTGTTTAAGCACCGTAGCATATTCCACGGGCAATCACGCACATACACATTGCCTGTAGGCAATGTGCAGAAGCAAGACAGCGGACTGCGTGCGTAAGTTTCGATTCCGTGTCCAAATAGAACGCTACAGTGCTACGCATGCATATTGCAGTATCTCTGTCTGCAGGTGCTGGCGTCATCATCTGCTTCATCTGTCACAACGCAAATGCCACGTTGTCAAGATACAACTCCAAGGCCAACTTGAGACAGCCTGAAAGGCAGAGCAGTTTGGCAGCTGTGTCACAGCATGCCTCTGCTTGTGAGGCCTGGCTGCCAGACTTGATGAAAGTCAAAGCATGGAAGAGCTCGTCATCCAAGTGCCAGACGAACACTACAGTAGTGACGCAGCTGTCGTTCGACAGGTGAGACTCATCTGCCATGAAGACCGCCTTTGTTTCACAGGCAAAGGTTCACAGGATGCAGTTCACACAAAAGTAATGCGCTCTTGAAAGATCATGTTCTGTCCTGCAGATTGTTCTGCCTGACTGTGAAACGCCATGTTGTGTTTGTCTATGCTGCTATGCAGGTGTGACAATTCATAAATCACTTGCATGTAACATGGCATGATAGGGTTTCAGCTGCTGTGATGCATGGGTCTCAGCACTGACTGTGCATACGGATCTGTGTCTACAGCACAGTTGCTTCCCAGCCATGCAGATTTGACATGTGAGCGTGCCTGAGCATCAAACGGCATGATTGAGTGGCAGGAAGTTAACATGCAGCAGTACACATCATTGTACGATTGGTGTTTTGCAGGCTTGACATGTTGGCGCGCCTTTGTACCACATGGCACGGCTGGGTATCAGCTGCTGTGTACCTTCCTCTTGACCCGCAAAGCTACAGCACACACCTCCACACTGCAGTGGCCCAGTTGGACCAGTTGCATGCTGACCTTGAGCCAGGTCAGCCCAGCCATGTAGAACCTGTAGGTAAATTTGTCAACTGGCTGACACATCATCTGCCTGTCATTTAGACCCCCATTACCTGTCAACAGCTAAGACTGCATATCAAAGAGCTCCAGGACATTGTAGAAGCTTTGGGGGCTTTTGCCAACTGCCTGGCACATCATCTGCTTGTCAATCTAGAACCCGAATACCTGTCAAGACTCCAGACTGCCTATCAAACACCTCCAGGGCCTTTCACTCGCTTACAGTGCTTTTTACATATGTGTGCTGCTGCCTACCAATGAGCTGCAAGGCCTTTTGGCTTTCAGAAAGGCTCTTTTGTCACCTCTGAAACCTGGTACCCCTCCCAACACCTTGATTGCTTTGATTTGATGTGAAACCTTTTACATCCCGGCAACACGTTCCAAAAGCTAAGCATTGTCCATCAAACACCGCAATCCCAGCGCAGGCCTCAGCTTGCAGCCAAGTGGCTTCTGCATTGAAGATTGTCCAACATGTGGCTCAGAAGGCCACTTACAGTTGTCATGCTAATTGCAGATGCTGCACAACACCCTGCTTCTCACCCTCCTCTTAACTCTGCCACTACAGTGTCCTGATCACCCACCTGCAGTGCACATTCCAGATTGACAGGCTGCCTGTTGCAACGACTTGGGGTTCAATTTTGGCTGTGTATATGCCACCTAAATGATATTGTACACACCCCAAGTCACCCTATGCATTGAGACATACACCCCCAAGAACCCCCACACCTTGCTTACCCCTGCAGCATGAACAGTCTGCACCTGCACACCACATAGCAATGACTCATGTTGTTCGATTGCAGGACAATGTAAGCTGGACATGATGCTGTACGTCCCTCAGGGGCCCCCACCCCCCACCCATCCAGCCATGCACCCCCTGAATGCCTTGCGCAACAGAGCCATAGCAGCAGCACAGACTGAGGTACATGCCTGCTGCTGTGGCAGATCTTGTGCCTGCTGCTGTGCAAATGCTCACATCTTGTAGCTCAACCTCAAACATGCACAAACAGCTACCTACATGAGATGCTGTGCATGATCTCAAGAAATCAGTACACATGTGTCTGTCTATGCAACACACTGTCTAAAGCACTTGCGCCTGCAAACCCTTGGCTGACTGTTCTTACTGCTGGCTAGTGCTGGTGTTAGTGCTGGTTTAGTGCTAGTGCTGCAGTTTCTGGCAATCACGCTCAGAGCAATCGTGCTCCTGCTCTCCCAACATTATCACTGCAAAATGCATTTCGTTACCTTCTTGCAGGTGCTGTTTCTGCTGGATGTAGACTTCATGATCAGCAGCTCTCTAAACGAGCTTCAGCACGATGGTTGGGTGCACAGTGTGGTGTCACAAGGTGTTCTTGTGGTCATCCCTGCCTTTGAGCCAGTCAACAATGACTTGACCAGCCAACAGGCAGTCATCAGATCATGCACAGGTGGGTCCTGGCTGTCAGCTGCTGCAACCGACACACATTGCATAGTACACATGACATATATTCAATGTATATATGGTTAACATTTACATAATCAACTACTGTAATTAGTCAACCAAGTGTGCTTATCTACGTGGTATATAGTCAACCTGCACAGTCATGAATATGTCAAAGCTTTAGATCACCTGTATAGTTGTGCATAGTGTCCGCAGAGCCATGAAGAGATGCAAGGGCAACAAAGTCACACCATGATATGGGTGAGCTGTCCCCACAAGTCAACTTTGACTCACAATGCATGCCTGTACTTATGGCTACTTTGGCCTTGTTTTCCCTTTCAGCACACACTCTGTCAAGCCTACAGGCAGGGATCTTGTGAAGCTGGGAACTGTTGTTGGGGTTGGGTCTCCTTGACGCTGTGAGTGCTGTGCAGGAGGCATGTCTGAAGCCCTAGCAGCAGTCAGGCAGGATTTGTTGCAACTCTTGCATGCTGAGACTTTGATCTGGCCAAGACATCAACATCCTGTGGTCCTTTGCGGGGACAACACAGCAGCCAGCGCTTTGCTGAGACTCTGATTTAGCCAAGACATCAACATCTTGTAGTTTTGTGCAGGGACAAAACAGAAGCCAGCTGTTTCATGCTGAGACTGTGTTTTAGCCAAGTATTCAACATCTTGTCGTCCTTGCGGGCACAGTGCAGAAGTCTCTGCGGCAGTTGGACAGGGTCTGCAGTGACCTTGCCATGCTGATTTTGTAGATGGGCGCAAAGTGATTACACGTCTGCTGTCGTGCAGGAGGCATGCCTTGTGCACAGGGCTGAAGTCCTAGCAAGAATTGGGCAGGGTATGCTGCAGCCTTCCCAGACTAACATCGTAGCTGGGCGCAGTGTTATCACACGCCTGCTGTTGTGCAGGAGGCAAGGCTGAAGCCCTAGCAGGAATTGGGCAGGGTTTGCTGCAACCCCTGCCATGCCGATTTTGTATATGAGCGCAGACTGATCACACGTCTGCTGTCATGCAGGAGGCCTGCTTTGTGCACAGGGCAGAAGCCCTAGCAAACATTGGGCAGGGTCTGCTGCAGCCTTCCCATACTAAGTTTGTAGCTGAGCACAGAGTCGTCACATGCCTGCTGTTGTGTAGGGGGCAAGGCTGAAGCCCTAGCAGGAATTGGGCAGGGTTTGCTGCAACCTTTCCATGTGAAGCGCTTTGAGGCGGGACACAGTGCAACAGACTTTCCACGCTGGCTCGTCGCTGATGACCTGTACACTACACAGTACGCCGTGGTAAGTGGTAAGACATGCTCTGCATGTGACATCACCTGCACAATGCTTTTTTGCTGTAGCAATATAGTATAAATTAGGTCCATGTCAGAATGGGTGTATAACTGTCCCTTGGAAGTTTGAGGTGCCAAAGGGATGCGCCTGTCAAGGATCCAGTATTAACTGAAGGGCGCTGCAGGAGCTGCATCTGTGAGTGCTGCCGCACATTTCAGCGACATGATGATGGGAGCATGGAGCTGCTGCCTTAGGAGGCTCCCATCATGATCGCCAAAGCGTGTAGACATTTCTTTCCATTCCTTCTGTTCATGATAATTATTTTACTTTCTTTTTTCATATGATGCTGGGATTTATTTTCTGTGCTTTCTTTGTTGGTGGATTTGTGTCAAGGACACGGTGGCTCCAGGTAAAACACAGCTCCAGCATGCTGTCTTTGACACACACACCCGATTGTCATTGATGTATATGGTGTATACGTTTGGTGTCTCGCAGGCGTCTGATGTGTAGCTAGTACAGTCCAACTCATTGCTCCTGTGATATCACAAAACTTGCATTGGATCTATCAAGGAAAAGCTAGCCCACTTCAGAACAAGGCACATCCACATCTCCTTGATCATGCTGAACTGCCTTACAGAAGTTGGGGCCATATGAGCTAGTGTCCAAGGCGCTGCTCCTGTGGTTTGATAGGGCTCTGCCACCCATGACCCCACTCCAGCTTCCCCTTGCATTGCTCATTACTGATCTGTGGTATAACCAGCACTGGTCCCAAGCGTGCTAATTACCAATCTGTGGGATGACCAGCGCTGACCCCAAGCATGCTGATCCTTTCACTTTTGTGACAATGCCCCCCTGGGCAGCCCGGTATAGTACTTGGCTTCTCATTAAATTGACGCTGAAAGGTGTAGTCTTTTCTTTTCTTTTCTTTGTGACAATCCCCACTGAAGCCATCACACTCCTTTCGTAACTTACAGCCTGGGATCAAACACAAGACAGCCCACTTTCTCAGGACACAATGTACGATCCTCTGCAACATGCTTCAAACATGGTATAGTCCAAAAGCGTCTGTCCTTTAGTATGGTGAGCGCTGCACGGGGCGCCTCACAGTTACGCCAGCCCACTTCGAATCACAGTGCACATTTTTCTCAAGCAAGCTGAGCTGCCTTGCAGGGGTTTGAGCCGTACGTGTTGGTGTCCAAAGCCCTGGTGCCTTGGTATGACGAGCGCTTCACTGGTTATCTTGAGGACAAAGTGGTGCACATCCAGCACATGCTTCACATGGGCTTCAGCTTTGCAGTGCATCCTGAGGTGTTTGTGGTGCATTACCCACATGAGGACTCCAAGGATCAGGGCCTTGTCAAGGCTACCATACTCATGCAGCAGGTCACTCACTCACTTACCCAGTCATCACTCACTCCCCCACTCACTCACCCACTCACTCACCCACTTGCTCACTCACTCACTCACTCACTCACTCACTCACTCACTCACTCACTCACTCACTCACTCACTCACTCACTCACTCACTCACTCACCCACTCACCCACCCACCCGCCCACCCACCCACCCGCCCGCCCACCCACCCACCCACCCACCCACTCACTCACTCACTCACTCACTCACTCACTCACTCACTCACTCACTCACTCACTCACTCTCTTGCTTGCAGAGAGATGCAAGGCTGCTGAAAGATGCAAGCTGATGCTGAAAGACAGTCTCTGCCAGACTGAAATCACAACAGACTCTGCACCAGCCTTGCCATGTATGAGCTCAGACCATACTTCTCCCTTAAAACCTGACATCCTTGCTGTTGCAGATGGAAGAACAAAGGATGCATAAAGATGTCAAATGTAAATGCCGCTACAAAGACGACAGTTTGCCAGCACAGCTGCACAAGTGCCTGAAACTGTCAGCCCATACTCTGACCATGGCTCACCCCTCCTGATGCAGATTCAAGAGATGGGGGAGGCAGCAAGATATCAAATGGCAGCAGGGGTGTATCTGCCACCCACCAAGTTTGCCCCCTGCAGTGCGCCCTACCAGACCCCAGCCCAGACTGGCTTTGTAAATGGCTGCACTGATGCCTCAGGCATCAAGCAAACAGGTGCATCACATGTCAACCTGCTGGCTCAGCACGCTGAAGAAAAGTCAACCTTTCACAATCTTCTGCCAATCATACATGCTGTACATGCTGGGCGTACTGTACATGTTTGGTGGACATGCTGGACAGACTGTATGTGTCTGGTGGACAGTACCACATGCTGTAACACCATCCTGACATGTTGCTTGCTAGCTGTACTTATGCAGGCGCTGCGGCATGCTAAAGATGGGGAGTTTGAGGGACTGCTGCAATGCGACAGCATGCAGTGTTGCTTGTAGCTACACAATGCGCTGCTCATGCTTAGTTGCTGCACATGCTGTGCAGAGAGTGAAAGTAGATCTCAGTACTTTGTGCAATACAAATCTGCAGTGAGCAGGCTGAGCACAACTGCTGCGCTGCAGGTGACCATGGCAGCGCATAGCAGCAAAGGTGTTGAATGAACATCTCCTCTGATGCCCTTGCAATAAGGCCAATCAATGGACTCGATATGCCAGGCTCAGCTTCAGCTTCAGACCAACACACACTCTCAGCTCAGTCCACTAGGTCTTTCCAGTACCTGTGTTAACAAACTTTGGCAACTACTTTGAGGCCAGCCCAGTATACTTTGACGTGTAGCTAGGTTGTTGTGTTAGTAATAACTGCAGAGTGGTACGCGGCATTGTTCTTTCTATGTTGGCATTGCCAAGTAGCGATAGCAGTGGTAGTCAAGCTGGTAGATGCACTACACTACATGTGCTACTACAGCTAGGTTCACAGGCTTTCAGCCTGACAGCAGTTGATGCATGGCTGGAGTTCATGTACCGTAGGCTACCAGCATGTCAATGTTTAGCATTGCGCACTCGCCTGGTATGCAGTACATGTTGTTCACATGTACTTCACAACGCATCAACTGTGCAATGGCAAGCTGCTACACTTTGTGGCAACGAGACTCTGCATGAGACCTCAATCTGTCTCAAGTACTCGACTTGTTGATGTGCTTGCTACTGGCGCTGCTTGGTAACAATGGGCACAGCCATGATGCAGTGCTATGCCGTGGCTGTGAATGCCGTGCATCAATGTACTAAATTTTGAAGATCATGCAGGCGAGTCATCATGGACTTGTCACGCAGGCACAACAGCTTCTTCTGCCTTTCTGAAGATTAGATTCCGCCAGCCTTCTAGCAACTACCCTGACTACATTGATGCGCACAGGACACTGGCAATCCACTTTTCAGCGCTATTAGCATTCACGTCGTCTTTCGCGCTTCCTTCTACTCACACACCTTTCCAAGATGGTCTTCGGCTGGGGTAAGCCTGGTTGATCCCACTGATGACCTAACAGCTGCATCACATCATGGGCCAGAATTTTCTCTGTGTGCCGTTCAAACCGTTGTATCTTGTAGGCGGCGACAACCACGAAGAGGCATATAACCAGGTTTACGACGACAACAACCCTCCATACGATGATGACAACAAGGCCAAGTTCAGTCACGAGGCAGTTGGCGGTAAGTTGCGTCTATTCAGACGCTTGTGCACTGCGTGGCATTTGGCGCTCGCCACTATTGCACCTGAACAAGTTGCACAACAAGGTACTTCTGCTGAGTTATGCTGTTGCGGAATCTACAGGAGCTGCTGCCTTCTTCGCCATGCGTGAGTATGAGAAGCATCAAGCTGCCAATGGTCAGCCACCAAGCCACGAGTTTGCTAAGGAGCTTATGGCTGGCGTTGCTGGTGCCGAGGTGAGCTTTTGCCACCAGCACATCTTCCTGCACTACACTGAGCTGCTGCTTATGATTCATTCTTGCGGCGACAGCTGTCTAGTCATGCACTAAAAGTCTTATGCATCTCTTGTGGTGAGTTCCTCCACAGCGCCTCTGATAGAGCTCACATACTCCACAGCTGTCACCGAGGGTGTTTTTGCTTCTACTGTGCCAGCTGTACAAATAGTGGGCAGACTTGTGTGATACTGGAATCAGTCTGTGCCCTGACGCAGTGCAACAATTTGCATGCTGATGACGGGTCTGTGGGCATGTAGGTGGACAGATTGGCTGAGACCAAGGGTATGGACTACCTTGACAAGGAGAAGGCAAAGCGTCAGGCAAGGCAGGAGGCCAACAACCTGTATGACCAGAACTACGGCAGCCAGGATGTAGGTGGTGGAGGTGGCAACTGGGACAATGTTCAAAACAACTACCAGCAGCAGTATGGGGACAGCTACGGAGGATACTAGAGTTTTCCTTTTTCGCAAGCCTTGCAATGTTTTTGGTGTTTAGTTAGATTGCTGAATTTGTGACACTGATGAAGCTGGGGCGATTTGCAACGATTGATGTGTCAACGATTGATGTGTCGATCATGCAGCATGCTGTCAACCTTGTTTAGCTAGCCAATCCGTTTTCTGATAAGAAATACCGAAGTTATGTTTTCACTACAAGCGTCAATAGCATGGCCTGCAAGTTAGCATCCATGCAAGGCAGAGGCATCCTTAGCTCATGAGCATGGTCTGCATGCTGATGCAATATGTAATTACAACTCTTTATGAACAAACCAATGTGTGGCGGACCTCTCAGCAACTACTGCATGCAAGCTTGGGCGACTTACCTGCATCTGGCAGACCATCTGAGATGACATTGCTTTGAGTGCAGACTCCCACAAGTCTTTGTCCAGCCTGATGCAACCTTGTATGCAACCTCATATGACCGTGACTGCATACAGCATCAGGCTCTCTTCACTCCAGGCATCGTGCCAGATTCTGTACATCTGTAGCAGCTTGTACCTCGAGGCAAACGGTTACAAACTTACTTTCTGCAGGGAACCTTGGGAACAAAGAATCACAGGTGGCGATCACGTTTTGGCACATGCCCTTGTCAAAATGAGCTTTGAACCTGCATGCGACACAGCCCGTCCAAATAGCTACTCCGAAACTACTCACGTTCAAGCTGCAAACTCGCCGCATTGCACAACAAAGTAACGACAAGTGTAGAACTCAGTCGCAATCATGGTGTTTGGCTTCGGGCACAATGGTGAGCGTGCTGCCTCAAGATCCGCTGTTACCACCCGTCATATCGAGTGAAATCAGCTCAAACGTGCATCACTGCTTTGCAGAGCACGCAAATGAGGAGAACTACGATCAAGTGTACAACCAGCCTCACGAGGGCAGCATGACACATGAAGCTCTGGGTGGTGAGTTGTAAGCGCCAACGATCGTCAGATAGGTCCACCATCGGTTGTCAGATAGGTCAAACGAGTAGCGAAAGCGGTGACTTTTCCTCGAATGCAGGCGCTGCCGCTTTTGCTGCCATGCGTGCGTATGAAAAGCATCAAGCCGCCAATGGCCAGCCTCCTAGTCACCAGTTCGCCAAGGAGTTGATTGCAGGCATCGCTGGTGCAGAGGTGAACTTGCTCTGCCTGTTAAATTGCCGAGGTTCAGAGGTTGTGTTGTTCGTTTCCTGTTGACACATAGCTCACCTGTGCAGGTGGACAAGCTGGTCGAGACCAAAGGTCTAGACTATGTGGACAGGGAGAAAGCCAAAAGGCATGCTAAGCAGCAGGCAGAACAGATTTATGAGCAGCAGTACGGCAACAGGGATGTTGGCGGTGATGGAGGTGACTGGGGCAATGTTGGGCAGCGGTATGGCGTAGGGGGAGGAGGAGGTATGCCATATTAGAAGTCCCACCTTGCATGCTGACCTGGGTTTTGCAACAGTTGTGGGTCTATCACAAGCACAATGAAAATCGTATCTCTTTTTTGCAATATCTTTTACTTGGCGTAAAAGCACACCCATCACGTCTTTCTAGAAACAACGAGCAAGCCGTCTTTCCAGCAGCAGATGATGTTAGCTTTTCCCAATGTCTCAAGATTTCAACACTCCCACTGAGTCTGAGGATGCTGGTTTTGCAGGTTACGGCGGTCAGCAAGGAGGCTATGGTGGTGGGTATGACCAGGGAGGCCAAGGAGGCTATGGTGGCGGACAGCAAGGTGAGCTCTCTGACTGCTTGTGTGCTGCACATGAGGCTCTTCAGAAAGTACAGGCCTAAAGATGGCTTGCTACATCAATGTTTCATGCAAGTGACTGAAGCACCTATGCTATGCATCACATCATCTATCAGCATGATTCAGTGCCAGGTGATGCCACCTGGGGTTGGTCAAGAACTGACCAACCTTATGTGGCCACATATAATGTTAACTTATGTTGGTAGATGATGTGATGCACAGCACTATTGCATCAAGACATGCTTACACTCACTCATAGCCACAGTGGTCCCTGCTTTGATACGCATCTGCCGATGCTTTGAGTACCTCATAGCTTGTATTGGGTCTCTCAAGGTACTGCCATCACTCCTTCTTGTCAACATGTCTCCTGCAAATTTGCAAAGTCATGTGGTGCCCTTGCCATCACACACCATATGGACTCAGCAACTGTTTCTGTTTGTAGGATATGGGGGCCAGCAGGGCAGTTATGGGGGTCAGCAGGGCGGCTATGGGGGTCAAGGAGGGCAGGGAGAAGGCCACCACCACCACCATCACCATGGTGAAGGTGGCCAGCAGGGTGGAGGAGGCTATGAGCAGCAAGGTGGTGGTTATGGTCAGCAGGGTGGTGGTTATGGTGGTGGCTACTAGAGTCCGCTGGCATGTTGTACTGCAGCAAAGCTCTGGCGATCTAAGCTGCGTTTTGAGTGAGACATTAAGTTATCAGCCATTTCGATATTATTCCTGCGTGTGGTCCAAGACCCATTTTTTTCCTCTGTAAGGACACCCTCTACGTACACACGTGTCAAGCATGCAGCATGAAGCAGCTCTTTGTCTGCCGACACAGTTAGCCTGAGAGACATGGCACTACAGCAGCCACTTCATGCATGCTGATCGAATTATCAGGTCATGGCACTGTAGTAAATTGTGGCAAGCTTGTGGCCATTGACACGCTTACCTGCAGTTGGCAAAAGCATGCTCAAGGCTGTGCTACAAGTACTTATCGGCGGTATCGGCAGACAGGCTGCTTCCAGTCAGTGGTTTTTCAAGATCATACGAGGCCAATATTGACCAAGGCTTCATCGGGAAATGGAAATTGTCCAAACACTGTCAAAATATAGGGCTAAATATTGACAGTAACTAAAATATTGTACAGTCTGGTTTCCAGTAGCAATACAGATGTTAATTCCGTCCCATCGAACTGTTGACAGTGTCAAGGAACGGATGTTGCCAGTCGGAATGGCTTCCGATGCCTTCTGCTCACCTGATTGGAAGCTGCGCAAGCCCAATTAGTCACATGCCAGTTGGATTCGCCATCGTGCATTCGAACAAAATCGGACCTGAAGCTGCTCACGCGAACAAAGTCCGACGGCTTTCAATTCAAGCTTACCAGGCATTGGCCGCGCTAAGCACCTGCAATCATGGTTTTCGGATTCGGCCATCGTAAGCTGTGTTCTTGTTCGCTCAAACACAACCAATCACTTCAGTTGTGTACTCTCTTTGATTGCCTGCTGATTTGATCTTTTTGCTTTGCAGATGACAACGAGAACAACTACAATCAGGTTTACAATCAACCTCACGAAGGTAGCATGACGCACGAGGCATTGGGAGGTGAGGCAGGCTATTGATACAGTTAGGTCACCTCATCACTCGTCTGCACTGTCGTTGACCTGCCCCGTACGTCCAGGGGCCGCCGCATTCTTTGCCATGCGCGAGTACGAAAAGCACCAAGCAGCCAATGGCAATCCGCCCAGTCATGCAGTTGCCAAGGAACTGATGGCTGGTATTGCAGCTGCAGAGGTAGGTTCTGTCTATCATCATACTTCGCGTTGTCTTGTATCATCCCGCCAATGAATCTCTCTTTTGCATTTCCGAAAGCCTTTTTTGTGCGTGTAACCCCTTGTGTATCTCCTGTCAGGTTGACAAGCTGGTAGAAACCAAGGGAATGGACTACATGGACAGGGAGAAGGCTAAGAGGCACGCCAAGCAGCAGGCCGAGCAGATGTATGACCAGAACTATGGCAACAGAGACATTGGCGGTGGTGGAGGTGGTAACTGGGGCAACATTGGCAACCAGTATGGCATGGGCGGTGGCATGGGTGGGGGTGGATATGGCATGCAGCAGGGTAAGAAGTGTTTCCAATCCTGCGCATCTGCATGTTATGCCCAAGAATGGTTTGGATGTTCATGATGTTCTTTGCAACAGTTTAAACGCATCTGCTTGCAATTGTATGTATGCTCGGACAGTTGCGCACAATTTGATCACTGCACATGTCCAGCACGCATGTCATATACTGCCATGTCCATACTGTCTGGCGATCTTGAAATTTCTTTTGTAAGCCTCAATCAGCATGCATAATCGTACTGTGCAGTCAGCTTTCATGCAATACAGATGGGTACGCAGGCGGCGGTGGTTATGGTCAGCAAGGTATGGGTGGTGGAGGTTATGGTCAACAGGGTATGGGCGGAGGTTATGGTCAGCAGGGTATGGGTGGTGGAGGGTATGGTCAGCAGGGTATGGGTGGTGGAGGGTATGGTCAGCAGGGTGGCTATGGTGGCGGTAACCCCATGATGCAGCAGGGTATGCAAGGAGATTATGGTGGCCAGCAGGGTGGTTACGGTGGTCAGCCTGGTGTGGGCGAGGGTAAGCACCACCACCATCACCACAACCAGCAGGGTGGTGGAGGCGCATATGGTGGGGGCTATTAGACGAGCCACTGGTGCAGTTCAGACATGGGGAGTATTGCTGCAGATTCCGTACTGACATTTCTTTGGACTGTATTGATGGCACTTGTGTGTGGGAAATGCACCACCCAACCAGGCCTGAACATGTCCAAAGTATGGCCTTTGCCTTTTGCTGTGAAGCTTTGAGTAGACAGGAAATGTGGTGTGTAGTCTTTGGAAGTAATGGACATTTGACAAGCAGCCAGTGCAATGTAGGCAGTGTATCAGTTTTGGGATGAATGGGCAGTCATACATGTTGATAGCTGGCTGTGCCATTTAAGTTTGAAAGTCCATGAAGTGTTTGACAACTCCACAGAATGTAATTCACATCTGCCACTTTTCATGTCACATGGCTGCACTGTAACCTCTGGATCCGGCTTGACCAGCTTTAAAAAAAATGTCTCTTGGACATTGAACACATTTATTTCGTATTCTGCTGATACAGGTATAGCCACTAACACAACCTCCAATTTCAGCTCTACATGCGTTGTGCTTACACTCGTGGCCGGCCGTCAGAACTGTCAGCCTCAACCAAACAGCCAGCAGCAGACGCCACGATTGTTTCTCAGCAGCTTTCAAATTCAGCATTTCTACATGACTGTAAATATGGCCTCCGAGATGCATTTCAATGCATTCAATGCATCGCGCAGCCTAACACAACCTTTGTTTGACTGCATGCTGTATCTGACACAATATCTCTATGATCCAGGCATTTCACCAAGCTCTGCAAATTAGTGTATCCTTGGGAACGTGTATCTGAGATCCGATCTATCAAAGGAACACATTTATTTGCAAGGGTGAATCGCAATTGGCATGGACGGTCCTTCAGGAGGATGTACCAACCACAGCATGCGTGTGAGCAACTTTGAAAGGTTGCGCTGAAAGTTGTACAGACTTAATGCACACGCATAGACTTTACAAGTGCCAAAATGCGAGCCTCACGAAGGACAGACATACATACTACACTGCAATCCGAAGGCTTGAGCACTGAACATGCTGAACTGAGATTATGGGAAAAAGGACAATTGGTACACACATCAGATCACAATACGGAAAGTGAACTTCACAAATGTGCCCTGAACACAATTTCTATATTGATGTTGCTGCATCATGAATGCACACAATCTGAGTGCCAGGTACCACAAACCACGCACAACACCACTATCAAAGTCCAAACACAGGTTTTTTTTGGTCAGACTACATAAAGAAAAGCCCATTATGACCCTACTTCCTCTTCTCTGCTGTCATCAAAGCATGCAAGATGCCTGTCATCAGCACAAAGAGTCACAGCTCCTGGACTGAAACAGAATACAGTCTTGCAGTAGACACCTTGGCTGCAAGCCAGATACATTTGTTCTTGCACGCGGCAACCACACATCTGTTTGTTGCCTATGTGCCTTGAGACGGCACTGCTGTTTGCCTGATGTGCTGGCACAGCATGCTCTATTGTCTGTCATCCAGCCTAGAGGAAAAGCCTTCTTGTGGCCTCAGACGGCGAGTTCTCCACTGCTGATGTTCTGCTGGCTTGGCTGCCATAGCCTTGCACCACGTTGCCATGAACAAAGCCGAACAGCAGTGCAATGAGCACATATGTACCAATCAGCTGAAGCCCCATCATCCAGTTGGACTGCCCATCTGCATGTGCAAATGTGCATGTCAGAAGCATGGCTCGGCTGAGTGTTGCTTGCTGCCCTTGCCGGCAGCATCAGTAGGAGCACATGTAAAGCAGAACCGACCAGTTTGTTCCTACGTCCTGTATTGACTAAGCTACAATCGAAAGATGACTACATTAGCACTGGTAGGTGATGTCACACAGGAAAGTGTGCAATCAACAGTATGCGCATTACAACATGAACAAGTTTTCAACGCCAGAATGCGACCAGCAGCTGTCATCCATACATGTCATGTGCATGGGAAGCATACACAATAAAACGCCAGCAAGAGGCTGTGCACATGTTCCCTGCAGCATGAGCGCAGGGAAAAGAGGTGACAGGGCTTTGCTTTTGATCTTTTTTTGGCGCTGACTTTGGAAAACAGCTGGTACGACAACAGGGGACAAAATGTGAGCCATCTTTTGCAACAATGCACAGCATCAACACAGACATGGTAACGCCAACCTCCTGAGGGAGACAGCATCTGGGTGTGGATGGCTGACAGGATGCAACAGTGCAAATGGTTTTTCAGGGGCACAGTGTAAGAAATGACTATGTCTAGGGGGGTACATATAGTGCGTGTACAGATGATATCAATGAGGTGAGTGACGAAGTTGGCTAATGAAAGGAGAACAGGTGTTAGATTACCTGAGGATACGAAGTGAGCATGGATGACTGATAGTGTCAGAATGAGGATGAGGAACGGGTCCAGATCCAGCGAGAACTCCTTACCGATTGCCCACCTGCATCATGACAGCACTCAAACACCACAACAGAAAAGCGTCAAGTATGGCAACAATAAACAGGAGACAACTCTGATAGCATGCCCAAGAGCACAAGTCAGCTGACAGACAGGATCGCCTGCTGAGGACGACACAGGCGGCGGTCTAGATTTGATGAGTCAGCCGGTGACTAAGCACAACGATTGGTATTCACAAGGAATGTCATTCGGCCAGTAGGGATCAGGACAAGCAGTGTGCATTTGGCAATTATACTCCTGTTTGTTGTTTCTATACAAATGAAGTCCATGTGAATATGCAATGTCCGCTGTTTTTTAGAACTTGATCTTGTTTGAGTGCATAAGGTGATTACAAGGTGATGAGAGAGTTCTCAGGCGCCATGGTGGTGGGGTTCAGTTGCAAAAGAGCAGCTTGACAAAAAGTGCTGAGTCAATGAGCGTCTCAACAGGTGCAGACCAGCATCTCAATAAAGAGTGCTCACCCAATGATTCTCTCAGCATAGCTTGCTGCATGACCCTGAACAGCAACTCTATCAACTAGCGCTTCCAAAGCACAAATGTGCACAAATGGCTGGTGCACAACCAGCATCTCAACAAAGAGTGCTCACTCAATGAGTCTGTCACCATGTGCAAGACAGCATCTCAACAAAGAGTGCTTACCCAATGAGGACCAGCACCGGCAGCACAAAGATGGCAATCTGAATGGAAGACCCGAGAGCTACTCCAATAGCCAGGTCCATCTTGTCCTTGTAAGCCACCAACACAGCCGTTATGTGCTCACAGGCGTTGCCAGCAATGGGCAGAATGATCAGTCCCAGGAAGGCTTGGCTCAGGCCTGATTTGGTGCTCACATCTGAGATGGCGTCGGTCAGAAACCTGCAGAGGGGAAATGATATTTAGTCACAGGAAGGTAGTGATGATGACGTGATGATGACTATGGCTGCACGGCGGCTAGGCATCAGCTGTGATGTGCTGACAAGCATTGCTGGCAATACGGGGATCAGGCCCAGGAGGGCTTGACTCAGGCCAGACTGGGTGCTTGCAGTTGGGAGTGCGTCTGTCAGAAACCTGCATGAATGCATCTTTTGTGTAGTCCAAAACGATACCATTCCAAGCATCTGCTTTTTCGACTGTTTGTCTTCTGAAAAAGGCAGTGCAAAGCGAGCACAGTGTTGTATGCACACACATGGTGTGCTGTACAAGACGCAGGAGGCAAAACCCTAGACAGGAGGCGACCTTAGACAGGAGGCAACCCTAGACAGGAGGTAACCCTAGGGGGCAACCCTAGACAAGATGCAGGAGGCAACCCTAGACAGGAGGCAACCCTAGACAAGATGCAGGAGGCAACCCTGGACAAGATGCAGAAGGCAAAACCCTAGACAAGAGGCAAACCTAGACAAGGGGCAGCCCTAGGCAGCAGATGTCCTTAGGCAGAAGGTGACCCTAGGCAAGAGACAACCCTAGACAGGAGGTAGCCTAGGCAGGAAGTGACTCCAGTCACAAGGCAACCCTAGACAGGAGGCAAATTCAGGCAGGAGGCAATATAGGAAGAAGAAGTGGACACAGTGAGAGGGACAAGAAGAAGACTCACTCTGCGCTGATGGCCACGACCACGGTGACTCCAGACAGGCCAATGACAGCAGCAGTGAGGGACATGACCGGCTCCTCTTCATCTTCCTCTTCAGGGTTGAACATGACGCGGTGGGTCTTCAGCTGGAAGAAGAGGTATGCTATATACCTGCAGCATAATGTTCCACTGTCTCATGATGTTGGCAGAGATCCAACTGCTGCTGATGAAGGGGCAGCTCAACATGCATTAGCTCATTTTCCGAGGAGGGTTGGCGGGAAGGGGAGCATGTTACTATCACGAGCTGCTGTCGCTCTTCTTCCTTTGCCAGATCAAGAAGAAGAATGCCATGATGCTATGTACCTTGATGCATGTTCCTTATGTGTTGTGGCACTGCTAGGAAAGGAAGCTCTGCAAAAGTGTGCAATAACACTCATGAAGCACCGGTCTTCTTCTTTTGTGTTGAGATCTGATGAAGAGGAAGGCCAAAAACTGCAGTCACTGCTTGCGTTGCATAGCATGCGCAGGTAGGCATGAGATAGCCATCTGGCCAGAAGCCCTTACCGATGTTGTACAAAGACCTATTGCCCCAAAGAAACAAAAAACCCACTCTACACTAAAAAACAATGCATCAAACCAATCACCAGAAAGCTTACACAAGCTCCAGGATGGTTGCTGCGCTGTGACTGATTTTGTTCATTGCCACATGCATGTCAAATGTACCAAACCAGCAGCGGAAAATCAACAAAAAGCAGCAAACATAGACAAAGCACAGCCACAGGAGGAGCAGAAGACTTACACAAGCACCAGAATAACCGCCGTGCTGTGACTGATGTTGTACACCGCCGTATCGTCCAAGACAGACGTGGAATACAGGGCAGGAGCCGCACAATGGCTATGCAGGCCAGGAACAGCAGCGAGCAGGACGCCTTGTTTACTGTTGCGCTGAACTTCTGTGTCGGGTACTTGTACCCCCCGATCAGGAAGCAGCAGCCTGCAGGAAGAAGAAAGGGTAAGGGTTTCAGGAAATAGAGAAAAGAGCAGGACGTCAAACTTCTGTGTCATGTACTCGCAGCCCCCGATCAGGAAACAGCGGCCTGCAGGAAGAAGAAGGGCAAGGATTTCAGGAAATGGAAAAGAGAGCAGGACGCTGGAGTTCTGTTTCGTACTTGTAATCGCCGATCAGGATGCAGCAGCCTGCAGGAAGAAGAAGAAGGGTGAAGACTGCAACTTTTGGCGTTCGTGCCAGGAGTTGGAAGAGAGAGCAGGACGCCTTGTTGAATGTTGTGCTGGGTTTATGTTTTAGGGGATTTGCATTTACAATCCCCAATCAGGATAGAGCAGCAACATGAGGTGGACTGAGCTGCCCTGTTGTGCAGCCTGGAGACTGGAATCCCCTGATGTAAGTCAGGTCTTGGAAGTCCAAAAAAAGCCGCTGCTTGTGGGAAAAACATCCATTCTACAGTGCAATTCAGAGCGCAGTAGAGCCTGGGGACCAATCACATGTGTTGTTTGCAAGTAGGGAAGACCCTGTACTTCAGAAAAACTGTCATTAACAACTAACAGCAGAAAAACCATGTAACGCAAACATTGTGTGGCGCCAGCTTGTGTCTGTAGCAGCATGCATTTGTTTGACCGTTGGTTCATTCATCCGTTCTTTGGTTCACTCAGACACATGTCTCAGGGCCAGGTACGTACAATCCTGACTAGCTCCCTGAATCCTCTCCTGTTTTGGGAGCCAGCGTACCAGCATAACTGTGAAAGGCACAGTAGATCAAGGGATGGCAGAGAGGATGCACTGTGATGGGAATAATGCATGGAGATGGGGATGATACACTGTGGTGGGGATGATGCACTGTAATGGGGATGATGCACGGAAATGGGGATGATGCACTGTGGTGGAGATGATGCACTGTGGTGGGGACGATGCACTATGATGGGGACAATGCGCTTTGATGGGGATGATGCGCTGTGATGGAGATGATGCACAATGATGAGAATGGAGCAAAGCTGATCAATGCTGACAAGGCGTGGGAGTGAGTATACCTAGCACAAGCAGCAGGTTGGATAGAATAGAGCCCACGAGGGAAGATGCCACCACAGTGTATAGCCCCTTGGTAAGGGCCACAATGGACAGAATCAGCTCCACTACATTTCCAAAGGTCGCATTCAGCAAGCCGCCTACTGTCGGCCCAAAGCGCACCGCCAGGTCCTCTGTGATCTCCCCCAGAATGAGCGCAAGTGGAATCAGCCCAACAATGTTCTGCAGGGAAAGCATGGCACTCTCAGCTGTGATGTACATGCGCATATGTAAACGGTGGTCTGCCAGACCCATAGGGGTCTGCCAAACCCATGGGGGTCTGCTAATTCGTTGCATGTGACAGCTGATAGCACACTGCCAGAGCCTCTGTTTGTTGCTCCGAGGATGAGCGCAAGTGGGATCAGCCCATCAATGTTCTGCAGGGAGAAATTGGCACTTTCAGCTGTGATGTACATGTGTGCATCCAAAAGGGGGTGTGCAAAAACATGACATGTGGCAAAAGCATTGCATGTGATGGCAAATAGCACTCTGCCCAATGCTCAGTGATCCTTTCGTGGATCAGCGCAAGTGGCATCTGCCTAATGCTGTTCTGCTGTGATGTACCTGAATTCAAAAATATCAAAACACCCAAGTTATTCAAACTAAAACAAAGTCAAAAGGATCCAGTATGGAGTCTGCAGACCACTGTGTATAGCACATTGCCAGAACCTCACATCAACTGCCTGTGCCATTGAATGTTTGACCAGAGACCTGGCAAACTATACAGCTCACTCAACATCTTCGCGCACGGCAGGCGCAAGCTGTTGCAGCAGCACACCAAGGCAGGCACAAGCTGTCGCAGCAGCACATAAAACGTGTGCTGAGTCGTGTGCACACAAACTGAGTAAGGGCTTGCAGCACACATTGATGCCACAGCCAGTCAACAGCGGCTGCAAATACATGTAGGGTCACAGCGTTCAATCGCATCGGATTTCAAACCCTGACATGCAAACTGCGAAAACACTCTAAGCCCCTGAACCCTACATCATATCCAACTCCCCTGACAAAATGAAAAGTTTGAAACATTGAAGTGTTTTTGTAAGCCCTGACAGCTCAGATCCACAGCAAGTTGGCGCTGGAAACTGTGGGGCAGGGCAGTAGTCTGCATGTCATCCATTCACCAGACCAAAGACAGCAATGCTGTTGATACACGCATTTCATGAAAAGATTCGGGAAACAAACACAGCAATGACTCATAAAATGCAGATCGTCTGCAAAAGCCCAACAAAGCAAGCTCTTTATGATGCGAGTCTTTATAACAGAAACTCCTAGGGGGGCCGGTCTGTATTGACAGATCCACTCACCAGGATGAAGACTACAATGCTGTTGACGTGGCAAAAGTGGCAGATCCAGCCGACAGGAACGACCAGCAGCATCAGGTTGAGCCAGCTGCTGGTCAGCAGACCATACAGCGCCTTGGCATCAGTCTTGCCTGGAATCCAGCCTGCAGATAAGAATCAGAATCAGAATCAAATTCGGCTTCAGATGCCTGGTGCAGTTGGTTGATACTTCGTCAGTCTTGCCTGGAATCCAGCCTGCATATCAAATTCAGAATCAAACTCAGGATCACATTTGCAGATCCCTAGTCTGCTTGTCCATCAAACATGTGACTCTCAGCAGGGTCAGGTATATACACTCACCAGCTACAGGTTGTAAGCTCAATCACTGCTGCGTCGGATCCAGTGTGAGATGTCTGTGCGTCAGATGAGCTAGTAACAAGAGAGTGTGGTTTCATTTGAGGCATGGAGGCAAGAGTGAGTTTGAGCAAGCTGTGCAGAATGCTCAAATCATTTGGAAGCCACAGTATAGGAACGCTGCCAGCAATTGCAGGGTTGCAACACATCTATGCAGGCTTGCATTTAGATGCAGTGCTTGAGGGGGCAGCCCACACCTCCTGTGCAACCTGGTATATATATATGTTGGGTTTAGGGTTATAGGGCAGCCCACGCCTCATGTACAACTTGATAAGATAACTACATAATACGATCTACTGCTCACAGTGAAACTGAAGATGCAATGTTACAAACCCCAAAAAAAGCTTCAGACGTTGTTATGTGTGCTCTACGGGGCGCCGCTTTAATAAACTTTCTTGCAGGCTCGCCAACAACACAATTGCTTGCAGACAGCTTGTGATGTCTGTGCATATTGAGGGAAACCTTGCAGCGCCACCAGAGAAATGATGGAGACAATGGTGACGAACAACAACAACAAAGATGACCATGACGATGATGATTGTTCACAATACCAGGGGCAAAGCCTGTGCTTTTTTTATGTGAACTACAGTTATGAAAACACAGGCTTAGCCAACAGGCATCAGGTGTGTGGGAGCGCACGTCAGCTCCCTCCAGACAGGCTTGCTTAGAGCATCATGCATACAGTGGGTTCAACTTCCACTACTGTCAATGTTGCCAGTTGGATGATCACACCTGGCCGACGGGATTTTCGGACCGCCGGCTCGGCCACCGGTTGGGCGTTGAACTTGTTGGCGGCTTCCTTCAAGAGCCGGAAGAGGTCCTCTGCATCCTGTGGAGGAGCGCCATCAGGGTGGTTCAGATGCTTCCTACATGACAGACAGACATGTGAGGTTTGCTCACCTGATGAGTAAGGATTTGGCAACAGCTGGGCTGTCAAGGTGATGGTTTGTGATCAAGTATGCATCACGCAACAGCCCTCTTAGTCATGACCCTCAAGCGCTCCAACAGGTGCTTGCTTGCCCATGCTGTTTGCCAGCACCTCATTCCAAATGTTCTGCCTGTGTGGTTGAAGGGTATCCAAGGTGCTGACCAGGACTGAAACCGAAAAGATGCCATACCATGTACAGGTGTCTTGATGTGGGACTCTTGCATGACACTGGCAAGGTAAAACATCTCCCCAATGTGGAAACGCGTTTTTTACTATCCCCAGGCGTTTCTGAATTTCCATTTCCACTTTAAGACGGACAAAATGTAGACGTTTCGGGATTAAAAAAAGCCTTTGCTGCAGTTATCAGGCGTCCCTCGCTGTAGTCATTCAGGACAGCCTTGCACACAGCAGATATTGCAAAGATCTGCAACAGCTGCAACAAGCGATTACACACGGCTTTTGTGGAACTGGTGCTGGAACACCTCCTCATATTTTCTGCTCCACACACATACACAGGCTTTTGCAAGCACGCTTTAACAACAAAGCACACCCAAGTCCTCTGCAAAAAGTTTTGCGAGGCTACTGAACCCATGACACATCTTCCGTCAGCATGTGTGTTGCATTGGCAGGCAACATTTCAGCTAGCAGCTCTGGCTCCAGCAGTTTGCTACCAACAATTTATAACCAACAACTTATTGGTTTGACGATCAAAAACCTGACGTACTGGTTTGACATTTGACCTGTGCCAACCAAAATCAGGTGAGTGCCGGGTGTACTTCACCCTGATGACAAACATCGTACAGCAGGCTTGCTTGCTCACCCAAAGGTGTGCATGTGATGTGGCCACAGCTACAGCTGCAGGTGACCACAGCTACAGCTACAGGTGTTTTACATGATTGTGCATGTGATCTGGCCACAGCTACAGCCACAGCCATGATTGTGCATGTGATCTGGCCACAGCTGCAGCTACAGCTGCATGTGATGTGGCTACAGCTAGAACTGCAGCTGCAGATGTTCTACAAGATTGTCATGACCAAAGGACGCCGGGGGCCAGCTGAAACCAGTTGACTGAAGCGAAGTTGTCTGGAAGCGTCACAATGATCCAAAGCATGAGAGCTGCTGTTGTTCACAAGATGGTACAATCATGTGGCAAGGTGCACCGATAACAACCATGCAGAAGTCTGTCACACACACCTGGCAGCACCAACGTTTCCAGCATGCGATGTGGCAATGTGCATCAAAGACAAGTATGCAGAAAGTGTGTCACACACCTGGCAGCACCAACGTTTCCAGCATACGATGTGGCAATGTGCATCAAAGACAAGTATGCAGAAGTGGGTGAAACACACCTGGCAGCCCCAATGTCTCCAGCAGCTTGGCGCCACTTGTCACCTGGCGACATCTTATTTGCCGCCGCAGGCGTTGCCGGCAGCTGGCCAGAATCTGAGCGCACAGTTCCCCCCGAGCTGCTGGTTTGCAGTCTCCTGCCTACAGCAGTTGGGCACGTCATTTCGGTATAGGCAATGGGGAAGAGAAGTAGGCTTTGTTCCCCACAAGCAGTCTTGTGAGTCTTGTGCACTCAGCGCCTCACTGTTAGCAGGCAGTTGGGCAAGTCAACCTCATGAGGAACAGAGTGTGCAGCTTGTAGGTACCCCTTAGTGCCGCGTGACTGCTAAGAGCCATACGTGCCAACTTGAGTGAGTCTTGACAGGTGCAAGGGTTGAGTGGAGAGGTTGCAGCATATGCTGTCCTGTGTTTAGGGTGACAGTTCAAAAACATATGCTCTGGCTCATTTGGGGGGAGAAATAGTCAATGAAATCAGTTTTGACTCTTTTACGGAAGAAACAGACTACGAATCCAGCTTTGGCTTGTTTGGGAAATAAACAATGAAGCTAGCTCTGGCTCTTTTCGGGAAGACATAGAGGATGAAATCAGCAGCGCGAAGTACACCCTAGTCTAAGTGACATGACCACTCCAAGAGGGGTCGTACCACAGACATGCTTTGCTGCAAATGCACGACAAACGCAGCACCTGATCTATCCATCTTGAGGAGGGACTGGCTGCGCCTTTTAGCAGCCAAGGGCCCAATGGACTGGGAGTCCCTGTAGGGCTCAGGGATGGGCAAGTGCCCTGACCTGGCCTGACCCACCCCCCCTGAAAAGGTTGGGGGAAACACTGTGGGGACAGCATCGCCTGACGTCTGTCGTGCTGGCTGTGTGTCTTCAATCTGCATGACACAAATGTCAAGTTTTCGTTCAAACAGATTAAGTGCCCTAATGTAGATTGTACCAACCCCCTGCAAGAGTGGGAGGGTAGGCTGGTGAGGCTGTGATGGTAAAATTGGAGGGAAATGCTGCAATGACTGCAGATTTGCCGCTCTGACATGATAGCAACTTTGTCACAAAGTTGTTGCAGATGCGATGCTGAAACTGGCTACACATGCAGAGGCACACAGATTGAGCAGAACCAGCAGGACTCAAGGTTGCAAAGCGCTGCTCAGCGCAATGTGCGGCTAGAGGCCATGCAACACTGGCTATGATCTTCTAGCAAAGCAAGGGCATTTGCTAGAATCTGCTGTGACTTGCAGCAGGGTTGCTCACCCTTGCGCTGTCTCTGCTGGCCAGCTCAGGAATATCTACAGTTGTGTGTGAGGGAGGCCTTTGCAGTGAGCGCTGGTCGCTTGTGCCCTGATCATATCCTGCATCTCTGTTTTGCGCTTGTTCTGGCAGACTGTTGTTAAACCCCTTTGAGTTGCTGTCAAAATCTTCAACTACAAGTCCTGCTGAGGCACGCTCCTGAGTTGCTCTTCTGCTTTCTGCTGTCACTCGTTCGAAGCGGTCAATGATACGCAAGGCCTGACGGGCCCGAAGCATGGGTGTTGCCATAGCTGTTAAGAAGCAGTTCCGCTGCAACCGTCTGCAAGTTCCACAACAGCTATGATACTCACCACCCTCAGAGGCGTGAGCTACGTCGTGTAAGCTGTAGCTGACACTTACCCTTTGTTTCCAGCAAGCTGATCGTTCCAAGGTGTTACGCGAACCAGCGTTGCCTCTAAAAGCTTACAACCAAGTTGTTCTGTGACAGCAGGTAAGCCTCGAATAGGGTGCCGAAGCGCTTTGCACGTAATAGGTGTTAGCAATCACAACACGCAACGGCGACTGCATGAAGCCTCGTCGAAGTCATCGTATTTGTTCACAAACAGCCTTGCGGTACACGTTTTGAAAGCGAAGCTGACCGCTCCAGCTACCGAGGTGTAAAAGTGATCTATCATGCCTGCATACTTACGCCATCATTTCGGTTAGTACGACATTTAGATGCCACACAGCTGACTGAGAAGGTGCATGTTTGATTTTGTGAAGCAGCTGTCTGAACACTCAACTGCTGCAAACTATAAGACAGAGACGAAGGCACCTGCTGTAGTTACAAACACATATATGGCACACCTGATGGTCAACACAATGATAGCGGTGTACTACAGTAGCTATTGCACCGCTAGGCATGAATGTCACCAAATCCGATGCTGTGAGGCGGCCCTAGGCCTCCTCATCTCTGGAGAGTCACGTATTCGGCCGCAAATCTAGGAAAATGAACTGAATCTTTGACTTCGATTGTTGGTGGAATGAGGTTCATTAACTTATTGCACATTTATGACCTGCAAACGAAGGGAGTTAGATAGACTATATATCTAGGCAAATATAGATATATATATGATGCATGATTAATCGATATTAATACTGCAGAGTTTTACTTGACGGCAAAACAGCGTCATCTGCAGCACACAGCATACGAGCATGTCTTTCAATCACCCTCGAGCTCGACATCAGCTCCAGGTCAGTTGTTGATGCATCACACACAAATGCAGACGCGCATGCACGATTACGTAATGTATACAGTACAAGTGCAGCTGCACAAAACGAGTACTTAAAAAAGGGGCCTGGGCAACTGCCAGCGCCATGTCTAACACGAACACTTACGCTCAACAATGATTGTCAGTTACACAAACATTGAATGGGCATGCTGTTCACAGTCTTTCAGGTCAAACTATACTTGAGTAATGTGGAAGTCTAAAATTGCTGATCACACAACATCGTCATGGCGCAGGGCAAATGCATTAATAGATAGTCAAACAGGGGACGGTGCTTGCCAAGGTACGCACTTTCACAATGGCATGCCTCAGATGGGCATCCTTCAAGCCTTCCTCCAAATGCCAAAACATAAAGGGCTTTGGTACACCTCGCCACATAATGTGATACAATAATTCAATCCCAAAACGAATTGCCAGCCTGCGAGGAGGCATTGGCTTTTGCTGCCTTTTCTGCCTCAAACATGTTTTGTCTACAGGAGAAACTTGCACATGACCTGCACAGCTGAACAAGCTGGCATGCCACCATTTGCTTGATCAGCAGCTATTCTTTCCACACCGACATCCTAATGATCATGCCTCCCAGGAGACCTTGTACAAATATGCTTGTACAGTGTATGTCGAATACAGAAGACAATCCAATGCGACAGCATGTCCACTCTGATAGACTTGTTATTGCTTAGTCATATGCAGTGATGGCTGGTCTCGGAAAGCTTAGCGACAAGTGCTGCAGCAAATTGTGCTGAAGCAGCGTGAGCTCTTGGTTGCTTTGGGCATCTTAGTCAAACCATACCGGTATCAGGTCTTGGTCTCACTCTGCATACCTGGCCGCTGCAACAAGGCACCACAAAGCTATACTTCCTGGTTGAGGACATGTCGGGACGGACAGCATGCCTCTGATGTCAAGCATGAGTATGCCAGTGCATGCTCAGTAAGGTGCAGTCAGGGCAATGTCACACTTGATGGACAGCGAGGTCCAGGATAAAGCAGACTGCATCTGTACCTGCGCTCTCCGCTTTCCTCAGACGACGGATGTGTCCCCTTACGGCCAAAGGCCAGACTGTTGGAGGCACCGCACTGGAAGTAGCCTGTCCTGACACGGGATCTCCGATCACCTTCTGCGACTCCCTACGCAGACTGTAGCACCGGCGCCGTGCAGCAAGAGGCCAAATGGTCTCGGGAGTCTCAGGCATCTGAGATTTTGGGGATCTAGCCTCTTGTGAAGACCCGGCGTCTGACTCCTGAGTGCTATCCATTCTGGCGATGATCCTCAAGACATGGCGTCCTCGACCACAGGGCATGCCTGCACTCGCACCCTAAATTTGACCAGCAGGGCATCTGAACAGCTATCCACGCATTAACAACAGTTGGCCAGCCCTTTGGGCAGACAACGTCGCAAAGCCCACCTGCTGATGTCTGCTGTGGACCCTGCAACGAGCCAACCTTGCTGCAACAGCAGCTTCGCACCCGCGCCAAGCAGACCAGCCGGGAGGCAACAGGCCAAAGCTCGAAAGCGATATGGCAAAAACAGGACACTTGACTCGAGGGATCTTTGGCACAAGATATTCTTGATAGAAACTGGGTTCGGAGCACCACGAAGCGCAACGGAGCACAACGAAGCACCACGAAGCGGAGCAACTGCTGAGGAGATGAAGCGTTTATGACGCCAGGTGTGGTGGTTTTTCATTTGACATTGTGGCTTGAGCACAGCAAGCATGCCGTTGCCGTAATGCAATGGGGATTCACTGCAAGCAAACGGTATAATGAAACGCATGGCTGAGGCCGTTGATCATACGATCAACGGCATGCATGCATCATACGAGCTGAGATTAGAGTTTCAGTCAGTCTCACACATACAAGACTTGGCGCAGCAGTGGTGGTAGCATGAAGGACGCACACTGTAAACAGCATTGAGAGCTACTAGCTCTATTTGGTTTCAAGGACAATGTATGACTGTTTCGCTCTTTAGCATACACTTGACAATTGCACTCACTCAAAGGTAACGCCGCTAAATTATGAAGGGCAACAGCATGATCGTTTTTTGTACCCTATGCTGTATCGTGATAGTGTTCATGTTAAAAAGTAACTTGGTTTGGAGTGTGGCTGCTGCTCTGCTGTGATTGCTGTGCGCTCCATGAAGCACCATTTCTTCCACTGTGAAATCGGTTGCCTGGGAGGCGCTCTGCCGAGAGACCATGCATGTATGTGCTATTTTGGCTGAAAGACATGCAAATGATGATCATGGCCCATGTGGGTGGACTTCTTCAAAATGCCCACCAGGCCTGCTCTGCTGCTTCTCTCACTGGCTGACAAGACTTTGTGCCCAACCTCAAGCCTGCAGTGACACAGACAGACATGTAGCCACCGACATGCATTGCGCAGCTTCACACAACCTCGCATGAACACACAATGGATCTGACACAAGCTCTTGATGATCCTGGCTTTTTACCAGGCTTTGCAAATCAGTACATCCCTGGGGATGTGTATCTGCGATCCAATATACATTTTGTGTCTTTAAAGACACAAGTTTGGCACACTTGTGCCAGGAGGGCATGAGGTAGCAGGTTGGTATCATTGCTGTGGTTGGGCACAAAAGATGGCATGTGTGTGAGCATGCTGACAACTATGATATATGAGGCATTTAAGACAAGTGAGGCATTTATGATATGTGGTTGGGCACAAAACATGACTTGCTTGTGAGCATTTAGGACATGTGAGCTTGCTAACATGCCGCACATATACGAACAAGTCCTAAATGGATAGGGTTGCCAGCAGTGCAATGTTGCCTTGAGCATGGCTTTGACCTCTACAAGAAGGTCTGAAGCCCTTTTCCACAATTTGTTCTCAGCTGTAACAAGCTGACATAGCATGTTACACAGAGGACAGCCCGCGCCTGAAAATGCATTGGACATTCATACATTAGCTCTATAAGCTCTTGCCCCATAACACAGCACCAGTACACTTGAATGCAAGTTCGTTTCTTATCATGCTTGCTTGAAACCTCTGAAATCATGTCCGTGCATTACCGTTCAGAAGAAGGTTCCAGCTCAGCTGCATGCCTGGCTGCGGTCCCATCTGCTGGCTTGGCCTCAACAGCAAACTTGTTCATCCCACCTCTGCCAATGCCACCGCCAAACCTGCCGATGCCACTGCTGGAGGTCACACTTGCCCCCCTAGCTACACCACCGCCACTGCTGGCTGTGCTGACATCACCGCCAGCCACATGGCTGTTTTCAAATGCTGGGATGCTGCTGGGGATGAGGTCTTCCTCTTCTCCCTGGTCCCAAGAAGGGCTAGTGGCAATTTGGCTGACACTACTCTTGCTGCTGTACAGCTTGCCATACACACCCTCAGACAGACTCTTGGTCTGGTAGGCCACTGAGCTCTGACTGCTTGTAAGCTGACTGGACGCACCTCCGGACAGACTGCTGGACTGCTGTGCTGCTGTGTGTCTGCTGTTGGACAGGTGGGTGGAGACTGGATGAGAGCCTTCGTACATTGCTATGGCATCCTTTACACTGCTCCTGGTGGAGATCAGCTGCCCAGGCACAGCTGTGGCCAGGCCACCGCTGCTGGCATCTACAGGGGCATGTTTGAGCACCACAGCTGTGGCAGAGCCGTCCATGCTGAGACCACTGCTGTGCGCTTGCTGCTGCTCAGATGCATCGACTGCATTGTCTGCAACACCGCTGACTAACATATCAGTAACGGCACCTGGTGCTAAAGATGACTCATGGAGGAAAGCGCTGGAAAGGCCTGCGTGGTCGTCTGTCATGAATGAAACACCAGAAGGGGTTACACTCTCAGCTGGAGAGGTTAGGCCGGACACACCTCTGCCACTGGTGCTGGCAGTTCCTGCTGCATCTGCCATGGCAAAACCTTGGGGGTCACCGGCATCAGCCATAGGGTTAGCAGTTCTGCCAGTGGGGGTCGCTCTGCCAGAAGGGCTTGTGCCAGGTGGCGTAACCTTGCCTGTAGGAGTGGTTCTGCCAGAGGCAGTAGTGCTGGATGGCGTAACCCTTCCAGAAACCCCAACGCCATTGGATGCCCCAGGAGGTGTAACCCTTCCACTAGGAGTGGTGAAGCCAGAGGCAGATGGGGTTATGCCAGGCGACGTGCCCCTTCCCATGGGAGTGGTTCTGCCAGAGTCAGTTCTGCCAGCAGGGCTTGTGAGACCCCTGGCACTCCGTGACTCATCCTTCTCCATTTGCCGCATTGCCTTCTCAATTTCACGCATGCGTACCTGCGCCATGCAGTGCAAAGTTTGCTGTGAGAATGTCATGGCGAGAAACCCTTTTTTGATTTTTATTGCAAGAACGCTCTTTATGAGGGTCGTTGAGTTGTTGCAGAAGCTCAGCCACTCTCGTGTTGGAAGCATATGCAAAGTGGGGATAAGGGTTGGATATTAGGGTTTAGGGTAAACCCTGGAATGGGGTGAAAGCAGCTGCTGCGCATGACAGCAGATCAAAAAAGAAAAGAATTCAAAAACAAGTTGCTGTCAGAAATTTCAATAAGGACAAGCTTGAGGCGATCCTGAGATGGGCCCAAGCTTCATGTTTCAGATGCAAATTTGTAAAGAGCATGTGCAGAGCAGACAGCCAAGTGGACTGACAGAAAAGCAAAGTCAACTGTGTACACACTGTATAAGCACAGCGCTTTGAAAGCATAGCAGAGGTGGGGATGTAGCTGGGGACAGCTTGCAAGCACATGGGGATGCAGCAAAGCAAACATACATAGGCTTTCCAGTCTGCATAGACGCCGCAAATCACTCATGACTAACATAGTGGTTGACATGCAGTGACTCATGACAATGCCATGTGCGCCATGTGACCTGTGTATGCGCACTGCTGTGATTTTCTGACCTGCTGTGCAGTATCTGCAACACACTGGAATGCAACATCCTGGAACGCAACATACTGGAATGTAACATACTGCAATTTTCAGACCATCAGGAAAATCCAGTAAATGCCATTCCAGTGTTACTTGTAGCATTGTGACAATTATGCAGCACACGCTGGTGGTCAGCTTTAGGGTTTATGGTTCAGGGATTTAGGGTTTAATTTGAGGGTCTATGGCTTCCTCTGGGCTCCCACCTTGAAATCAAACTTCCAGTTGTTAAAGCGCTTGTGCAGACTCTGAAGCTCCAAATTAGGGTTCATGCCAGCAGCTAGGGTCTGGCGAGTCTGTACCTCCTGAATGAAGGCCAAATCATCATTGAAGGCCTCCTGGTGCTGCTGTAATTCCCCTTGCAATTTGGCCACAAACTGGGACCCTAGGTGGGAACCCTCCAGGGGGGTTGAAGAACGGGGGGAGAGAGAGGTAGCTGAGGCAGCTGCTAGCAGTGGTGAAGAAGACTGGGGCGACAGTGAAGCAGAAGAAGGGGCAGCTGAGGCAGATGTCATGTGACTGGATTCAAATTGCCTGACGTTGTGAGCTGTCAGGCCTGCAGTCACAGCTTTTGGCGGGAAAGCTGCGCTGGTGGAAAGTTGCCGTGACAAAGGGGAAGCAGCGTCGTGCTGCTCTGTGCCATGCTGTGCTGCATCATGCTGCGTTGTGCCATGCTGTGATGCATCATGCTGTGCTGTGCCATGCTGTGCCACAGCCTGCACAAGCTGAGAAGAAGCAGAACGGGACAGTGGGGCTCTGGGTGCTGCAGCTGCTGCTGAAGAAGAAGTGAAGGGAGCCAGGGCGGCTGCAGCAGTGGCACTGGCAGATGACAGTTCTGCCAGAAGGGTTTCTAGGGAAGCATCAGCCGAATCTGCCCTACCAAGGCCAGCTGAAGAAGAAGCATGACCAATCATTGCAGCTGAAGAAGAAGCAAGACCAATCACTGCAACTGAACGCAAAGTATGAAAAGGGTTAGCAACAGCTAAAACCAAGGACGTGTGTAATGATGCAGCTAATGATGAAGCATGAGTCATTTTCAGAAAATGCCATGAAGAAGATAAACATCAGCTAGAAACAGCATGAACATGTAAGCAACAAGAGCAGGCATGCATGATCTGTCTACAAGGTCAGCTAGATGACTTCTGAATGCATTGTCCTCAATAACAAAATAAATCATGATTGATCGTTTGTTCTTGGTGAATAGCATGCACCAAGACTTGATCATAAATTTGTTTGTACATTACGATGACATAGAAAACAAACTCTGTTACTCCTTCAAAAGGTGTGAATCGTGGAGAGGGCGATATATTGAATCAAAAAGTAAACTTCTTGTAAGCCGCTGTATCGACACAAGCAGGCAGCACAAACCTGTAACAGCCAGCAGGGAAGGAGTGGCAATGTGATAGGGAGCTACTCAGGAATGTATGTACCTGATCCTAAGGGGAAGACGCTTGTTCAACAAATGAATGAATGAAGGAATGAATTATTGAATCAATGGACAAACGCACAACAAAAGAATGAACAAATAAATGAATGAAGAAAGAAAGGAGGGAGGAAGGAAGGAAGGAAGGCAGGAATAAGTACATGCAGGAATGATCAAACAAATGAATGCATGAAGGAATTAACGCATAAAGGCATTTTAAACACAAGAAAAATGTCAAAGGCATCATAGGGCAAACAAGACTTGTCAGCAGCTACAACAACAGGACCAATGTACAGAAGACCAGCCTATCTCAGCAGCTGAAGAAGAAGTGGAAGGCCTCACCAGCAGCTGTTGAAGAAGCATCAGGGGCCACCCCAACAGCAGCTGAAGAAGAAGCTGGATCAGGGGCAGATGCTACGACAGAAGTAGAAGAGGGGAAGGCTGAAAGTGTCTCTGAGTCAGCATCGTGAAGAAGAGCATTCATGATGTCATCAGCACTGTCCACCTGCTGAAGCCTGCTGCGCTGCTCTTCTTCAGCCAGATTCACCTGAACAACACCACAGGTCATGAGTGACTGCGCACCTGCATACCTACCAAGACTATAATTATATACGGCACCACAAATTTGCAATATCTGCTCTATGCTTGACGGAACAGACCTGCCCTACAAACGTACAAAAAGCACCATGAATAGAGGCTTTTGCACCTCATTGCCAAGGAAGCGCCTCAAATACAAGCTTCTTCACCGCAATGCAAAGGAAGCAGAGTCAATTTGCATGCAACGGTGCATCTAGTGGTCAGAGATGCCTACATGTCAGCTGGTGTCAACAGCAAATGCCTGAGGCCCAATAGGCACATTTAAATCAAACTCAATTTATTTTCTGCTTTTATTATCTGAGAATATTCCAAAATTCACAAGTTTGTGTGCTGCATGGACATGAGTATGTGTGCATAAGAAAGAGTTCAACTTGTTGTTCACTGTCGAGCAGGCATCGTCATCTGAGAAGGGCAAAACTTGCATGCTGCATGGATGCAATTATGTGTGGAACAGAACGAGGGCATATTGTGAGCTAATATCAATGGCATACGGGCTGAAAATATCAATGCACATGGTCTGACAATTTCAATTACATACCCTCTGATAATACCAACTACATACCATAGCAATTACATACCTTGCTTTCAGCTGTCTTCATGTTGATCAAGTCCATGCCAGTGCTCTTGACCCTTTTCAGGCCCCAACCCTCTTCTTCCTTCTCCAGCACCCACTCCTCCCCTTCTTCTGACTCTGCATGCCTTGTTGAAACATACCCGTCTTCTTTTTCACGGCATGCCTCTGCATCCACTTCAGGCTGGGCTGCTGAAGAAGAAGATTGTTGCCTTGAAATGAGCTGTCTGGCTGCCCCTGGCGTTGGTGAAGAAGAGGAGGGGTAGACACGTTGGCTGTACTCGTCAGGACTGCTGGTCATTGCTGCTGCTAGAGAGGAAGAAGAGGGATGCATGCTGAGCATGGCAGAGGCACTAGATCCCGCCACTGGCGAAGAAGAGGACTGTCTGTGCATCTCAGCTAAGCTATTCAAGCTGTGAAGTAGCACTGAGGAAGAGGACTGACGTGCCAGCTCAGCTGTGCGCAGATCCTCAAGCAATGCATCCAACACCACATCAGTTGATGCCCTAATAGGTGATCGCTGACCAGGCTCTGCTGAAGAAGAACAGTCAACTTCTGCAGCAGATGCAGGTGAAGAAGAAGAGCAGAATGCATCTGCAGCTGCCAGTGTTGAAGAAGTACGGACAGCCTCTGAAATGGATGCTTCTGCAGGAAGAGCGGTGCATGGACTGCCTGCCTGAGCCCGATCAGGCGTTGATGAAGAAGACTGCCGGGACAGCTCAGCTGGAGTGAAAGAAGAAGAGCGGGACAGCTCCCCCAGCAGATCATTCAGGACGTCATCTGCAGTAGTGACAGTGTGCAAGAAGGCGTCCAAGCCATGTGCATCATCAGCTACAGATAAAGAAGATGAAGAGTGCTCAGCTTCTGCAGCAGATGCATTGATGTCATCGCATGGCTCTCCTGGACTGGCAGTGTTGACTGTGATTGTTGCCTCTGTGATTACAAATGGAGCTAGAGATGTCTGCACAGGGCTGTCAAGTGAGTCATTCCCGCCAAGACTGCTGGATCTCAGAACAGATGGCGCCAAGCTGAGAGCAGCTGCTGGTGCAGCTTCTGCGCTAGGTGCTTGTCTTTGCAGGCCTGACTGCTGCAGAGCTGAGACGGCAGCTGACGCTGAGGAAGAAGACAGCAGTCCACGACGCTCAGTTAAGCCCCCATCTGCATAACACTAGGGCAGTTTGCATTTGCTGTCAGAAAGTCAATGCCAGGTGTGTTTACTACAATCAGCTGTCTTCCTGGTATGCATCAAATAGAGCACAATGCTTGCAATCTGACAACTTGATGAGCAACAGGGACAAAGACGTACAGCGACAGAGGATTTGCATCACTGAACGTGAGTCAGCAGATGTGCTATGCCATGCAGCTTTGCATGCTGAGGGGATCATTTGAACATAGAGTATTGTGCAAATGATAAATTGGTCCTGGCTGGCCCCTATGAGCGTGTACAATCTGTGTAAAACAATTAATTGATTGAACTGATTGATTGATCAATTGGATGCTTGATAGATTGATTGATCGAGGGGCCAACTCTGAGACATGCAAAGCAAATCATTGACACAATTGCAGTGAATTCAGAGTCATACATCTAATTTCTCATTTCAAATTTCCAGAAAGTGTGATAAGCAACAGCAGTTGCAACACCAAGAGTAAGTGCGCTGCAGACACAGCATTGAGCTAAAACACGATTTGGCAGTTTGTGTGTATGAAGCTCAGCTTGGCAGCTGAAATGCATTTCTGCCAAAAAGCATTGCCAGCAGCTACCTGAGAGTCTGTACTATACATGCTTGCTCCAGTCTGCTAAATTCTTGACTAAGCAAGCAAATGGTTCACACCATATAGCATGCTGTCCCTTGCTGAAGGTGTGATGTTGTGCAATGCTATATTCAGACCCCCCCCCTGCCCAAAAAAAAGGCGTGGGGGGAAACAAAAAGACACATGCATATATACTAGCTAGGCAGGCTCCACAACTGCTCACCTGCATCACACAGATTGTCTGCCGCTGTTTCTTCTTCCTCTTCTTTGCCCTGTTTTTCTACTTCAAGCCTTTCTTCTGCGTCATCAATCCCTGATCCCTGCCTTTCTTTTGGCGCTGCACGCTCTTCTGCCGCCATGGCGTTTCCCGCCTCCTGGAAATAGCCCGCATCCAGAAAATAGTTCCCGCCAGGAGTGTTGGAGCCACGCTGTGCATGCTGCCCCTCAGCCTCAATGTCAGTTTGAATCTGCTTGGCAAAGCTGACCCTGAGCTCAGACTTTAGACTCCAAGAAGACAAAGACAGCTTTGGGACAGGACCTGCAGTTTGCGTTTGGGAAGAAACTGCATCTTCTGCAGTGGATAAGGCTGCAATGCCCTGCTTGGCGCCATCTGGCAGCTCCTGTGCAGCATCTGCATCAGAGGCTGTTGCAGCCACAGCTGCGGCCTCAAGTGAGGGCGCTCGCTGCCTCTCAGAACCATCAACTACCACAGCCGTGGCTGAATCACACGCAGCCTGCCCCAGCTGTGGATCTGCAGCCACTGCCAGCTCAGTTGCTGTCCTGGCTGGAGGGGCCAGGATCGACTCAGAGTTACACCGTAATAACGCAGTAATCTCAGACAGTACTGGGGGTAAGCTGGTACTCCTGGTAACCTCCCAAGCTGCCTGTTTAGCCAACAGGGCAGCTATGGCCTGCTGCCCTGCCCTGATGGGCTGGGGCTGAGCAGGAGATGCCCTGGCACCAGAAGAGCCCTCCAGCTGAGTATGACCAGCCAAGCTGTGTGAAGCAGAAGGAGGAAAGGGCTGCAGTCCTGGGGACTGATCCTTTGCTGCTGGGGACTGGGGCTTCCCAGGTGCAGCCCTAGCTGTGAATGGTGCTTTGCCTGCTGGGGACCAGGCCTTCACAGCTGGGGGTGTTGCTGCGGACTGCGCTGGGGATTCCAATCTCTTGGCAGAGCTCTTCTTCCCAACAGGCTTCGAACTGACTGTGGGAGCCTGATTGGACACATGGTCGACTCCACTAGGGCCAGCTTCTGCAAGCTCGCTGCAAAATGCCCTGACCTGTTGGTCATGCATACCACAGGCAGTCCTTGCAATGCCCTGGAAGACTCTCCTGATAGGGGCTGGTCTGGCCGAAGCCCTATCAGGCATCACATGCCTCTCATAATGCTGCCATGTGGGCCGGGCCCCAGCTGCGCCCTTGGATTTGGCACCCTGAGACTCAGGACTCAGGCTACGAGTTCTGAGACTCTGCATGAAGGAAGGTTTGGCCGGATCCAGCTTCTGCACTTCTTCTTGAGCTGTTCTCCATGCTGAAGAAGAGGTACGGCCCCTTGATCTAGCAGCTCTGCCAGGTGGCGCCTTTTGACCCTCTGACTGTACTACTAGGCGTCCAGCTGTGGTTGGCCTGGACAGTGGGGAGGAAGAACAACGCTGGCTTGAGCTAGGGTTGGCTAGGGTCTGCAGCTTGCCTGGTTTGGATAAGGGTGAAGAAGAGCGCAACTGGGTCGGCCTAGGGCTGGCAATTCCTGCACCTGAGTTGGGAAGGGTTTTGGACATGCTTAATCTGGCAAGGTAGCTGTTGGGAGACAGCGACCTAGGGCTTGATGCAGCGGAACCTACAGGCGGCTGAGTTCCAAAGCTTAGGATTTTTGGAAGCTGAGAAGAAGAAGTGCCATCAAGCACCTGCATGCCTGCTTTGCCAATGGATGCCCCTGGGGTCTTGGGACTGGATGAGGGGTCGAGGGCAGCTGAGCCAGGTCTGCCCTTCAAAGGAGTGCTTTGCCTTTCAGATGTGTTGCCAAAAGGCAAGCTGGCTGAGCTGTGATGGGCAAGCTGACAGGCGTGATCCACTGTGACATGCCTATTGACTGGGACCTCAGTCCTCAAGTGGCCCCAGTCAGTGTTCCCCAGAAGGGCAAGATTCTGCCCATTGAGCCTAGCAGACTTCCCCTTGGCTTGCCCATCAAGCTGCCCATCAACTTGTTTGCTGCCAGTGGAGAAGTCCCAATCAGCCTTGTGCCCAAAGGCAATCTGGGGCCCTTTCATCTGAGGGGCAGATGTTGGCCTCTTGGCCTTCAGCTGCTGTGCCTGTTGCTGCTGCAGCTGCTGCCATAGCTGCTGTGGCAGCTGCTGAGACTTATGCAGCTGAGTAGACGCAGCACTCTGCGATGGTGAGTGCTGCTGTTGCAGCTGCTGTTGAAGCTGCTGTGGAAGCTGCAAGTCCTGCTGACAGTGTTTAGCAGCCAGGTGAACAGCAAATGTTGGAGCAGCCTTGATTCTGACCACAGGCGTCTCTGTCTTATCTGCAACCAGGATAACAACAAAATGGGGGATGGTGACAATGGTGGAAAGGTTTGGCCAACCTCGGTTTCAGCATAGCGCTCTCGAGATCTACATTCTTGCTGTATCTACAAAGAAAACACATGTTTGATGAAGAGATGAACGAGTGAATGAGTGCATGGTGAAAGTGCATGAATCTGGCTCTTCTGTGGTGGAGGTAACCATAGGCCATACTCACACAAGGTCATGCTCAAGCAGGATTGACCATCTGACATACATTTCAGCAATGTTTGGAATCCAGCTGAGAGCTACTGATTTGGCGTAGGCCGCATGAAGTATAAGTCAACATTGATAGAGGCATGAACCCAGATTGCTCCATGCTTGAGTCAATGCAAGCAGCATTGATGTCTGGCCTGTTAGGCACTAGTGTACCAGCCAACATCAACACAATTTGCACAACAGGTATCAGTAATCAGTGACTTACAGACGACTCAAACTGGCAATCAAAATAGCACCACAAGCCATACAAACAGTGAATAGACACAGGACTGGCTGATGGGTATGCATGCTCACCTGAGCTTTCAAACAGCAGCTGCTCATTGAACTGGTGGGGATGTGTTCGTCCCAGCTTGCTCTCCCGGACAGAATACAGATGTGCGCTCACACTACTGCTCACTGCTTGATTGTCCAGCGTTAGCAGGCCTGCATAAAAAAAGACGCTTGCATCAGTCACACATCAGTTTTGGACCAAATTTACCTATTCTTCATGATCTCACAGTGAGAATTCAAGAGAAGTTCTGTCAAAACTCATTTGCAGATGTTTGATAAAGGCACTAAACATCCCTATAGTTTACAGCACCACATGTTCATGAATTGTGCTAAATAGCAACGGCGACCACAGTCACGTTTCTGTCTAGCTGCTATTGCTGCAGCCAGGCCCATTTCAAAACATGCCTGGAAGATCACAAATAAAGCTGCTTTTTCATATCAAGGGGCTCTGTCCAGACAGCCAAGCTGAAATTGTCTTCAACACAGTTGTCATGCCTCACCGTCAAAGTAAGTTAGACGTTGGTGCCAGGCTGAATAAGCACCCTGAAGACAAGCCTCTCTGAAAAAGCAAGATTGGTGGCTTTGCAGGCCGACGCTGGCACAGGGTCTGATGAATGTTGCCACCATTCTTATAACTGTTGTGATTACGATTGTTGTCATTATTTACTATTTAGCAATCACTGTTGATGTGATTGTTTCCATGTAGTTGTCGCTGCCTTTATTAGTACTATTACAATCAGTACTGTCATTGTTACTGTTACTATCGTTGTAATCTTTGTAGTGCTAGAACATTTCAGATTGTCATGGCTATGACCATACCTGGCATGAGATCCACCAGGAAAGCACGCTGCTGACTAAAGTCCATGTCAGCCATGACCGGATTCCCAGCCAACCCTAGGTGCCGCAAATTGGGCAACGCCGCTAGGGTTCTGATATCCAGGTCCTGCTTGATCTTGTTGCCCTCAACACGCAGTGACTGCAAGCTGAGTAAACCTGCACACAGCTGGAGGGACTGGTCAAGAAGAAAGCACAGTTTGCTTTGCAGTGATGAAGCTTTCTGGCTGACGGCACTTTCTGTGCAACTTTTCACATGTGACATACAGGCAGTGCGTCAGACTGACTGGCAATTTCTCAAGGCAGCCTGACACATGCAAGTGCTGTAGCAGTAGCAGGCCTTGAGCACATTCATTTGCTGTCAGGGAAAGTGACAGGGGCTGCCATGAAAAACACGCTTTGATGAGCTTACCTTCCAAGCCGTCTAAGGATGTAAGGTGGTTGTCAGCCAAGCCCAGGACTTGCAGCTGTGAGCAACGGCTGATTTCTGCTGCAGACTGCAGCAGAGAGAACATAGAAGATGTCACACCATTGCTCACATATGCACCACAGCATTGGCTGCATTGACAAAGTTACGCAGACATTACAGGCTGTGTGTGCCACTTGCCTGCAGGGCATTGTGACCAGCGTCCAGCCAGGTAAGGTTGTGGAGATGTTCTACACCTTGCAGATTCTTGACAGTGTTGCCAGATATGTCCAGGTGCCTCAGAGATGAGCTCAAAAGCTGCAGGCAGGGCAAGCTGTGTAAAAGCTGCGCACCAAGAAAGCACAAGCTGACATGCTGATGCTTGAGAAACAGCAGCGCACCGTGCAACCAAGGCTTGTCAACTGGCATCTAGCCACAGACAAAGACACCAACTGAGAGTAGGCATCTAGCCCTTCCAGGGACTGCAGTGGGTTGCCACATGCGTCCAGCCCCAGCACGCGCTTAGAATAGATGCGTTTGCGCTGCTTGTCAGTAAATCGCTGCAGCAGCTCCTCGCTAGATAAGCCTTCTAAGCCAACCCATTTTACCGTGATACTGTGATACGTGGGGGGCATGCTGTCAACTCAAACTGATTGACAACAGATTACCACACCTTGATACCGTGTCGTGCACCGGGTGGCGATGTGGAAGGCATCAGGAGCTGCACCATTTCGTCCCGGTGGTTCAAGGTTCGCAAGCCCGGTCAACGCGCAAGGCTGTCAGGTGCATTACTCATAAGGACATAGCGTACGTCCCGCCATCCACCGTCAAAACGCCAAATTTCTCCTACAGGAGTTCGTCTTGCCCAAGACAATTGCTGGATGCTGTCCGACAGACGACCAGCCACATTGCAAGGGACGTGAGCAGGGGAAGCTGCGTTTGATGTCTTCCCTCCGCGAGTGGTGGGTACAAGCGGTAGGTTTTATCAACCATCTACGGATTTCTGGACGGCAAGAGTCAGGTCGAACAGCTTACCCTGGCCGTTGCCCCGACACTTTGTCCACCGGTGAACATGCATCATTCACTCACGGGTAAGCACTATCCTGTGCCGGTCACTACAAGACGACGCTACGTGCCATACAACACGTGCGTCGCTTACAAGGTTTTCATTTGCAGACCATGGCCAGCACGTCGTAGTTCAGTCCCGAGATCCAGCTCTCAGCAGCATCATGAGAGCAGCAACAGCATGGATTTGGATTCTTTGCCGCACATGAATCATCTGACAGTTGCGTTCCTCAGCGGCCTGAAACGTTTGGACGGTGTACATACCAATGTTATTGGCAAGTTGCCGATTTTACCTCATTTGACCAGCCTGGAGATCAAAGGTTACAATCTACAGTGGAGGGAATGTCACCAAAAGTCATGGCAGAGTTGTACAGTGATGACAAACCTGCAAGCTTTGAGATTGGATTCTGTGCATTTTGGAAGGGATCCTGGGCCCCACATCCTTGCTTGATTGCCATTCCTGACCTCGCTGAGCATCAGCAACGCCAACATAACATTCCCTTCAGCGCAGCACAATGAGTTACAACCAGGGCTCACTCGCTTGCAATCTCTCAACATCTCTCACTGTCGCATAGCTGGAGATACAGCCTGCATGTGCTGTACTTTGGGTTACTTCACTAGCCTGACAAGCCTGGAGCTGAGCAATCTGTGCTCATCACGCCCTTTGCGAGGCCTGCATCATCTTTCAGCTTTGACCAACCTACAAACACTGAATCTAGCTGGCACAAACATAGATTTCAACGAGCCCAATTGGCTGCACGCCTTGAATAGTCTTACCCTTTTGACCTGCAGTCAGTCTTCTGCATCAACAACCCAGCTGGAGTCATACATGTCTAGATCATCTGGATCTCATTGCACTGTTGTACTGCAGCAAGCAGACACGACAAGGGTAGAGGCACAACACGTGTCTGTGAACAACAGTGATGAAGTTGAATACAGCTCTTACTATTATGAAGATGAGGGGTACAATACCGGCGCATGCACAGACAGCTGGCGCATAGCTGATACCATGCAAAAGGACAAGTTGCAGATGGCAGCTGTTCTTCACCAGCATTGGTTGGACACGTGCAACACTGATTACGATAGTCACATGTCTGACGGTGACGATGACGAATAAAAAGATGATGGGGTGATTATTGGAATGTTGATGATGCAGTACATGATTTGTGTGCTCAAAACAATGGCTGCTGATGATGTTGAGGGTGGCAGCTTGCAGTCACAACGCCTGCGTCATGTTGTGAACGTTGTTTAATTGTCTGAAAATTACTCTCCTCGAGGTCTTAGGTTTGATATGTGATCTCATGACATTGTCTAAGACTTCACTGACATCCTTGAGACACCTATGTTTCACTGTGCATGTTTTGCTGATTTGCATGCAAATTGAGTGTCTTAGGTGGTGGTGTATACTACGTAGCTGCAAGCGTTATTGTAGCAGAAATGATGATGCTTTGCTTGAAAAAATCGATTTTGCCCTTGCTATGTCGTCTGTTACATATCTGTGTAATCTCACGAGGCAACAGCTGCCAACCTGAACGCAGCGTCTTGATGAGATGTGGAACTCATAAATAATTGCACGTCAACTAATTCAGTACTGAAGTCTCTTGTAGATGCAAAAGCTGCTTAATTGAGGATGAGAACCAGGCATGACTTGAACGACCCACAACTGAAGCAGAAGATGCTTAAGGGCAAGGAGCACACACACACACAGATATGCATAAAATGAACATGAGATGACAACATCATACTGGCTGTCCATGCAATCTTCTCTGACAAAACCAGCTGAAGTGTCGTACGTAGGAGGCAATACAGCACAGAACCGAAACATATGTTGGGATTGTAAAGAATTTCACTGATTCATTTGACACCAGGACCCTAGGCAATGATTGCATTCCTGCAGGTCATGCCCTAGCTGCTGGTCACACAGCCTACATGAAGGCTGCATCATCACTGCTGCAGCAGGACAACTCGAGTTCATTGCAGAAATCAGGTTGCGGCAGCTGCTTGCATCTGAAAGCGGCTTTGCCGCATGGCAGGGCTCTTGGGTGGGGATGGGGATGGGACTGGGCTGACCCCCGGGGCGCCCATGCCCGCCAGAACCTGGTTGATTGCCAGGTCCAAAGAGTTCCTGCCAGTCATAGATCTGTCTAGATCATCTAGGCACTTGGAAGCAGCGCGCTCGAAGTGCTGGCTGGCCTCCATTGCTCTTGACGCAGCGCGTTCCAACAACTGCAGACAGGAAAACAGCCCAAAATTGGATCTGAAGGTATCTGGGCTATGGAACACAGTGTTGTTGCAGCTTCGTGAGTTCTGATGTGATTGACATGGATTGCGTACAAGAGAAGAAATGTGCAAACCTGTCAAGTTGATCTCTCTGCAGATGACTGCACCCCAAGTAGTTGATCAGGAAGACACCGGCCTTGGCCAAAACAGCATGCACAGCAAGGAATCATCCAGTGCACGATGCTTGAGAAGTCACAAGACATGTTCACAAGACTCATGAGTCCACACAGTCTGGGCGATGCAGACATTGTACCAAGCTCTGGGCATCAGTGTGTCCTTGAAGACTTTTTGGATGCAACAATTGAGCAAGACTCATTGGCCCAACTTCAGACAGCCTATTTGTATTCAGAGGCAAGCATGCAGCTTCTCTACAAACTGCAAGACAATTTACACAATAAACAGGAGCTTGCATACACCCCTAATTGCGTACAGCCACAATTGGATCACCCCTAAATGCATAAAACCCGCATTCAAATACCCCCCTGAATGCATAACCCCCCCCCCTCTCCCCAAATGCGCAAACCCCCTTCCCAAATGCGCACCCCCTAAATGCTTCATCAAGACCATACCTGAGCCATGTTGGAGGTTGCTCGGGAGATATCATGCCGGCTGCGCTCCATGAGGTGGGCGGCCCCCTTCTGCATGGCGGGGCCGTGTCTCTCCAGCATGTGTGATGCAGCCCTACCCATGGGCATGGCAGCAGCTCCTGCCACAGCCCCAACAGCTCCTGCTTCCATCAGTTGCGATGGGGACCTGCAAAAACATGCCAAGAAAATTAGAAGATTAGAGCTTAGAGAGATGGTTAGAGGCTCAAAATCAGCAGTTTTGAGGTTGTTGTAAGGGTTCTTCTCTTTGTCATCAGCTGCAATGGGGACCTTCAACAGCATGCCAGGGGTTCAACTATGGGAAATCAGCTGTGGGGCTGTCTTGCAAGAAAAGCATCACACAGGTCACAGACAGCATGTCAGATGCGTATCATGCTGCCTTGCTCAGCAGCTTGCAGGCAAGCACAGATTGTCACAGACACAAACAGACAGACAGACACACACACACGCACTCCCGACACACGCACAGACTGCTGGAGAAACAGCATCAACCCACCTAGCCATCCCTTTGAGCACATCAAGAGATTTGCTGAAGGACTTGAACAGAGAAGCAAACAAAGTTCGTTCAATCCTTTGTACATTCTTTTATTTTTTCTTTCATTTGTTTGTGTCTTCTCTTAGGGTCAGATATGTCCAGTGGCAAGCAAAACAGCAGTGTCTTGAAAAAAAACCAACCCACCTAGCCATCCTCTCAAAAGGGGTGACCACATCAAGAGACTTGCTGAAGGCCTTATCCAGGAAAGCGCTGGGAAGGCGCTCAATGACATCACTGGCTGAGTCCATGGCGTCTGCTGCTTGCTCCAGAAAGGGGCTCACAAAGTTCTCCACTGACGCATTGATGGCATTGGACACTGCTGTATGCACATGATCCTGCATGTTGTCACAGCATGTCAGCTACAAACCAGCGTTTTGACAGCACAGAGAGGATTGACAAAATGATTGGACAGTAAGCATGCTGAATCATGGGACTGTTGACCAGGGCCCAGCAGGGCCCCTGAAGGCAGGTGGATGACCCACAAGGTGACTGAGGGCATGCTCATTTACGACGCAGTAAGAAACTAGACTAAGGCCGATTTTCGGAAAGCTGTCTGTGTTTTGAGGTGCAGGTCTTACCTGGGCGCAAGACATGCTATCAGCTTGGCAGTACGGCTATAAAGACCGTCATGTTCACTAGATCCTATTTGCTAAACTCTATCCAGCAATCCACAAATTTGCACTCACCCATCCATCTGATCCACAGGCCAAATCCAAGACCGGCAAGTGGGAACAGTGGGAACAGAGGCGAAAAGAAGAAGTTGCTGCTTCCAACCTCAGATGGTGTTGCTTGAACAAAGACAGATTCAACCATGCATGGCAGGAGCAGACAGACCTGGAAACTTACAGGCACAAACTTGTCTACCAAGTTGGAGGCTGTGTCTGCTAAGTGGTGGACGTTGGCTGTGTCTGCAAGGTCCATGACGCTGGGCGCATGGCCCAATGTAGACAGCCATGCACTCCAGACAACCTGTGACAATCAAGGAAGAACTCACACGAAATTTGCAGTAGATTCTATGTTTGATACAGAGTATACATTATACATGTCATACATTTGTCGACATAGATACTACTTATATGTACGTGGTAGTACATGGTATATGAGCAAGTCAGCCCAATGTTGATGGGACATTTTATGCTCCAGTACATGTCTGCTGGAAGGAATTTGCGTGAACATGGACACAGGAGCAAAAAGCTGCTGGTGTGTGGCAGAGCTCCTTTGTGAACAAAAGGACAGATAAAAAGGACATGGCAAACTGCTGCTGGATACTGATGCAGCAATGCAGATGGTCGACAACTGTGTGTGCCAATGCAGAGCTGTCGAGGTTCAGTGTCTACTGCCTGGTTTGGAAAATCACACCAATGAATCAATGGCTTGCTGCATGACTCACCTGATGAGGCAACACAGGTAGTCTACGGCTGCGCATGCCAATGAAGAGCTGTCACGAAGGGTTGGTTGAGTGTGGTCAGTATTTAGAGTTTGGATTACCTAAACCCCTTTGTGAAATTTGCGACTCACCTGCACGACCTTGTTGGCAACCGGCTGATGCTGCTTAGGAACCAATTTAGCATTCACAAACTTGGCCAAAGGCCACAGCACATGGTTTGCCACTGCCATGGACAACAGCTTGTCCTGCAGGTAACCACAAGCTTCAGACATGGACACAGACTGTGGACAAGTATTGAGTTGTGCTATCTTGACACACTGGGAAGGAACAAAAGCCACTGCCATGGACAACAGCTTGTCCTGCAGGCGATCGCAAGCTTGACAACACAGCTCCAACCAAGAGAGACAAAAGCAAGGTCAGGCACTGAGGTGTTCTGTCAGATTCGTGCACATGGAATGGCTGCGCTGAGCTGTACAGTCAGCTGTGCTGTGCTGCAGTGAAATGTGTGGTGCTGCTACATGGCATACTGTGCTAAACTGTGCTGTACAATGGAGTGACTGGCTGTTACGCATGGCGCTCATCTGTACAGCAGAGTAGAAGCGATTTATCTCTTGTATGGTCTGACCCAGATTGTGATCCTCGCTTAAGAGAAAATTGTTGACAAGTCCAGAAAAGACTTGAAGGCCACACTCCTCTTGTCATTGTGGAGGTTGAGCCCGGTCGTTTTCCCAAATATAAAAATAAATTTCGTATCTCATTTTTTTGCTGACCTGGCATGAGGAGACAATCTCCTCTGGCTGCCCCTGGGCAAGTTTCAAGACTGCGAAGAAGAGGCAAGTGGAGACAGGCATCCAGATGGCATTGTCAGCTACAGCCCTGGCAAGCTTTGCCCTGGTCCCGGTGCCTACTGCTCTGTCCACTGTCTTGTTGAACATATGCTTGATCGGCCCATCTGCAGGACCAGCTCAGATGAGAAATGGATAGCCTGTAACATATTGCATTTTGCAGGCTGTACTGCAAATTGCAAGCTGGAGTGTGGATTTTGCGAAGATGAAGCTGAATGGTACTTGGCCAGGTAAGAGGCTGGCACAGAGTAGGAGGGTGGAATTGTTGATTTGATGGTCAATGCCACAGGGTCAGAGTGCACGCAGTGCTAAGAAGCAGTGGGTACAGCAGCAGATCAGGATGTGGCGCAGCGGAGGGATGTGTACCTAGCAAAGTGCCATACAGGCCAAGCTCTAGACTGCGTACAGCATCAAAAGCTTCGCCAGTGAGCCTTTGCGCCAGAATGTCCCCAACTATGAATCCCATGCCGCTGTTGACAGCCTTCTGCACTGGGTCATCATGATGAGCCTGGTGCACTTCTGTATGCTGAAAAGGCGAGGACAGCTGACCTGCAAGCAAGTGTGGCAGTTTGGCAAGACAGGGCAAAACCTGAGTAGGCGGTTTTCACACGGGTCCACCCAGCAATAGACAGCCTGTATATGTAGCATGACACGTCGAGCAGACATCACACACCATTAACGGTATGAACGTGTGCTGAGGCCTGTACGGTACGGCGCCTGCTTCGTGAGTCCCTTGCACTCAAGCTTTGTTGTAGTGTACGCAGTCGATACTGGTCTGGGAAGGGCCGTCGAGCACATAGCCCGCACGGCTGCGATACAAGAGCGGCAGAGGCTGTAGACGACGCAGACCTCCCTCGCTGAGCGTGCTGTGACCCAAGCTTCGAACCGCTCGCTGCAGCAGGCCGATTGAGAAGCTGTTGTTGCATGCTAAGCTACCCACGTCGAGCACACGTGTTACTTGAAGCAAGATGCCATGGTTGGTGAGCAAACGTTTATGTGATTACTGCGGGGCACAAGCTTTGACTTTTTGATCTTTAACCGCGTTCTGCGCTGTTTTGCTAGCATCCTTCTCGTCCTTCCATTCTCTGATAATGAGGGCATCGTTGACGCCGTAACAGGACAGGTGGCAGAGCCAGGTGGAGTGCAGCTGCATTTGAAGCTGCAGTGCAACGAAAACAGCATAGCATTTGCTTTCAACCCTGATCAGGGCCATTGCATGAACTCAAAGACCTATGTGGATGCGCATTCACGCAGCCTGGCGCCAAATAGGAGAAAAATGTGTTCTTTGTGCTTGCAACCGTCATACAATACCGTCATTTCTTCAGCCACAGCAAGGCCGAGCTCGAGTGACATGTCTGTACAGCTTAGTCATTAATCCAGATGTAAGGATGCATACCCGATTGGTTGAACGTCATTGCATTGCGCTAAGAACAGTAGCAACCATGATGGAGACCTGCATGCAATGCAGTTACACATGCAGTTACACTGCTAGCATGGACAAGTTCGAACAGTATGTGAACAGAAGAAGAAAGGCATTGATTGTAACAGAAATCTCATTTGAACCAGAGCAATGCTAGCTATGGAGGTTGTCCACTCCCTACTAGACTAGTATGGAGTGGACAACCTCCATACTAGTGCTACTAGTGCTTTGAGGGGAGGTTGCTAGCCCTGTCGAGCAAAGCAGCAACAAGCTCTCGGACGCTATTCATTCAACCTTGAGCATTGTTTTCACTGACCCTAAACTTTGTAGGCTCTGCCCAGCAAGACATGTGAAAAGTTGCTGTTCCCAACATGCTGCTGAACATATGCACTGTCAAAGAGTCAGCTGCACAAGACCTGGCTTGCAACTTACAGGGGGAAAGGCAACAGTGCACTACTGTGCATACACGCGAGTGTTGACTTCTGCCTGCAACGGGTGTATGGTGTTGAAAGTGTGAGCACTTAGCAATATCCAGTCACACCATTCATGGAAAGATTACTCAGGTAGTTAGTAATGGTTATATAAGCCGCGTTCCTAATTAGCTAGCGGCCTATTACTTTGTACATATGTGTCTTGCACACAGCGTTTAGACACACTAAGGAGAGCTGTTGTCAGTAGCCACACAGTACACACACCATGTAAGACACGGTTCTGTTATGCAAGCCCGCCGACTGCACAGTGCATCTCAACATATGGCCCCCAAGCAATACATGTGTGCATGGTATTCTCATAACTCATCCTTCTGTGCACCTACAAAAGACTGGAAATCTGCGTTGCTGACGCCAGTCCCATCATCATGGGATGGAAAGTAGGTTTCAACTCCACTAATCTTTGCCAAGGTCTGTTGACTCTTTTTCATGTCGTGATACATATGTGTGGGCATCAGGAATGGGTTGTCACACTTGATCTTGCCATTTCTTGAGACCGGGAAAGATGTTGCCATATTTGTGATGACATCCCCAGTGACCATAGACTTTGTGCTGTGTTGGAAGTACGCAACCTGTCCAGGTGAGTGTCCTGGCAGATGGTGGAAGGTGAGAAGTCCCTTAGGAACCCAGCTGGCAAAGCTGGAGACATCACCATTAGATCCCGTCAAAACAATCTGACGAGAGGTTGGCAGACTGGTGTTCAGCTTAGGCATGTAGTACTTGCCAAGCGTGAATGTCCACGTGTCACCGTTGAGCTGCTGGTATTGCTGCCCACCGGTGACAAAGGGCTGCTCTGCTTCATGGACAGCAAAGGGCACAGCTGGATACTCATCAAGCACCCACGGCAACAGTCCAGCATGGTCTAGGTGACCATGCGTCACTGCAAGCAGCCGCAAATGATTTGGTTGCAACTGCAGAAATAGCAAGGCAATACAGCCTGTGCACTGCATGCTGCCCATGAGCAGGAAGGCCGCTTGCAGAATGGTCAGGACATGGGTGACTGCCTAACTCACGCAGTATCAACCGGAGAGGACTGCTCAAAAACGAAAGCTTGCGCTTGAGAGCAGCCAAGAAAGGGTCTTTGTACTCAGGGGATGCAGCCCCAGTATCGATCAAGATCCAGGAAGACTTGGCTTCCACAAGCCACACGGCCACAGGAGTGCGCTGAGCAGGGGACGGGATGAAGGCAAATTCACCGTTGTACCTCCACAACTGAGGACGAACTTCCACGAATTCATTTGAAGGCGCGCTGGACAGGGGTGCTACATGCACAGCAGATCCAGCGGCAACCACTAGTGTCAACAGAGCGCTCGGTGAAACCATGTTTAGGTTGCAACGCACGCAGGAAACAACTTGAGAACGTCTGCGGATGCATCGGAGCAGGCTCCTTGTATGATTGTGCACGACATGGTGTGGCGTTACTTAGTCATCGCCAGCGGCCACCAGCGTGTATACATGTACAGCTTGAGTCAAAAGTTAGCTCCAAGGCTTGAGGTGTCCAAGTTGCGACAGTACTGTGAGCGGACCGCTGATGCGATGCTCCGGTGCGAACAGGCGCAGCAAGGCAGTCATTACACCTTTCTGTGTGCGGGGTCACCGCCGCGGAAAACGACTGTAGCGCTCGTGACTGATCGGTGAAGACAACAGCACTGTACCAGCAAAACAGGGCTGGAGACACAGCCTTAACTTGGCAGCTGTGCTGAACGCAAAAGGCATAGGAAAGAATAGCTTTTCTTGGTCAACGTTCGTGGCAAAACAAGACAGCTGGCACCTGTAGTATCCACTTCCTTCAGCAAAGCAACAGCCAAGCAGCAAGAGCGATTCCACAGAAAGACGCAAAAGCTTGCTGCCTGAACAGGCTTTCCTCTGACAGAGGGAGAGCCTGTTCAGTCAGCAAACCTCTGTTTTCTGTGCAACCTGTTGCATATGCACAGTAGTGCAGTGGACTTGCCTGCTCATGAAATTTTGCCAGAGTTTGGTGCCTTCGACTTTTGACTTTGACTTAGACGGCAGACTGCGTCTTCGACTGCATCGAAAGGTTCAAAGTTGCTATACCCCGCTGACAGCAGAATTTTGAAGCTGTTGCTTTCAAACTTGATTGTGCAATCCCCTAGGGCATGCTGACTCAGGATGCTGCTACAAATGGAAGTTACAACGTACAGTGCAATCTCCAGCCATGCAATAGTCCAGACCTAAATTTATGACCCAAGCTGTAGCCTCAAAAGTTTGCGCATGTATCATGTCAGCTATGGTAGTGGCTGTGGTATATGACGACGTACACGATGCAGCAGGAAGCCCTGAGGGTATGGGAGATGAGAACACGCCTCCTAGCTAGAGCGAAACTGTGAGCAAGCCAGCTGGACTGCAGTTAAACATGTAAACAGTATTATCAACACGACGTCGCATTTTTTCCAGGCTAATGCATTTTAACATGTGCATATGAAATATGTGCAGACATGTGTCAGTGCGCATCACAAGCAGTCATGTATTTACAGCCCATCAAATATTTACCAAACCTAGAGCTTGAATAGACTTGGTTAGGTAATTAACATAAAAAGCAGACTCCGAGTTTGCATGCCCAAGAGCCTTGCACCTTGCTAAAGCAGAACAAAACAGAAACACAGCATCCAGCCAAGTGCAGACCCAGATAGAATGCATATGATCACTTGAGACGCTCAAGCAACTGTTTGCTCAAATGAGGCCTACCAGCCCAAACGAACTCCATACATAAGGCTGTGCAGTACAGTGTCAATCCACGAAACAAAAAGGAGCAGCTTTTGAACTGACCACCAGGTAATGCTGCTGGCCAGCTCATGAGAAAGTAAGCCAGAGACATCTAATTGTTGCCACCCTTCTTTCCTGCCTCGGATGCTGCTGCACGGTCACCACCAAAGCCGTGTTCGGGATTGGTGCGACTGTCCTCTGTACCATCCTTCTTGACACCGCCGTGCTCTGATGGCTTGTAAACCTCTTCAGGCTGAGTCTTGCCACCCTCAGCTCCAAGCTTTGATGCCCGGTCGCTGTCACCACCAAAGCCGTGCTCAGGGTTAGTGCGCTTGTCTGGTGTACCGTCCTCCTTCAATCCACCGTGCTCTGATGGCTTGTAAGTCATGGTCGCCGATGCAGGTTGTTGAAGTTGGTTAACAGTTGCGGTAGACTAAGACTGCTTCTGCTTGCGAAGATTGTGCGGGGTGAACACAACCTCGCGTGTCTAAAGCGTGACTTGTATTATAGGACGATGACGTGTGCAGCGGCCGGTGTGGCTCAATGTGCTTGCACGTCTGCGCAGCTTGTGAGTAAGCTTTTGTGAGTCGCAGGATAGGGTTGGGATGTACGGATGCGTATAACATACGTGTACGCGTATATACCGGCGTACATACGTGTCCACGGTAAATCTGCCCTGTATATACGCCAAAATCCGGGCGTACACGACTGGCGTATACGG
>JAABUH010000584.1_pt1 | contig 50987 bp, 51 predicted proteins | sample 5559121 | NCBI WGS metagenome assembly JAABUH01 (sample SAMN10711871, study PRJNA513364) | rock metagenome | isolation source: Antarctica rocks | place: Antarctica: Victoria Land, Battleship Promontory nord | collected 2015-12-28 | reverse complement strand
GTTTGCATAGAGCAAAATGTCAATGAAAATTCTACAACAAGAGTGATAATGTGAAAGAGTAATGCACTTACTTTTCATAAAGAAGCACATAAAGTCTTCAATGACTTCTTGAAGAGCATTCAAGACAAAACGCTGAATGCGAAAATTATATTGTAGCATGTTCGCTTAAGCATAATCATGCATAATCTCTCTAATCAGTCTTTCGAAGATCATTTTGAGAATGAGATTTTCTGCAATCTTCTGATATTTTCGAATTTCGCGCAACGCAACAGTGTCTGATTTGTAGCATCTTTTCTGTTGCAAAGCATTAGTATGTCAGTAAATAATACATTACTTATGTGCATTATCTTTTCAATAATAGTAGTAGATTTAAAGATTGAAGTTTCTTTGATAACATAATGATCAGTTGAATGCATTGAGCTTTTAAACGTCTTACATGCTGATGCACATGCTAAAAATGAACTTGTCAGCAATAAACAAGTCATATTGCATTATCAGTATGCATTATCAATAACATGCTTGCTGTATGTCATTGTTTATCAAGAATAATTAATTTGATTTATATAAACTTGATTTTTGAAAGTATTATCTTTGAAAGTATTATTTATTGAAGCGTTGATTACTAAAACGATTCAAGAAAATATGATAGAAGAAGTGATTGAAAAATCAGAAAAGAAATTGAAGAAAATATTGAATAAGTGTTAAGAAATAAGTGTTAAGAATAATAATTAAATTTTTCCTCATTACACTCAAATTCATCTCACTTGATGAGTTTTTTTCTTACTTTTCAAAATTCTTTATCTGTTCATATTCTATCAAACTACTCAAATTTCATCAATACTACTGCATTACTCAAATGCATCATCAAGAGAACAATGCTGACTTTAACAGATACTTTTCACTCTGTTCGACAATTTAGAGATAATTCTTTGTGAAAATTAATTCATCTCACTTGATGAACTATCAGTCTATTTCTTACTTTTCAAAATTCTCTATCTGTTCATATTTTTTTGAACTACTCAAATTTTCTTGATACTATTGCATTACTCAAATGCATCATCAAAAGAACAATGCTGACTTTAAAAAATACTTTTCACTCTGTTTGACAGTTCAGAAATAATTCTTCATGAAAATTAATTCATCTCACTTGATGTTATATCTCTTACTTTTTCAAATTCTCTACAAGTTCATATTCTATCAAACTACTTAAATTTCATTGATACTGTTGCATTACTTAAATGCATTATCAAGAGAACAATGCTGACTCTAACAGATAATGTTCACTCTATTCGTAAACTCAAAGTCTATCACAAGTCAAAATCGTGATGAAAATTGATTCAATGAGATCAAAAAACACTACAAGTGACAGAACAATGATCATATAATCATATTCAAACGACTACACAAACTAAGACAATTCAATGTTTGAAAAGAAGTGAATGAAATCAACAAAGCAGTGATGAAAGACAATGTAAGAAATGAGATAGAACAAGAGCGAAAGAACAAAAATATTCATGATAATGCATTTCAGTAATGCAATACTAAATAAAGCGCTGATTCATTTATAGTTGAATGCTTTGAATTGAAAATCAGATGCAAAGCAAATGCTGAGATTGTTGTTGAGATGATAAAGCTTTTCAATATAACTGCTGCAACACAAGATGCAAATACTACTGTGACACAAAATGTGAATATTACTGCAGAGAAAATTGCTTCAAAAGCAACGAAGATATGCATTATTTATATGCATTATTTCTCAGTTGTAGAAACTAATATCAATTTTAGAAGACAACAGATGAACTGAACGTAAGCGAAGAAATATTAAAATTTATGATCTTTATAATTTACTTAATTCAATAAAGAATTCTTCATCATGATGATCTGAAGAAGTTAAAGCAGACTGATGATACTAATTTTATAACAGCTTTTCAGAATTTTATAATAAAATTCATCACTTTCTTAACTGTCAAAGAATGAGAAATTCAGAATTCAATACATGCAATAAATTTTAATTCAAATGATCTCATCATAGTAGAAAATGATGATGTAGAGATGTGCTATGAAGCAAAGAAGAATGAGAAGAAACTACAATATGATGAATATAAGATAATCAATAGTAAGAAGAAAGAGAATAATGAAAGTGAAAAGAAAATAATAAAGTTGTTTAACTAGCGAACAGCGCTTATCTTACTTTCTAAGTTCTAATCATAATTCATAATCTTATAAATTCATAGTGCATTATCTTTTTGCATTATCATGAAGAGTGTTTAATAGAAAGTCATGATGAAAATTATGAAGTCTTCATGATAAAGATTGTTTAATCAAACTATTTACATCTATTTAATATCTTGTCAAGTCAAGTTGAGTTATCGAATTGAGTTGTCGAGTCAAGCTTTTCAACTCAACTCAAGTTCTCAAGTTCAACTTCTCAATCTGACTCAACACTTTTTCAAAAAAAAATTAACTCAACTTAATACTTTTCAAGTCAAATACTTGATTTGAACTCAAGTACTCGACTTGACGTAATCAGTCTAGCAAAGATTGATAATATAAGTTGAGCAGATGATGTGTTAATGACAGAATAAGTAACTGAGATTATTAATTCTTTGATGATTAATTGAATGTTCAATTTAATTAATTTAACATTGACTTGCATGCAAATGTTGATAAACTTATTCAAATTCATGACTCATTCATTAAACATTACTTGTTAAAGATTTGAGCTGATCTTATGCTGAAAATCATTTAGTAAAGTCTCATTATTATATTTTAGTTTTGCATTTGATCTCTGAAATTTCATTCAAAATTCATGAAAGAAGATCTTGATTTAATACAACTTCAAATATTGTTGTTAAATTATGTAATAATGATTAAGATTATTGTACATCTTATTAATGATTGATAGTACTTCTTTAACTTTTAAAAAGAAATTTAAAAACATGTTTCTTATTCATGATGCTATGTGCTTAATTACAACTTCACTGACTTGATTTTTAATGTAAACAATCTTCAACTTTTTGATAGAAAAGTAACTTTTGTTTATCTTCAACTTATTTTGCATTCACAATAGTCAATTGTTTACATTTTGCGTTGAATATTCAAACAAAGATGAAATCAATAACTTAATTAACTTTAAAAATTGATCTTTAGAAATTGAAGTACTTTGTTAACTTAATGCAGTTTTTAATTTAGGTATAATCATATTCTTGTTGTTCATTTCTTTCTGCAAACATGTCTGTTTATTCTTCAACATGATGTTTATCTTATTGACATTTTTTAACATTTGAATTATGTCATTGTAAATCTTGATTTCAATGTCATGCTGTTAACATATGTACTTGATAAAGACAATGATGTTATCTGCTTCATAAGTATTTATTCAAGCATTCAGTTCAATGCTGATGCTGATCTTGATCATTTCATGATTAAAAAGTAATATATTCATGTTCTTCTTTTCTGTATCTGATGACACATTTATATCTTCTTCTTCTGATGTTATTCAATTCTGTGATAGAAGTGATTCTTTTTTAGCATTTTAAAGTTCATAATGAGTAATGCTTGCTGATTCTGAACTTCTAATCATTGTATGAGTAGAAAATTGCTGATTGAGATTCTGATGTTACTTTATCAAACTTTTCAAGTTTAAGTTCTGCTAAAATTTCTGATTTCAATTTTGATAATGAGTTCAGTAAAGAATTATTTAAGATTAACATGTTCATGTTTTTCTGTTTTAATTCTGACTTTATTGAAATTTCTGATTTAAAGTTCTGATTTTGCTGTTGAAATTTCTAAGTTCAACTTCTGATTGAGTTGATTATGTAACTTATTTTTGTATTATTTACATGTTAATAGCAAGATTAATAAACTTTAAACTAATATTATGAGTTTGCATAAAGTGAATCATATGAGTGTATTTTAGATCGACAACAAGATTCATCTGTACGTGATGTCGACTACGAATCTTTTGATTCTATTCTATGTTCGAATAGAAGTCAGAAGAGTTAAGAGATCTCAATTCGACGCAGTTTGAATGATGTTAGAATGTTGCATGATCAGAAAAGTCATCATGCAGAGTTTTCATTCATGCGACAACATCTCTCTCTAACAGTCACAATCGATCTACGAAGAAAATTAATGACATGTTGATGTCAGTAAGAGATGAAAAGATACTACTAGCGATTAAACAACTCAGATGCTGAGTCTGAGAGTTGTGACTATAAGTGATTGAAGAAATGATGACTCGTTGATCACATTGATATACTGAAACATCTTCATCACATCAACAATGTCGTTGAGTAATTGATGAAAAGATATCAGATAGAATAGTCGTTTCAAGTATTGAGAGTCGTGACTACAGTGTTCAAAGAAGTAGTGACTTGTCGATCACGCTGATATATTGAGAGAGCTTGAGCTTATCTTCTTTACTTGACGTCAAGTCATACATTTATCTACGTGAAAAATCAAGAGCGCAAGAGAGCGATCAGAATGCATTCTCTTCTATTGATCAGAGTCAAACATCGAATGATTGCGATTGCATGTTTATACTAACAATCTATTCAACGTCTACATGATACAAGTCAAGTCAAGAGAAGAAAAAAATTATTCAGTACAATCACACTCTATCTTCTCATCATGCACGTCTCTCTTTCATCACATATTTCTCTGCTCAATGAATGACAATCATTGAGCAAGAGAACGCAGTTTTCAACACTACAATCATGAGCATCATGAATGCAATGAAATCAACTTCGCGATCGAAGATCAAAGATTGAAGTATCGTTGTATAGAATATTGTCAATGAAGAGCAGAGCAAAGACGATGCATCATAATCAAACAGCACAGACACTTTCATCAAAAGTTTACTTGAACGTCACGCGCTGAATAGAAGCTATAGATTCATTACTGATAACATAGTGTCAATTTTATTGTTTCGACGACGTGAAGTCATCATGTAGTCGACAAGCGATTTTCTTTCTCAGAGAGTTTTGTTCGTTCAATACACATAGCATAGTTTTTCTCATGAATCGAACTTAAATCAATGTCACAAGAATGTATGAATTCAAATTAAATGAGTGTATTTTAACTAGAAGTTCAAAGCTAAAGAAGAAGAAAGATGAAACACATCATGAGTTTTACTCATGAAGACACGTTAAATCATTAGCGTGTCAACATCAGCTTTATACTAGTTTATGATAGTTTAACATGATTTACGTTAAACTAACTTAAAATGCATGCTCATAACAATCAGTTTTGTAAAATCTGCTTGAAGTGCTTTGTTTGAAATTTCAGAAGCATTTGATACTTTGTTTACTTTTATTCATTTAATTATCTGCTTCATTTCATCTTTTAAAATGAATAAATTGAATGATGTCATTAATGATATGAATGAATCTGAAATGTCATTGACATCTGCTTAAGAAGATGACGAAAAGAATTTCTCTTGTAACATCTCAGTTTTTTCTTCAAATGATGTTATCATGTGATTAATATTATTGTATTTCAATGATGAGAACTGCAAAAGCTTTTTAAGTAACTGACTTTCAATTTTAGTTCATTTTGCAAAGCATCATATTAATTTCAATACATTACTTAACTCATGCATCTGTAATTTAAAGTGTAAATGTTTTGTTTCTCTGATGATCTTGTTTTAAAAATAATATATAAACAATGTAATAAGTAATGCAAAAAGCTAATGCAATATATAAACAATGCAATGAGTAATGCAAAAAGATAATGCAAAGAACAATTGAATATGTTATTTTATATTTATATTTTTAACATTAATAATAATAATAATAATAAATTCATACGTTCTTGTGACATTGATTAGATCAACTCATGAGAAACTTTATGCTATTTGTATCGAGTGAGCAAAACTCTCTGAGATAGAAAATCACTTGCAGTCTATACGACTGCTTCATGCAGTTGAAACAGTGAGTTTTGAAACTATGTATCAAATTTGTTCGCGTTGATCACACGTTAAAGAATGAGTGTTCTAATCACTTTAAATTGCTTTAAAAGCTTCGTTTTCATCATCATCTTCACTACTGCTCTGAGATTCTTCATGATGATGATGATTATTTAATAGTTCAAGAAGTCAGCATCTTGTAACATTTTTGATCGCAAATGCAATCAGTTCAAGCAATGCATGAATACATGCTTCATCATCTGATGATTTTATTTGCAGTCACATCACAAGTTATTCATGTTTGAAACATTTTTAAAGTGCAGATAAGCATTTAAATCTATGCGTTCAATTTTAATGTGCATTGCAAGAATACTTTTTGCTTTCTGAAAATCATCATGCATCTTTATCATCTTATTACTCAGATGCAATCTTTGTGCTGAGATTGCATTGACATCTGCAACGCGTTCTCTGTACTTTTCTCATCATTGATTTCATTGATCTTTGTGATACTGCACTATTGCGATGCTATCACTTATTGAAACTGTCACAAAGAAAGATGATCATCTGTGTTTCATCTGTATTCTTGTGTCTTCTTGAATTAAAATGTTCAGAAGCATTACTTTCTTAATGATGAATAAGTGAGAAATGACGTGATTAACTCTCGTCAAATGAGCATATATTAGTTTGCATGCTTATCTAATTTCTTGTGTTCAATTATTAATTCAACTATGTAGCATAATCTTGTTCTGTAACATGTTTAAATGAACATGTAGCGAACTTATGTATGTTTCTGTCTTTAAAGTTTTGATGCTTACTCTTTTGAATGCTTCTGCTACGTGACACAGAATCTGATTCTGAAGTGTTTTTAGTTTGCATTCTTTGCTCAACAGTTCATTTTTCTTGTCACGTTAATGTCAAACTGACGCTTCGAATGCAATTTCTGATCTCACTACTGCTGAGTATACTTATCTCACTTTTGTGAAGATAGCTTCTCATGTGAAGACTTCAAGATAACTAAGTATCAGCATTTTTGTGATGTAATTCATCTTTATTTATCAAAGATGCACGTCTCATTACAGTTTCATGTTCAGTTGCATCTTTAGAACTCATACATCTGATTTCAATTTGATAATTAAGTTTTCTATTTATATGCTAGTCATTATGTTGAATCATTTCGATTTTCTAGTGAAATGCATAAGCTCATACTTTTCTGATGCGAACATTACATCATGAGTGCAAGCTCATTTCGCACAGATGTTGTGTGCTTTGCTCAGTATTCTGCAAATTTCTTTAGTGAATTTGTCATAGACTAAAATGTTAATATCATTTATGAAGTTAAGCATTTCAATCTTAATTTTCAATGCTTCGCATTTTTCAATTAGACTTGCGTTGAAGAATAAAAAGAAAATCGATGAAATGAAAAATCTTTGCAATATGTTTGCATTTATCTCATGTATATTGCTCATTTATTCATCGAATATTAATAATATCTCTTAATTCTTTAGAAAGCTGCATGTTCATTTGATTATGTAACTTAACATTCTTTTTATTTTCAATGTATGCAGAAGTTTGACATGTGAGACTTGATTGAATGCTTCAACAATGTTTAAGCTTAGCATGAAAATCACATATTTGATTTCACAGTCTCACATTATGTGAACTTGATTTATTAGTAAATTTAATGTCAAGATCATGAATTGTTTGCATTTTGCTTTCATTTGAGCATTTGATAGCATATGATGAGTCTCAACTATGTCACTCAGTCTTTTAATCATGATTAACTTCAGCGCTTTGCTTATGATATTGAACAAAGCAATGAGTCAATACATCTTTGAATCAATATAATTACTTTTCTTTGATTTATGTAATACTATTGTTTGAGTCTTTTTGAACTGCTTCAAATGATACTTGTGTATTATGCATATATTAAATAAATTCTGAGATCAGTTTTGCAAGACTCACTTAAAGCATTCTGTTTAAAATATCTGAAGCGTCTGATGCTTTGTCTGCTTTTACTTATCTGATTGTCTGCTTCACTTCATTTTCTGTGATGCGTGAATTGAATGAGACTGTCAGAAATATGAATGACTTTGTGATGTTGTTGACATTCACTTAAGAAGATGAGAGAAAGAACTTTTCTCACAGTATCTCGATTTTTTTCTTGAACGTTGTTGTCATATGATTGATGTTGCTTCACTTCAATGATGAAAACTGAGAAAGCTTTTTAAATAGCTGACTTTCAATTCTAGCTCATTTTGCAAACCATCATATTGATTTGAGTGCTTCGCTTAACTCATGCATTTGTAATTTGAAGTGTATGCATTTCATTTGTTGAATGATCTTGTTTTTATGATCATTGTGCTTCAGATATTCATTTCACACTTTTAATGTATTTTACATTTTTCATATGATTTGCAATCATTTTGATTTTAATTTCAAAAGTCTCTTGCTCAATTTGATGACTTTGTCAAGAAAGTAGATTTCTCAATGATCTTTTATAACACTCTGATAATCTTACACACTTTGTTATTCATCATAATCTTGTCATCTAAAGAGCGTTTCAAAGATAAATGCATTTGCAGATAAGCATTCAATGCTTTTGTATTTATTTTCTTTCAAAGTCATCAAGTTGAGAGTTGCATTAAGATTGTTTGTAAACATAGCTTTGTGATAATCGAAAGATAATTTGATTTTTGATGCAAATTGATTTGTATCTTGCATTTACATGTCATGAACTGTATTTTCTTGCTGCTAAAGACTAGATCAATCGTCGTAAATTGATTGTGAGTTTCATAAGTAACAATGTTTGATTTCAGCAATAATTTCAGTCTTGCATTTGTAATAATGTTTAGTAAAGTATCAATCATCATATGATGAGTGAAGCATCTTCATCTCTCTCAATGAGAATGATGTAGATTGAAATCTTTTATGATCAGTTGTTTGCAGTCATTCTTGAGTAGTTCATTCAAATGAGAAATGATTGAAAATCTTTTTGTAAATGTAGTAAACAATGAGCATGAATTGTAAATGTTCAGAAGTTTTAACGTGATTGACAACGAGATTTATCTGTATGAGATGCTGACTACAAATCTTCTGCAAGCTATGCTTGTCAGAAGAGCTGAACAATCTCATCAACATTGACAGAGCAGTAACAGCGCTTTACTCACGTGTTGAGCTTACACACAGTTGAAAAGCGAAGCAATAACAACGCGATCATTGACGCGTTGAAGCTTGCATATACACAAAATGACAGCAACGTCTTTGCATACATGCTGCAGCTCATATACGACATATACACATATATTGCGAAGGCACGACTCAGCTTTTGCGCACATACAGACAGACGTGATGCAGTAAATCGATTGATTTTTCGCATTTTCAGATCGATTTACACGCAGCGCAATCACACACAGAGCAGTAACAGCGCTTTATTCACACGTTGAGCTTATATACAATATACACACATATATTGTGAAGACATAATTCAGCTTTTGCACATCTACACGTCTGCATAATGCAGTAAATCGATCGATTTTTTTGCTTTATCAGATCAATTTACATGCATTGCAATCACATACATTGCAAAGACATGACATAGTCTTTGCTCATATACACAGAACGACAGCAACGTCTTTGCACACACGCTGCAACTCATATACATCACATACATACACATTGCGAAGACACGACTCAGCTTTTGCGCATCTACATGCTCATGTGATGCAGTAAATCGATCGATTTTTCGCATTATCAGATCGATTTACATGCATCGTAATCATATACATTGCAAAGACACGACACAGTCTTTGCTCATATACACAGAATGACAACAACGTCTTTGCGCATGCGTTGCAACTAATATACGACATTCACACAGTCATTGCGAAGGCACGACTCAGCTTTTGCACACATACACATCTGTGCAATGCAGTAAATCGATCGATTTTTCGATTTTCTGATCGATTTTCTGATCGATTTACATGCGTCATAAATACATAAATCAAAGCTCATTTAGTTCATTCAGCTGAGTGATCATACAGACAAGTCAAAAGCTTACGTCAAAGTGATCAGCTTTCACAACTTTGAGTTATCTATGTGATCACTTTATCATATAAACAGTTTACACGCTTGTATGCGCACTCTATCAATGTGACTGTTCAATAAAAAGATATACAGCAGCGATTATGACTAGATTACATGTAATTTAGCATACTCACAGCGTCTAGATAATGTCATAGTCATAGACTGCATGCACTTAATGAAGAAAAAAAAAAAAAAAAAAGTTTTAGCATCTGCGTTTCATCATCTGCGTTGCGAGTTAATATTCTGATTAAGCAAATGTCTGACTCAACTGTTTCTACTATTCATTAATTGAATCTTAAACATTTATTAATGTATATGCATGTTCTTAATTGAGATGATGAGTTTTTCACTAGATAAAAGAAGTTGTGTGCTGAGCTAAATGACTGTGAATCATTGTTGTTGCAATCTTACTTCTGTATAATTACTATGTCAAATTCGTGAACTTTTTTATCAATTAAAAATGATTCTTGAATTCTTAATGACTTTCTGATGTTGTACTGTAGAATTTGTAGAAAAGATTGTTTTGTCATAAAGTTATTCATAACTGTTGTTGACTCTGCAATGAGAAGACTCTTTATATGCTTTCAATCATCAAGAGTCTTTCTTACTTTCTGATTGAACATTTCTGAATCTGCTTAGATGTCATCTCATTTGAGTCATTACTTACGTAAGAGAAAAGATTAATTTATCTTTTCTTAATCTTTACTATTTGTCAAGCTAATTTATTAATGATTGAACTACGTGTTTTCAACATGATTATTACTGAGTTCAAGAAGTTTGTTGAATCAAAAGAGTTCATTGAATCTGAAGAGGTCATTGAATCTAAAGAGTTCAGAAACAGCGAGAAGAATGCATGATTGTATTTAGACATTTCAGAGTATTTGAACGATTTGTTTCTATAGATTTTGAACGCTTGTTTCACTTGTTATCATCACTTGAGACAGATGCATCTTCAGAGTTCGTGATTTTTGTTGCAGTTGATGCATTATCTTCTATTCAAAGACATTATGCACTTCTCTATGTGATGCTTGTCTGCGCACTTTTCGCAGCGTTGATTCTTTCTGCAGAACTTAGTCATATGATCAAATTCGTGACATCTGAAGCATTGTGTGATGCAACAGTTCTTTTCAAATAGCTTGCATGCACATTCTTGATACAAGTTCAGCATGTTCATCTTCATTAATTAATTTATTATTACTTCAATTACAATTTTTATGATGAGTGATGAATGAGTCTTCTTGCTCTTTGCTATCTTCTTGAGTCAGATTATTCTTAGAACATTCAGATCTTCATGAAGTCTTATGTTATTTTTTATCAATCTTTCAATAATTTTTTTCTGATTATTCATGTCTATTGTAGTGCATATTTCATGTGTCAGCATTGCGAAGATTCAACGTGTTACACATGTTAAACTTGCAATTTCTTTTACTCATGTTTAAGTCTTTTTCAGATTTGCTTGAGCATCTGAACTAACTACATGAAGAAAAATGTCATCATTACTCAGCTTGTAAAGTGACACAATTAAATCTCTTTGATCTGTTAACACGTCTGCAATTTCTTGTAAAATCTGTTTAATTGACTTTTTCTGTATCTTTTTTATTTCTCTTCTGTTCATTATCTTAATTATGACTTTTCATCTTTTGCAAAGTGATGACAAATCATCTTTGAAATGTTACTTTCTTATCACTATTTCTTCTCTTGTTACGTTCGCTCATAACGTGATTTTCGTTGAAAGACGTGTGCTTCTCTGTGTATGCAACTGCTTGTTAAGCAGTTGAACTGATGTCTTCAGTTTTTGTACATTCTTCGTGATGAATGCATTCTGATTTATATGATGTTTTTCTTCTAAGTTGAGTTAAAGACATTGAATTAGCTTCAATGCTATCTCTTTTCATGAATGATCTTTGCTCTTTTCTTTCTTTAACGTTGATATCTTTATTAGTAAATCAATAATGTTAGTAATGTTCTCTTCATCATTATGTGAGTGTTTCAATCTTACATCTTTGTTTTCTTGTGATGAGTCAACGTTGCTTGCAATCGTCTTCAAATCAGCATTGCTGCAATTCATGCAATTCATCGTTGTTCAATTATCTTTTAGATTCACTTTGTCTTGTTTATAATGCTCTTTTTCAAAATTTATAATGCATACATTGTGATTATTTCTATTTTTAACATTCTTAATATTAAGTTTAAGTTTTTAATAAATTAAGTTAAATTGACTTGATTTTTACTTAAGTTGAATTGTGTCAAGTTGAAAATATGCTTAACTTAACTTAAGTTAAATTAAGTCAAATTCAAAATGTTAATTTAAAACTTAATTCAATAATCAGTTTAGTTTTTTTTATGATTTTATCATGATACTTCTTTAAAAGCATTGAAAGTCTTTACTTTTGCAAAACAATTTCATAATGACTTCATTTCATTTTCATTAACACTATAAAAATGATGATGTATAAATCATTTAAGTTCTTAATAAAAACTTGAATGAAAGTTGAATAATTTTTCTGTTATGAATGCATCAGAATTAAATAAGGTTAAAAGATTTAACTTTAATCATTATATAATTAATGCTAGTGAGTTGATTGCATATTAATTAAAGTTAATTAAGATTTAGTCAAGATTTAATTTAAATCTGATTCAAATTTGACTTAAATATGACTCAACATCTTTTCTCTTCTTTAACATTTTTTAATCAGCTTTTATTATCTTTTAAATAAACACACTTCTTTATGTTATGAGTAGTTAACAGATGTTTATGACAAACACATTTCTTTGTATTGCAAACATCTTTTAAATCAACATCTTTCTTATGTTTCAATATGTTCTCTTTAAGACTAACATCGAATCTGAGTAACTACTATATAAAGCATATTCTTTTTATCTTTTATATCTTCTTTCTTCTATATTCTTAAAGTCTTAGTTATAACTATTTTTATTGAATCAAACATTTTATTTACAACATAATTAAACTGAATATTTAAACGTGATTTTAACATTACTTTAAGAATTCATTAATCACATAATATCAATATCATTATTTATTCAAGATACTCATTCAAATAGAATGAGTTTAAAGAAATTTGTTTATTTGATGATTGATACAATTGAAAGACTGAACAACATTAAAGAATTTGATAGAATCAATGATAAAGAATTCTCGTTTGAATCATTAAATGATTTAATCACTCATTAAGTAGATAAAGTTCATTCGATTAAAAGAATCAATGATAAAGAATTTTCGTGAATTGCTTGAGAATCAAATCAATCAATAGAATCAACAATAAAGAATTTTCATTGATTGTTAAAGAATCACTCAAATCATTAATAATAATAATAAATTCATACACTTTTGTGACATCAATTAAATCAACTTATGAGAAACTTTATGCTATTTATATTGAGTGAACAAAACTCTCTGAAATAGAAAATCACTTGCAGTTTATATGACTGCTTCACGCAGTTGAAACAGTGAGTTTTGAAACTATGTATCAAATTTGTTCATGTTGATTGCATGTTAAAGAATGAATGTTTTAGTCACTTTAAATTGTTTTAAAAACTTCATTTTCATCATCATTTTTACTACTGCTTTGAGATTTTTTGTGATGATGATGATTATTCAATAGTTCAAGAAGTTAGTATTTTGTAACATTCTTGTCACAACAGTTTGTAAAGTGAACAAAATTTTAGAGTTTAGCTAAAGTGACATTTATCGCTTAAAGCGAAATAAAATTCGAATTTAAGCTGATCTTGTTAGACTGTGATCTGCTTTTGTCAACAAAATCTGTGTTTGTTCATATGTTTCTGAACTGTATCTCGCTTTTGTCGATAAAATCTGCGTTTGTTCATATGCACTGAGCTGAATTTCGCTTTCATGCATATGTTGCATATGTCAACAATCGCTCACCTACTCGCTCATCTACTCGCTCATCTACTCGCTCATCTACTCGCTCATCTACTCGCTCATCTACTCGCTCATCTACTCGCTCACCTACTCGCTCATCTACATGCTCAGCACTCTACTTGCTCATCTACTTGCTCATCTACTCGCTCACCTACTCGCTCACCTACTCGCTCATCTACATGCTCAGCACTCTACTTGCTCATCTACTCGCTCATCTACTCGCTCACCTACTCGCTCACTTACTCGCTTATCTACTCGCTCACTTACTCACTCATCTACTCGCTCATCTACATGCTCAGAACTTTACTCACTCACCTACTCGCTCACTTACTTGCTCATCTTCTTGCTCATCTTCTCGCTCTATCGAACTTTCTATCGAATTTTCTATCAAACGCTTTATCAAATACTCTATCAAACACTCTATCAAATACTCTATCAAACTTTCTATCAAACGCTTTATCAAAAGCTTTATCAAATGCTCTATCAAATACTATATCAAACTTTCTATCAAAAGTTCTATCAAATACTTTACTAAACGCGTTGATCGAGCGCATAAAACACGTCAAACAGTGCTTCAAACAATGCTTTCTACATGACTTTCTATCTATAGTACTTGTCATCTCAAATGCTCAGCTATCTATCTTACCTACTTGATAATCTTCGCTTTGAACTTTATAGAGTTGACGCTAGAGAGTTTGAAGTTTTCATTCTCTTTTTTTCTTCGTAGTTTCTATCTTTCAGAACAACAACAATCAAAATACTTACATGTTCAGCTATCAACTCAGCTACAACTCAACTATCAACTCAACTATCTACTCATTTATTTACTAGTCAATTTACTCGCTTCAAAACATGCTTTATGCGACGTGTTTAAACATGAATTATTCACTTTATAATTTACTTCATGATTTACTTCATGATCTTACTTCATTATTCATTGCTAATTAGCTCAATAGAAAGCATTCTTCATGAATCAATATTGAACTTTCTATCAAGCTTTCTATTGAACACTCTACATGCTTTAAAATACGCGTTGATCGAGCGCATAACATAAGTCAAACAGTGCTTCAAACAATGCTTTTCACTGAGCTATTTACTGAGCTATTTATTGAGTTATCTACTGAGCTATCATCGTCTCTCTACTGATCTTTCGACCGAACTTTCTATTGAGCTATCTACTGAGCTATCATTGTCTTTCTACTGATCTTTTGATCGAGCGTTCTACTGAGCTATCGATCGAGCTTTCTACTGATTTTTCGATCGAGCTTTCTATTGAGTTATCTACTGAGTTATCATTGATCTTTCTACTGATATTTCTACTGATCTTTCTACTAATCTTTCGATCAAGCTTTTCATTTAGCTATCTACTGATCTTTCAATCGAGCTTTCTATTGATCTTTCTACACATTATTCAAGAATCAACTTTGTTTTCTATTGAGCATCAAATATGATTCTATCATACATTCTACGTGACTTCATATTGAACATTCTACATGACTTTCTACCTCATTAACTTTCTCATTGACTTCTTCATTAACTTTTTCAGCGCATATATTAAACTGTGTAAATAGCTATTATTTAGATAGTCAAATTAATTATTCAACGTTGCAACTATCAATGCTACAAGTGTCAGAATCGTGTTTGTTGAATCAAACATCAAAGACGCATACTGCGCTTTTAGAAGTTCTAGAGATGTTGACGCTTTTATGAATATGCATCAGCTAAAAGTGACGCAAATCTGAGACATGAGATTAAACAAATATTTGAGATATTGATCGCTAAAAGCGCTAAAATCTGTCTCTGTCACTCTTTACAAATTGCAGATGTGATCGCAGATGCAATCAGTTCAAGCAATGCATGAGTACATGTTTCATCATTTGATGACTTTATTTGCAGTCACATTGCAAGCTATTCATATCTGAAACATTTTTAGAATGCAGATAAACATTCAAATCTATGCGTTCAATTTTGATGTACATTGCAAGAATGCTTTCTGCTTTCTGAAAATCATCACGCATCTTTATCATTTTATTGCTCAGATGCAATCTTTGTGCTGAGATTGCATTGATATTTGTAATGCATTCTTTGTACTTTTCTCATCATTGATTTCATTGATCTTTATGATACTGTGTTATTGCAATGCTATTGCTTGTTGAAATCATTGTGAAGAAGAGAATGCATTATTTGCATCTTAACTGTATTTTTGCATCTTCTTGAATGAAGACATTCAGAAGTATTATTTTCTTAATGATAAATAAGTGAGAAATGATGTGATTAACTTTCGTCAGATGAGTGCATATTAGTTCACATGTTTATCTGATCTTCTGCATTTGATCATTGATTCAACTGCGTAGCATGATCTTGTCTTATAGCATGTTCAAATGAACATGTAATGAACTTATGTATATTTCTGTTTTCAAAGTTTCAATGCTTACTCTTTTAAACAATTCTGTCACATGATGCAAAGTCTGATTCTGAAGTGTTTCTAGTTTGCATTCTTTGCTCAACAATTCTTCTTTTTTGTTATGTTGATGTCAAATTGATGCTTCAAATGTTATTTCTGATCTCATTATTGCTAAGTATACTTGTCTTGTCTTTGTGAAGATTGCTTTTCATGTGAAGACTTCAAGATGACTAAGTGTTAGCATTCTTGTGACGTGACTCACTTCTATTTGTCAAAGATGCGCATCTCATCATAGCTTCATGTTCAGTTGAATCTTTAAAACTCGTACATCTGATTTCAACTTGATGACTGAGCTTTCTATCTGTATGCTAGTCATTATGTCAAATCTCTTCAATTTTCTAGTGAAATGTGTAAGCTTGTACTTTTCTGATGTGAACATTGCATTATGAATGCAAGCTCATTTCGCGCATGCGTTATATGCTTTACTCAGCATTCTGCAAATTTCTTCAATGAATCTGTCATAAACTAGAATGTTAATGTCATTTACAAAGTTGAGTACTTCGACTTTGATTCTCAATGCTTTGCATTTTTTGATTAAACTTGCGTTGAAAAATAGAAAGAAAATAGATAAAATGAAAGATTTCTGAGATATATCTACGTTTATCTTACGCATAATGCTCATTTATTCATCAAATATTAGCGAAGTTTCTTGATCTTTTAGAAAGCTGCATGTTCATTCAATTATGTAACTTGATGTTTTTTTCATTTTCAGCGTATGCAGAAGTCTGATGTGTGAGACTTAATTAAACACTTTGATGATGTTTAAACTTAACATGAATACTATGTATTTAATTTTGCAATTTTATACTGTGTGAACTTAATCTATTAGTAAATTTAATATCAAGATCACGAATTGCTTACATTTTGCTCTCATTTGAGCATTAAATAACATGCAATGAGTCTTGATTATATTACTCAGTCTTTTAATTATGATTAACTTCAGAACTTTGCTCATGATATTGAGTAAAGCAATGAGTCAATACATCTTTGAATCAATATAATTGCTTTTCTTTAATTTATATAGTACTATTGTCTGAGTCTTTTTAAACTGCTTCAAATGATATTTGTATATCATGCATGCATTGAATAAACTCGTCAGTACTGAAATCAATTCTGCAAGACTTGCTTAAAGCACTTTGTTTGAAATATCTGAAGCATTTGATGCTTTGTCTGCTTTTATTCATCTGATTATCTGCTTCACTTCATCTTCTGTGATGCATGCAATGTTGCTGACATTTACTTAAAAAGATGAGAGAAAGAACTTTTCTCGCAGTATCTCGATTTTTTTCTTGAACATTGTTATCATATGATCAATGTTGCTTCACTTCAATGATGAAAACTGAAAGAGCTTTTTAAATAACTGACTTTCAATTTTAACTCATTTTGCAAAGCATCATATTAATTTGAGTGCTTCGCTCAACTCATGCATTTGTGATCTAAAGTGTGCACATTTCATTTGTTGTATGATCTTGTTTTTATGATTATTGTGCTTCAGATATTCATTTCACGCTTCTAATGTATCTTGCATTTTTCATATGATTTGCAATCATTTTGATTTTATTACTACTTTGAAACAGCTTTGATTTCAAAAGTCTTTTGCTTAATTTGATGACTTTATCAAAAGAATAAATTTCTCAATGATCTTCTGTAACATTCTGATAATCTTGCACACTTTGTCATTTATTATAGTCTTGTCATCTAAATAGTGATTCAAAGATAAATGTATTTGCAGATCAGCATTTAATGCTTCTGTATTTATTTTCTTTCAAAGTTGTTGAGTTGAAAGTTGCACTAAGATTGTTTGTAAATATAGTTCTGTGATGATCAAAAGATGATTCAATCTCTGATGCAGATTGATTCGTATCTTGCACTTGCATGTCATGAACTGTATTTTCTCGCTGCTAAAGACTAAATCAATCATTGTAAATTGATTGTGAGCTTCACAAGTAATAGTGTCTGATTTCAGTAATAATTTCAGTCTTATGTTTGTAATGATGTTTAATAGAGTATCAATCATCATATAATGAGTGAAGCATTTTCGCTTCTCTTAATGAGAATGATGTAAATTGAAATCTTCTACAATCAGTTGTTTGCAATCATTCTTGAGTAGTTTGTTTAAATGAAAAATGATTGAAAATCTTTTTATAAATGTAATAAACAGTGAGCATGAATTGTAAACGTTTAGAAGTCTTAGTATCTGCATTTTCTCATCTGCGTTGCAAGTTAATATTCTGATTAAGCAAATGTTTGATTCAGCTGTTTCTACTATTCATTGATTGAGTCTTAAATATTTATTAATGTATATGCATATTCTTGATTGAAATGACGAGTTTTTCACTAAATGAATGAAGTTGTGTGCTGAGTTAAATGACTGCAAGTCATTGTTGTTGCAATCTTGCTTCTGTATAATTACTATGTTGAATTCGCGAACTTTTCTATTAATTAAAAATGATTCTTGAATTTTTAATGATTTTCTGATGTTGTACTGTAAAATTCATAGAAAAGATTGTTTTATTATAAAGTTATTCATAACTGTTGTTGACTTTGCAATGAGAAGACTCTTTGTATGCTTTTGATCATTCAGAGTCTTTCTCACTTTCTGATTAAATGTTTCTGAGTTTGCTCAGATGTTGTCTCGTCTGAGTTGCTATTTATGTAAGAAAAAAGATCAACTCATCTTTTCTTGATCTTTACTATTTATCAGATTGATTCATCAGCAACTTGACTACATATTTTCAACATGATTGTTGCTGAGCTTAAGAAATTCATTGAATCGAAAGAATTCATTGAATCTGAAGAGTTCATTGAATTTAAAGAGTTCAGAAACAGCGAGAAGAGTGCGCGATTGTATTTAAACATTTCAGAGTATCTGAATGATTTGTTTCTATAGATTTCGAACGCTTGTTTCATCTGCTATCATCACTTAAGACAGATGCATCTTCAAAGTTCATGATTTTCATTGCAGTTGATGCAACGTCTTTTATTCAAAGACATTACACACTTCTTGATGTGATGCTTGTTTACACACTTTTCGCAGCGTTGATTCTTTCTGCAGAACTTAGTCATATGATCAAATTCGTGACATCTGAAGCATTGTGTGATGCAACAGTTCTTTTCAAATAGCTTGCATGCACATTCTTGATACAAGTTCAGCATGTTCATGTTCATTAATTAATTTATTATTACTTCAATTACAATTTTTATGATAAGTGATGAATGAGTCTTCTTGCTCTTTACTATCTTCTTGAGTCAGATTGTTCTTAGAACTTTCAGATCTTCATGAAGTCTTGTGTTATCTTTTATCAATCTTTCAATGATTTTTTTCTGATTATTCATGTTTATTGTAATACATACTTTATGTGTCAGCATTGCGAAGATTTAACGTGCTATGCATGTCGAGCTTGCAATTTCTTTTGCTTATGTCTGAGTCTTTTTCAGATTTATTTATCGAAAATATGTTGCATACATTGCATGCAACATACATAAGACATGATTTCTATGCTGATTTTTCTTTTAAACTCAAGAGATCACTCAAAGAGTTTTTCTTGCAGCAGATTCACAGTTCAAGATGAACAAAATCTCTTGCTGCTTAAATTTCAACAGTTTACTTCTTAAGCATGAATTGCAAACATTTTGTCAGCAATATGCATGCATATTGCAGTTGATTTCTTCTTTAATCACATTGATATACATTACTGTTCTCTCAAGTTATACAGATGATGTTTTTAACTAGAGATTAACTTTATCATCAAGACATTCAAGAGTCAAAGCTCAGTGAAGAAATAAAATTCTTAAGATCGACAATCATCATCATTGTATATCACATCTTGCAAATGCTCACTTCACTTATAAGATGTGCAACTCATTTGTTTTATGTTATTTGTAAAGATTTTTCTTGTGCAAATTGATCATGTCTTGCAAAGATGTTCATATGCTACATCTTTAATCAGACAGCATAATTAAATCATTTTTTACTAACTCGCTTATATTTCTCTTCTTTTAACGAAGTCTTTTCATCAACATATCATCTGCATATAAAATGCTTATGTCTGAACATCTGTTAAATGATATTAATGAGATTCATGAGTTTACTCATGTCAAACTTAATGAGACTCGTGAGTTACTTATATTATAGTAACAGACATGCAGTCTTAATGAGATTTATACATAGTTAGCATAAAGATTTAAAGAATGTTCATAATTCAAGTTCTTTCTGCTAATCATTCTCAACAGATCAAACGCAAGAATATTCTGTCTCAGTTCTCATCATCATGAACGCAGCAATAAGATACTGAATTGAATGATTTTCATAAGCAATTTCTCTCATAGTTCTGCGTTTTATTTGACTTTCTCATCTGCATATAAATTGCTTGTAACATGCGTATTGAGATTATTGATGTCTGCAAGATCATGAAAACTCTGCATGTAATCAACGCACAGCGCTTTGCAATCAAGCAGCGCATTGATGTCGTTCAAACTTTTGATAATTTCTAAACTCTACTGTAGCTAAACAGTAGATTCACTTAAATCATTAAACAAAAGACTTTCTCTTTTGAAGATTAAATACTATAAATATGATTTCATTCTTTGCTGTTGAGCATCACTCTTCGTTCAATTGACTAAATCATCATGACTTGATTATATGTAAAAGATCACTTCAAAGAATATCAAAGTCATTACTTTGAGACTTTTGATTTTATTTCTGATCAGAATATTAAATTAATTATTAACTTTAAGTTATTCTTACATGTAATCATCTTTCTTAGAAATGATATCATATGAAATAAATGTAAATTTATCTTGATTCTTGATGCTTTCACTGAAACTAATGAAACTATAACACTCTGAGAAATCAAGAACATTGCGCAGCTAGTTTGTTGAATCAAAGCAGATTTGAAACTATTTCTGCAAGCTTTTAGTAATCTTTAAGTTCAACGAGATCTAGAAGTTAAAGCTCTAGATTTATTTAATCAGATTGTCAACGACGAAGTTTGAAAAACTCACTATGAGAAGCTTGATTTAGCTAAACAGCAATCAGACAAAGTCAGTTTAAGAATTCAAGATAAGAATTGAAAGTTAGAAGAAAAGCTTTGAGTAACTAAAGAGATCATCTTTTTCAATTCAATCTATTTCAATAAATCTTATGCTCAGAAGATATTAAACTCTTCACTGTTTACTGATGAAGTTGAATCAATTTAAAAGAATTGATATGCGAAAATTCAGAATAAGCTTGAGATCAATGCAAATCTTTTTCTCAGTGAATGAGTCACTTTAAACTATGTTCATTCTAGATTATTTGATGATGCAGTCAAAGTCACACAGATTAAATGAGAACATGACTGTGTTAATCTTTATGAGTTCGCTGAGAATCTTTTGAAAGAATTCGCTCAGTTGTTCAATGACTCTGATAAGAAAGTCAATTTTCGTAGAAAATACTACAATCTGATTCAAGAAGTAAAGAAGTTCAGAGCTTCGTAAGATTTATTAACTTCTATCATCATTTCATTAAGAACTTCTTGAAGCTAGTTAAATCATTCACTCAACTGATTAGAAAGAACACATCTTTTGTTTGAAATGAAGTCTGTGTTCAAGCTTTTGATGATTTAAAGAAACGGATCAGCTCAATCTCAGTTCTACAACACTTCAATTCAAAACGACAGACTATTCTGAAAATCAATGCATTTAATTACGTTAAGAGTGAAATACTATCACAGTACAATGATGAGATTTTTTCTATTTCTTCATTAAGTGCATGCAGTCTATGACTATGACATTATTTAAACGCTGTGTGTATGCTAAATTACATGTAATCTAGTCATAATCACTGCTGTATATCTTTTCATTGAACAGTCACATTGATAAAGTGCGCATACGAGCATGTGAACTATTTATATGATAAAGTGATTACATAAACAACTCAAAGTTGTGAAAGCTGATCACTTCAACGTAAGTTTTCAACTTGTCTGTATGATCATCAAGCTAAGCGAGCTAGATAAGCTTTGATTTATGTAGATGAAAGCTGATCACTTTGACGTAAGCTTTCAAGTTCATTGTATGATCACTCAGCTGAATGAACTAAATGAGCTTTGATTTACGTATTTGCAACGCATGTAAATCGATCAGAAAATCGAAAAATCGATCGATTTACTGCATTGCACAGATGTGTATATGCGCGAAAGCTGAGTTGTATCTTTGCAATGACTGTGTGAATGTTGTATATTAGTTGCAGCGCATGCGCAAAGACGTTGCTGTCGTTCTGTGTATATAAGTAAAGACTATGTCGTGTCTTTGCAATATATGTGATTGCAATGCATGTAAATTGATCTGATAATGCGAAAAATCGATTGATTTACTGCATCACGCAAGCGTGTAGATGCGCAAAAGCTGAGTCATGTCTTTGCAATGTGTATGTGTGTAACGTATATGAGTTGCAGCATGTGCGCAAAGACGTTGCTATCATTCTGTGTATATGAGCAAAGACTGTGTCATATTTTTGCAGTGTATATGATTGCGATGCATGTAAATCGATCTGATAAAGCAAAAAATCGATCGATTTACTGCGTCACACAAATGTGTATATGCGCAAAAGCTGAATCGTGTCTTTGCAATGACTGTGTGAATGTCGTATATTAGTTGCAGCGCATGCGTAAAGACGTCGCTGTTGTTCTGTGTATATGAGCAAAGACTGTATCATGTTTTCGCAATGTATGTGATTGCGATGCATGTAAATCGATCTGATAATGCGAAAAATCAATCGATTTACTGCATCATGTCTGTCTGTATGTGCGCAAAAGCTGAATCATGCCTTTGCAATATATGTGTATATGTTGTATATGAGCTGCAGCATGTATGCAAAGACGTTGCTATCATTCTGTGTATGTGCAAGCTTCAACGCGTCGATAATCGCGTTGTTATTGCTTCGCTTTTCGACTGTGTGTGAGCTTAATGCATAAGTAAAGCGCTGTTACTGCTCTGTCGATGTTGATGAGATTGTTCAGCTCTTCTGACAAGCATAGCTTGCAGAAGATTCGTAGTCAGCATCTTATATAAATAAATCTCGTTGTTAATCTATAATGATGAGAATGTTCTTCACTCAGTAACTTTCTACAGCAAAAGCATGATTCTTGTTGAATGCAATTATCACATTTATAACAAGAAATTACTAATCATTATTTAATATTTCAAACATTGAAGATTCAAGCTTGAATGCACTGAACTACTTATTCAAATATTCATCAATCATCAGACTTTGAAAATCTTCATGAAAAATAAACAGTTAACTCAACATCAAGCAAACTATTTAAACATTCTATCAAAGTTCAACTTTCAGATTATATTTTAATCAGACAAAATAAACACTAAAGTCAATGCTTTTATCAGAATGTTTATAATGAATGTCTTTGAATCAGCTCAGTGCATTAAAGATCACTATTAGACTATTCTGATTCTTAATAAAGTAAACATTCTAGTCATTGAATCTGAAGCTGATCTTTATCAACGTGTACATGATGTCAATCAAATGAATGAGCTTTGCAATGAATATAAACAAGCTATAAGCGAAAACAAGCTCAAGTTTCATAGCATTGAACTAAAGAACTGCAAGATCATTGATGATGTTTTATTCAGAAAAAACTTACTGTGAGTTTCTGAGAATATGCATATGAAATTGCTGCAGAAAATTCATGATCAGTCATTCATCTCTCATTTTGACAATAAAAGAATGATTGATTTAGTTCAGCATTTCTACTATTGATCAGATTATCAAGCAATGATTAAACAGTACATTCAAAACTGTCATGTCTGTTAGCAAAGCAAAATGTTTAAAGATAGTACTTATGAACTTCATCATTCTTTCTCAATTTTGCAGAAATGCTGAAAAGATATAACTATGAACTTCATTACTGAGTTACTTCTATCAGAAGAATACAACATCATTTGCATAATTATATATTGTTTCATCAAGAAACATCACTATGTTTTCTGTTATTGAAAAGATGATGACATCTCAGTTGAAGAAATGATTTGAATCATGCTATGAAACATTTATCAACTTCATGATTTATTCAATTCTATTGTTTTAAACAAAGACTTTTAATTCATATTAACAATAATAATAATAATAAATTCATACATTCTTGTGACATCGATTAGATCAACTCATGAGAAACTCTATGCTATTTGTATCAAGTGAACAAAACTCTCTGAGATAGAAAATCACTCGCAGTCTATATGACTGTTTCACGCAGTTGAAACAGTGAGTTTTAAAACTATGTATCAAATTTGTTCACGTTGATTACACGTTAAAGAATGAATGTTCTAGTCACTTTAAATTGCTTCAAGAGCTTTGTTTTCATCATCATCTTTGCTACTGCTCTGAAACTCTTCGTGATGATGACGATTATTTAATAGTTTAAGAAGTCAGCATCTTGTAACATTCTTGATCGCAGATGCAATCAGTTCAAGCAATGCATGAGTACATGCTTCATCATCTGATGACTTTATTTGCAGTTGCATCGTGTCAGAGACTGAGCTAGACTAGAGATACTATCAATATAAAAGACTGATATTATTATTACTTTGATAGAATCTAGATACAAGACAATACATCAGATAATGTATAAGATGAAAGACAAAGAGTGAAAGAAAAGAATGAGAACTCGACTTCTATATACATGAATTAAGCAAAATCAAGACTAGACAGTAGTTTTATGACTTAAGATTGCAAAGATTCATGCACATGACTGAGATGATTAAAACAGAATTGCTGAGACTAAATTAAGATAATGATGACTAAATTCATGACTTGATTCATTAAACTGCAAAACAGATTCAATGAATCGAGATTATTTAAAACATCAACAATTTATGTTTTAAATTGAGTTGATGATCTGACATCATGACAATAGCTTCTCTCTTCAAGACTGAGCTTCTGCAAGATGTTGAGAAGAAACAAGATAAGACAAGAAAGAATTGAAGATGAAGATTGAAATGAAATGAGAATTGATGTAAACGCATTTTAATGTGATGAAGTACAGATGAGACTAGAATAAATCTGAGTCACATCTGAGTCAGATCTGAGCAAGATGTCTGAAGAGTGAGATGAGATGAGACGCATTTTAACATGATGATGCACAGAGAATTGAAACACATCTGAATTACATCTGAGTCAGATTTAAACAAGATCTGAGTCAGATTTGAGCAAAAGAAAGACAAAATGCAATTTAATGTGATGATGCACAAACAAAACTGAAATACATCTGAATCACATTTAAGTCAAATTTAAACAAGATGTTTGAGTCAAATTTAAACAAGATCTGAGTCAGATCTGAGCTGAATTGAGATGATGAAGATTGAACTTAAAGTTCTTGACATTGACATTGAAATATCACACATGACAGTACATGTGATTCTTCGACGACAGAATTGATGAGATGATATTCATCAAGCATTTGCTCACAATTATTCAGAATATGAAAAGACTCTCAAGTAGAAAAGTGATCTTCTCAATCAACATAATACTTAAGCAAAGATGAGTTATAGTGTTTATCACGCTTGAAGTTTAGTATGCTGTTTACATATCAGAATCTTTTGTCATTCTTGACAACAATGAGTTCTCAAGATTTCTAATGTTGACTTGAAAGAAAATTACTTGTGATATGATTTCAAAAAGTAACATGAAAGATTGAATAAATTTTCATGAATGTTGAAAGATTTAACTTGAGAATTGTTCTTAAAAATATGCTTGATCTTAAAGAAATTAACATTATGATTGTTTAACTTGACAGCAAGATGAACAATGTTAAAATTGTAAGCATTCAATCAGACTTCATCTTCGACAAAGTATTTAAAACAAGAACGACAAGAGAGATTAACATTAAATTCGTAGATGATTTGAGTTATAAGTATCTCATCACATAAATGCTCAGTTAGTTTCTTCATCTTCTTGATGAACTCTTCAACATTGATTAACTTGTTTCAAGCTTAAGATGTAAGATTTTTAAGCAGAGATTCAGAAAACTTGAAGTCTAGATGTGAGTTCTGACTTAAATTAATCAAGAAGAGTGATGCTAGAATGATTAATGATAATGCATTATTGATGATAAATTTGACTTCAGAAAGTCATTTAACTCAGTCATTCTGCATGTAGTTGACGAAGACTTGAAGATAATGCTTCATGACAGCATTGATTTTCTTAATTTGATCATCAATTTCAGAATGATACATTATTGATAACTTTACATCTATCTTCAACATTTTACACATATGCTTTCAGACATTGAAGATGAACTGTGTGTCTCAATCAGACATGAAGAACTTGAGTAAATCATGATGTTTTCAAACATAAGCATAAAAGCAGTTGATAACTTCTTCAACTTTCATAAAAGTGATGAAATCTAAATGTCTCATTTTAATAAAATGATCGACGAAGATTAAAACATATTTATATGTGATACTTATGAAAATACTGAACGATAAAGAATCTACATAGTTCATGAAGACATCACATCAACGACGTTCAAGAACTGAAAGAAAATGCAATTATTTTTAAGTTTGTTGTTTAAAGAGCTTGAAACATGTGCACACATGACAGTTTTGTACGAAGCGTTGAACATACTTATAAATGTTTAATTATCAGTAAACTCAACTGATCAGTTCATAACTTTTTGCTCTTTCTGAGTGATCATCAATGACATTATCATGAGCGAGCTGAATGATACGAAGACATAGTTTATTTGAGTTAAGCATGTACTTTCTTTCTTGAAAGTACAGATGATTTTCATGTTCTTTACACTCAACTAGAGAAATCTTGTTGTGATGTCATGCTTTATTGCAAAGCACTTCGATTATCTGAGCTGCAAATTTGTTATTGATTTCAATTTGCTTTCACAATGTCTGAGTGAGAATATCAGCAAAATCTTCATCAAGATTCAAAGTGTCTTGATTTAGCTGAGACTTGATGTTTTCAATGTCAAATTCTTCAATTTCTAAATTCATGAAAACTAAAATTTGCAAGAATGCTGAGATAATTGAGAACAAATGTAACTGAACTGAATCTAGAATGATGATTTGTGACTGAAGCTTCATGACTTTGATGTTGAAGACATCAAGAATGAGATTCTCAATAATATTGAAGTCTAAAACATGAGTTTTCAGAATTGTCTGATGTTGATATTGATATTAAGAATTGAATGTATTTCTCTTTTTAGAAAGATCTTCTGAGTGATGTGTCAAAGCATTCAACTTATCATCAATCTTGTTGAAACAATAAGCGATGTGATAGTTGAATCTAGACAGAAACTCACTTCAATGAGCTTGATGATGACTTAACTGCTTAGTTGACATGAAATACTTAAGATTTTTGTGATTCATGATTATCTTGACAAAATAGATAGAGTCTTCAAGCTCTGATCATCATTTCTTGAAAGCACAAACAATGATCATGAGTTCTTTATCATAGATTTCATAGTTACACTCAACTGAGTTATGCTTCTTTGAAAAGTAAGCGACTGAATGAAGAATCTTGTTCTCATCATATTGAGAGAGAATGTCTTCAAACACATAGTTCAAAGCATTGATTTCTATCACAATCTTGTGATCTGAATTATAGTGACAAAGAATAATCTTGAAAGTGAAAACTTTCTTAAGAATGTTGAATGCAATCTGACATTTCTGAAATCAGACAAAGAGTACATCTTTTCTGATGAGATGAGTGAGCGAAGTAGTTATTCTACTATAGTCATAAATGAATCTTTTATAAAAGTTCGCGAAATCTAGAAAACTTTGAACGTCTTTAATGTTGATTAAGATGAGTCAATTGACAATGATGTTTATCTTAGAAGAATTCATCTTGATCTCTTCAATGATGATTATCAATTCTAAATACAAGACTTGAATGACATGAAACTTGCATTTAATTATATTTATCTGAAGATTTGCTTCTTGCAGCTTTCGCAGAATGAGCTTGACATGAATCTTGTGCTCAAGTTCATTGTCGAAATAGATCAAGATGTCATTCAGAGAAGCTGTATAAAACTTATTTAAATATTTGTAAAGAGTATTGTTGATGTACTTTTGAAATGAGACAGACTTATTACATAAATTAAAGAGCATGACTAAATACTTGAATAATTCAAATCAAGTATGAAAAATGATGAGAGCTTCATCTTCTTCTTTGATTCAAAGTCGATTGAATGCAGAAATGATATTCAGCTTAATAAAGATTTTAGCTCGACTTAGATGATTCAGCGTTTCTGAAATCAGAGACAGAGAATATTGATTCTTGACTGTGATAGTGTTCAGATCTTGATAGTTCACGCAGAAGCAAAGTTCTTCTTCAAGTTTCTTGATGAAGAGAACAGAGACAATCATCTGAAAGTGACTGACTTGAATGAAATCTTTGCTCAGATTCTCATTCAAATAACGACGAAGTTCTAGAATTTCATCACGACTTATGTTGTACAAAGTGAAGACTGAGAATTGAGCATCTTCTTTAAGATGTATAACATGATTATGAGCTTAATGAAAAGACAAGATATCAACATTCTTTTTGAAAAAGACATCTAGAAACTTGAAATATTTGAACAATAGAATTGTGATTGAATCGACGTTCTTACTTTGTCAATAGACTTCAAGATCTTCTTGTGTCATGAATGCAGTCAAATGAAATTTCTTTTTCATTTGATGAAGATTCAGATGATGATTCTTATCATATGTACTGTCTTGAGAGCGAAATGAAAACTGAGTAAGAGTTGAATTGTTCTTTGAACAGACAGTCAAAGTTGCACAACGCGATTTTGACTCATCAAAATCTAGATTAGAAGATGAGATTGATTCAAGATTCAAGAAGACATCGATTTTCTTTAAAGTGACGTTAAACACTTCAATGTCTTTGACATGAGCAGCATGATCAAAGTTTCAAGCTCTCAACTCAACTATGTCAAGTTGTATAAAAGATCAATTGAATTGATCTGCTTGAAAGACAACAGAAGTTTTAAAGAAGAAAGAATTTCAACACTTAATTTTTCATAAGTATTCTTTTTGAATGACTTGAAGAATACAACTAGAAGCTTCTTGTTTCAGATGAAAAACAAGACTGAATGAGATTTGTTTCTTATGAATGAGCTGAGTATTAGTTGACTTTTCATGAGTGAACGAAAAGTTATATTGCTTCTTATGAGCAGATGAGAAACTGAGTTACTTCTTGCGAGCGAATTGAGAACTGAATTACTTCTTGTGAGTGAACTGAAAACTGAGTTACTTCTTTCAAGTGAATGAGAAACTAGATTACTTTTTGCAAGCAAACTGAGTGCTGAATTGCTTCTTGTGAGCAATCTGTAGACTGAATTGCTTCTTGTGAGTGATTTGTGAACTGAGTTGCTTCTTGTAAGTGAATTGAGAGCGAGACTGAAAGAAAGTTACTTTGTTAACTTCAAATGAGAAATTTTCTTCTTGTTGATTAAAATCATAAATCTTGACGAAAGATGAACAACAATGATTAAGACAGAAGAAGAAAGACAAGATAAGAATATTGTGTTCAAAATTGACATCAATGACGTGATAACAAAGTCATGATAGATTTATGACGATGAAATATTGACTTAATTCAATGACATAGAAGAATAGTCTTTCAATGTGTTCATCAAGAATCATTGTGATTTCAACAACATGAGTAATATCATTGATTAAAGTGACTTGATCATCAAATCCTTGAAGTCTGCAAGAATGAGTTAATTGATGCAAGAGAAAATGATGTTGTTGCGTGAAGAATTTATTCATAAAGACATAAGCAGAGACTTCACTATCAATTAGAGCGAGAACGAGAACTTTAAATTAAGCTTGACGTAAAATACAGAATATTATCATGTAACTATCTTTGAATGTCGAATTGAATTTAAAGAGTTTTAAGACAGATTTAGCAGAAAACTTTCTATATGATTGAAGTGAGAGTGAAAAGATTGAAACTAGTAGACAAGATGATATGTATACAGATGTTTGATCACAACTTAGCTCAAAGACTAAACTTTTCTCATGAGCAGCGAGACTTCTTCATCTATACTGATGACATCACTATCGTAGATGTTCATGATATGCAGAGTGAAGAACTTCTTATTTAAGCATTCTTTAGTGATTTTGCTTGAATGTTGCAACTTGCAGTAGTAGCACAGCTTTCACTTGTTGCAGATTTTCTTGATCTCAGAAACAATCAGAATCTTATCTTGAATGATGATAATGACAAAGCTTAAATTCATTGACTCATCAAGAAATGAGAAAGAAAAAGATGAAGATACTGTTGAAATGATAGTCACAAAAGTAATGATCTTTGAATTCAAAAAGTTATTAATCAACGCAGAGATGTTCTTGACTTTAATGAATGAAATGATGATGAAGATGAAGTGAGATTAATGATGCTTAAGCTGCTGAAACTCTTCATTGATGTCAGAGAATGCTTGAATTCATTAATGAAAGATGAATGATTGAGTTTTCTTGAGATTTTGTCAAAAGAAAATGACGACTTAAGTGAAATAATTGACATTGCGCTTCAAATCATCAATCAATGAGAAATCTTTCATCAAAGAATGTTCTTTCTTTTGATAGAAAAGATTGTAATAATCAACAAAGTTATTCATGTTTTACTTCAAAGTTTTGCGAAGATATAAATGAACATCTTCTGTCTTGAAAGAATTGTTGCAGCAATGATGTAACTTGTGTTGTCAATCTGCAAAGATGAAAATGATACAAAGATCATTGACTCAATATTGACTCATTAGATTGTGAGTCTTCTTATCTATGATGAATCATGACTCGACATAAATGATCTTGACTTGATGAAAGAAATAACAATCATCATTCACGTTCATGTGCTGTATCAGACTCTGCTCTCATGCATTCAATTGATCTTTGTTCTTCTCATATTCAGATATGTCAAGAAGCTTCTCAAATTTAAAAGTGATGAAGACAGTGACAGAATTTGCAAAAAGATGAATGACAAAAGAAGATTGATTGTTCAAGATTTGTGTGATGATCTGAGTTATCATCACAAGAAACTGAGAATTCAACTTTATATAGATTGAAGAACTGAAAACAATGAATGAGAATGAAATGATGACATTATGTTGTTGAACTTGATTTTGAAGCTCATGCATTATGTGAAAGATCTTGACTGAATTTTCAATCATACTTTGAATGAACTGTTCAACAGCACGCTCATCATCGATCAAGAGATTATAAGATGACTTCATTTAAGCGAAAGAATAATTAAATGAGATTTCAACATATGAAAACGTTGCAGAAAGTGTAGATCTTTCATAATGTCAAAGACTGAGCTAGACTAGAAATACTATCAATATAAAAGACTGATATCATTATTACTTGATAGAATCTAGATACAAGATAATACATTTAATAATGTACAAGACAAAAGACAAAGAGCAAAAGAAAAGAATGAGAACTTAACTTTTATATACATGAATTGAGCAGAATCAAGACTAGACAGTAGTTTTATGACTTAAGATTGCAAAGATTCATGCACATGATTGAGATGATCAAAACAGAATTGCTGAGACTAAATTAAGATAATGATGACTAAATTAATGACTTGATTCATTAAACTGCAAAACAAATTCAATGAATCGAAATTATTTAAGACATCAATGATTTATGTTCTAAATTGAGTTGATGATCTGACATCATGACACATCATGAACTATTTATGTCTGAAATGTTTCTAGAGTGCAGATAAACATTTAGATTTATGCGTTTAATTTTGATGTACATTGCAAGAATGCTTTCTGCTTTCTGAAAATCATCATGCATCTTTATCATCTTATTGCTCAGATGCTATCTTTGTGTTGCATCTGCAATTTGTAAAGAGTGACAGAGATAGATTTTAATGCTTTTAATGATCAATATCTTAAATATTCATTTAATCTCATGTCTCAGATTTGCGTCACTTTTAATTGATGTATATTCATAAAAGCATTAACATTTCTAGAACTTTTAAGAGCGTAATATGTTTATTTATCATTTGATTCAACAAATACAATCTTGACATTTGTAGCAATTAGAATCGTAATGTTAAATAATATCATTGAAGCTTGTAATTCACTGTTATCTTTGCATGATTTTTCTTCGTTAGAATCATTATCAACGATCAAGCTGTCAACTGCGTAATTATCATACATTGCAAACATAACTCTAATATCACATAAATTGCTCAAAGTGTTCAGTGTATCTTTTGTTCTTTAATAATCAATGTCATCATAGACATCTTGATCATTCTTCTCAATATTATCATTCTTTTCTTATTGTGCATTCACATCACTTTTAGCACTATGTTTTTTCATGACAGCATCTGTGACATAAGCGCTTGTGCATTCTTGAGCAAGATGTTCAAAGTGTTCGATCAGTGCATTTGCATCACTATCAATATCATTTTTGCTCATGTAAGCATATGCAACAGAAGTGCTTTCGCAGTATGAAGCAAAATATTCACTTTGTTCAAATCATTTGATTATAGTGACTACTGTGCTTGAGTTCTATTCTTCTTTAATTTCTTTCTTTTTGCAAGTTATGTTCACAATGCTTTTCTTTCTCATCTTGCACACGAAGCTTTTATATTTCTTCTCGTCGCTTAGAATCTTGTCTGTCTTGTCTGCTTTATATCACAAACGTTCATTCTTCTTCATGTTTAAAGCATTTCACAAGTCATTAAACTTTCATTCTCAGCTGATCTTAATCATTGTCAACTTGACATCATTCTGTTGTGCTATCACGAACTCATATTCATCGCTTTGCAATATGATACATGATTGATCTTTAGTTTGTGATGTAGAGTGAGATTTCTTGCTAAGAGTTTGCTTCTTGCTGACTCGAGCATCATCAGTCAACGATTCATTCTCTGTGTTCAATTCGATCAATCTCTTCTACATAATGTCAGTGATTGAAGATTTAATAACGAGTTGTGATACATACAGCTTTATTCAATAACAATGTAGAGTGAAATCTCTTGCTAAAAGTTTGCTTCTTGCTGACTTGAATATCATCAGTCAACGATTCATTCTCTGTGTTCAATTTGATCAATCTCTTCTACACAGCATCAGTGATTGAAGATTTAGTTATGAGTTGCAATATTTACAGCTTCATTCAGTAACATTACATTAAAGACAAGCGATGTTAATCTTGAAGATTGAAAGACAAAAATGCTTTCTGAACTCAAGAGTGTTTTCTTATGACTTGCGTTTGAATCGAGTTGCACGTTGTTTTTTAACTCGTATAATGAGAGATCATCAAGACAATCAATGTATACATTGAGTACAGCTTGAATGTTCATAATTGCTTTGATATCATCATTATCAATTTATTACTTGATACAACATAGCAGAATCTTCAATATTGATTGTTGATGCTCGCAAGCTTGTTAATTTCATGTCACATTGACGCGCATTCATGTTGCTGCATGTTATCAAGTTCAGCTTCGCTTCAATCACTTTAATCATTGATATATGCAAATGTTTACTTACTCTTCACGTTTCATTTCTCAAACTTGTTTAATCTGTGCTCTTCTGATTCATATTCTCGTATACAATGAGTGATCATTGTCACTGCAATGAGAACGACATTAGTAGAAAGTGAATCAAAGAATATTTTCATGTATTCTTGATATGCTATCTTATCTCTGACTTTGCAGTAAAACTTCTGAGTCAATATATTCGCTATGATTCTTACGTAAAATCTGTCTTAAGAAGTCTTTTCATGTTAGTTGATGTTGTAATGTTCAATTAGTACATATTTGATCACATGCAAAGTCATCATTATCTAGCAAACTCTGTGTCAAATTCTTTTGCACTTTTCTCATGAATTGTTTCTGTCAGTCGTATTCATTCTCGACTATGATTCATACTCAACTCAGTACACTCAATTATCACGTCTCAAAGAAGTTATACATTTACTTAGTATGAGTTTTATTTGCAACGAAAGATCTGAGCGTGTTATCTTTTAAGTCTCTGTCTTTGTTGAAATGTTCTTTACTTCTGAACGTTTGTGATCTGACTTCTTGCTTAGATGATTTATGATCTTCTTTCATGCTTCTTTCATTTTCTCACTAAGTCATTCTTTTTTGACGTCTGATCATGAATTGCTGTTGTTATCAACATGATCACTCAATATTCATGCAAGTAAATAACGAGTGCAAATCTTAATAATTGACTCATGATTAACGATGAATTGACATTTAGTTTAACGTAATGTCTTTTCTCATAAATATGATGTTATTGATTCTCAGTCTGCATTGTTGATATCATCATCATCAAAATAAATTCTAGTATGTCTGTTATTAATTGATTGAAAAGAATCAGATTGATTAATGTTGTATACATTGAGTCTTTGAAATGTTGTGACAACTTCACGAGAATACTTTCATTGAATGCTCTGATAGTGTTTGATTCTGTCTTTTTTCAAATTAATCATTTATTCTTTTAAATTCTTAAGCGAATTATTACTTCAAGAGTGACACGTCTGTCTTTGTTGAAGACTTCTCTCACAGAATCACTGTCGCTTGAGTCTGTTGCAATCTTGTTGTCATTGTGAGTCTCTGTGTGTTCAACTGCGCTGCGCTTTGACAATGATGATGTCTTGAAGTTGCTCATATGATGATGTCTTTTCTGTAATGTCACTTAATATCTTGATAAACTCATCATTATAAAGATCGATGTATTCTTATGTTGCATTCAAGACGAGAATCATTTGATGTAATTTGACAATGTATGATCATCAAGAAAATCTATGCAACAAATAATTGAAAAGAAGAATAGAAGAGAATGTCAGATTGCAAACGATTTTTTCTCATGATAAGAGAGAAATTTATCTTATTTTGAGCATTAAGAATAGTTCATTTAATCTTAATAAAAGTTCATTGAATCTTTGTCAATGTTAAATGAACTATAAGTCTTGTCATTGATTCTTGAGATTTCTCAATTATGACATGATCTCGCTATGTCATTTTATACTGAGAGTCTTGAGCATGAACATGTTCTCTATGAGCATTCTACATAATTTCTTCAGTGATCAGCTGCTTGAATCAAGTATCACAAGAGATCTGAAATCTACAATCGTTGTTCGCAGCAGACTGAATTGTAAAAAGAAAGTGAATAAACTCTTCTGCATGCATTTCTTTCAATGCTGTTTTTCATTCATGCTCATTGCTGATATATATTCTCGCGAATTCAGCTCAATCGTATATCATTGTATCTGTGACACAGTCGTAATTCAGCTCATTCTCAATCAGCTTTATAAATCTGTCATATTTCATGTCATCAATGCAAATTGAGTTCTTCACTGATTCATGTTTAAGAAGATCTTATGATTTGCAACATATGCTATGATTGAGATTGCAACTGATCTGTATTATGAAAATTTTGATTGATCTGACTGATACTGATTGAGATCTCTTGAGATCTCGTTCATCACAGATGACATAATTCAAGAGATGTGAGTGTGTCTTCAATTAAAAAGATGATGAAGAATTGTACTTGAGATTGTTTCATTATGTCTCTCTGACTTTGAGTCATCTTCTTACATTGTAATTTGATTACTGTGTCATAAACATTAACATAGAATTACTTCTTGATCTCACGACATCGTTGAATATAATATGAAACTCATGATATATGACTTCAAATGTTGATCTGATGATCTCTTTTGACTTGTTTATATTTAGCTTTCATTTTATAAGTTGAAGAAATCTCATCTGATCTTGTATTCACATCTTCAATTGCATGTATTCAGACTCGTCAATGTTAAGTTCTTCTTTCACTCTGTTTATCAATCATTTGTAGTGTATATACTCTTTACATGACATCTTTAACAATGCATTCATTATACTAAAGAGAAAACTTGATGTTTGTTGAATATTTTCGTGTCTGTAACTAACGACTGCGCTTATCACAAAAAACTTTAATGTCAGCGATTCATAACTTCAGAATTTGATTGATGTCATACTCACTGCATCTTGTTCATGTGATAACTGATGTCAGCTTTCAGTGATCTACTTACTGCTTAAGTTCTCAACTAGATCTATGAAATACATATCAATTATCTAGAGTTTACTACTGAGTCATTCACACTCTTTTATAATACAATCGCTTGCGATCATCAAGTTAATTTTCTTTCAGATTAATTCATTGATACAGTTGATTTTGACTGATTGATTTCATGATATCAAATTTGTAGCTGATGATACTCTTGCAATGAGCAAAGTTTTGTTTGCTACATATATTTCATAAGAACAAAGCTCTTATGAAATTAGACTTTAACTTTAGTTTTCATCAGTTCATAGTTGAGACTTCTGTTTATCAAGAGAAATTTGATTGAGCAAAGTCAAGAGATGATTATATTTCTTAGTTACTTAGTCATGTAGCATCGTTAACTTCAATGATTCTGTATATGCTCTGAAACATAGACATAATACATATACATTATTTAATTTTTGTCTGCAATGAGATTAAGTCAGTTTCAAATATCTTCAGCTTTCACATTTGAAGTAATATTCTGCTACTCTTGTTTCTTTGTGCAAGAAATTCTTCTCATATATCAAATTATATGAATTTCAGTCACTGAAGTTATTAATGTAGAAGAACTTGTTTTTATTTGACTCGCTAGAAATATTGTTTGCTGATACAACATGCACACTTCTCAGAATTGTATGTGAATGAAAAAATCAACTAGCTTCAAATGAACAAGAACTTTTGATGTTATCTTTAGATCAATGCTCTATCTTAATCATTTCATGCACAGCATGTTGAGTTTTCTCATTGCAAAGTTTGAGTAGTTCAATGAAAACATCATTGTGTCGTAACTCATTATTCTTGTTGTCTCGATGCAATGAATCTATAATGAAAAGAATAAGTCGTAGCTGATCAGACAGTCAATCATTTAACAGAGTTGAGACTTCAATCATCTCTTTCGATTTCTTCTGAATCAGAACATAATCACGTCTTCAAACTTTCTTCTTTTTCTGTCAGTTCAATGAGCAGTATACTCTATCACTGACAAGATTCTTTAAGTCATCAACGTCTTTTTCGTCTTGTTTTCAGCATTGAAGTGACTCATGAATGCTTACGTAGTATGATTTCACTCAAGTTGAGTCTTTTTTCTTTTTATCTAACTCTCTATCTGATATGACTTTCTTGTCAACTATGTTGTGACACTTGCGCATAAAGACTGTCAACATGTCAAGAAGCTTCTTTATGTTCAGAATTTCAACTAAGATTAATGCATGACATCATAACTTTGAATTGAGTTTTGTCTTTTATATTTGATTGCATTGTTTGCAAATGAGTGTGTCTTGAATTTTACGAAGATTAAAGACATGATTGAATCATGTTATCATAACAGTCAATGCATGCTTGTTAATCTTGCTCTGTCTTGTATTTCTGTAAAGAAGAATATCTTTCATCACAAGAAAATTCAGATGTCAAGTATTATGATGCAATAACTATGTTTGAAACGTGTCTCATTTATTGATGCAATCAAAAAAGATCTTTATTAAATACTTATGTGCAATCTTACTGTGCTTTGTATTGAAATTATCAGCACTATCGTATTTTCAAATTCGACTTGCATAATGTGTCATTGCATGTAGTTTTGAAATGTTGAAATAATCAATGTCTGTATCTGAACGTTCAGATCACAAATGACGAAAAACATTCTTTAGCTTGTTCAATCGAAAAAGCGCATGTTCAAGATATCAAAGAGTTTCTTCGTCATGTAAATGATATTAAGCAAGTATCACGAAGTCTATCACTACTCAAGCAAAGTGAATCGCTGCAGATGCTCTCGTGATCAGAAGCAATGCAATGATTGATATAAGCTGACATACAATCAACTTTCAATCTGCATCAATTCATTATTTAATCGTACTGTACTTGACAAATCTCTTCATGTCTTTAAATGACAAAATGACGTGAAATCTTTAATTCAGCTAAACTGTTTCTGATACATCGTTTAGAACTAATCTGATTTCTTTTCTTCTTCAACTTGTATAAACACTCTCGTTGATGATCTGACTGAGTCATAATATCAGATACAAAATAATTTTCTTAAGTAGTTTATGTAGCATGTTTATCATCATTGTCTCGTGAATATTGACAAATATATGTGATCATGCAAAGTTTTTCACTAAATGTATTCAAGCAGAGTCATTCTCAATCATATTGTTCTTTCTTTGTTGTTTCTGTTGATTTCTAATAAATGCATGCATTCAAATTGATCATGTCTTATTTAAATTTTCGCGCTCATGAGATGATACTTAATAGATAGAACATTGTTGATTTATCTTGATGTCTGTGATTAATACTTATTTCTCGTAGTTCATCATGAACTCGACGATTATCAAATAACATTGTCTTATCTTATTGTTTATGCAAAGAACAGAAATTTCGTTTCTGAACATAGCTTTAATGACTGTTACGTGTGAGATCATGTATTAATGCATGATGATACATGTTTAATGTACGCTTGAATATGATTGATAACATCATGTGTCAAATCTTTGACTTGATATCGTCGTTATCGTCGTCAACTATGAAAAGAAATTTCAGAAGAATCAATCTCAATCGTTTTTGAGCATGTCTTGTGCGTCGATTTAGATTTTCTATCGTTAGATATATAAATCATGCAGATAAATCATCTCAATGCTCAGTCAAGACTGTTTTATCGATGAAAATTAACAGTGAAATCATGATAACATCATCAGAAAGCTTTTTCTGCGTTTCTCATCATCAATCAGCAGTATACATCTCGTTGTAGACTCGAAAGTTGTCGACATTATAATGTCAAATGAATGTGTAAATCAGCTTGTCTTGAAATGATGAGTGATTCAACAAGAATTGAAGTGTCTTGATGATGTCATAATACAAAATGCAATGTTGCTCTTCTTGAACTTCTTCGTAACTGAATTTGACTGTAAACATTCAAGAATGTCACTCATTGTTTTCAACATCATACAAAATCTGATGTAGAAGTGTCAATTACTTGTTCACATCATGAAAGTTGACATATTGATGTAAGACTCGCAAGCGCAAGTCTTGAAAAAATTGATTAACACTGTCTTTAATAATCTTCGTTTGATGAAGTCAGTGAGCAAACGCGTAATTTGCTTTGCATTAAAATGAATAGTATTGATTGTTGTCTGTGTTCTTGATCGTTTGAGAATTCAAGCTCAATGACTCTGATACTTTCTTTGACACGTCGACTGTTGTCTTGACATCACGATCAGTTGTCTCGACGAAAATTTCAATTTACAACGCTGATGATGTGAAGAGAAGTTCAGTCTAAAGTTGTATTATTTCGATTCTTGATGATATATGTTTCATATTCTGATTCAAATCAGCGCTATTCATCTCAGTGTTCATGTGCTCTTCTGTGAAATTATTTATTAACATATATTCTTGATTTTCATCTTTGATGTTCATCTGAACACTTTCATCATGAGAATCATTTAAGTTTGAATCTCATTCTGCAGTTTTATGATTGCATCAGATGAGTTGCATCAAATCGCATGATGATGATTCTGATGATGATGATAACTTTCATCAGAAAATCTTTCGCAATCGATCATGCAAGCGAACATGACAGTGATGAAGATGACGTTGAAGCTCGCTGATGTTGTTTATCTTCATCTCACATGAAGAGCATATGCGCTGCATTATCTGTAAGTCTTCGATTAATGTTTTTATATAACTTGTATGAAGCAATGATGAATTGTAATGATTCTTTACGCTCGACTGTTTATCTGTGCATAAAATGTCAGTAACGAGATGAATTGAAAAATGTCAATCATAAAGTCGATGAATCACGTTTGTTCAGAAGTTATCGACTTCAATTTGAACTCAATAGTTAAGATATGTAAACTACATCTAGCTAAATTATAAAGAAAACGAAATTAATCACTTGAACAAATATCATCACTATTCTTATGATCTAGCTATTGTCGCTCAAGATGCGATCATTTAAATCTTTTATGAAATGAGAGTAATGATTGCTAAAGTGCTATATATCTCAAGTCGAAGCAATTTTCAAAATTTACAAACTTTATCTTGTCGTCGTCATTTATCTCGCTCTTGTCATAACTTGATGAGCAACTCAAGAAATATATGATTATGCATCTATCTTTTTTATCTTTATTTGAAATTCTTTGATAGCATGTCAATTGCACTTAAACTCATCGTCGCTTCTTCTGAGCTTATCATAAGTGCGAAGCTGCTTAGATTTTATAGTCGTTGCTATCTGATGTACAATGAACGTTGAGAGAATTTGAGTATTGAAGACTAAAGACTTGAACTTAGATGAAGAGATTAGCTGATCAACAAACGTAGAAATGAGTTCATTAATCAAATAAGCGACAGTAACGAGCGAAGATAGTTGTTGATGATGAAATGACATTGAAGATGATGTAGTTTTGTTTCAAAGAGTCTCTTATCTGATGATTCTTCATGTGACGTCGACTGCTTGTTTGAGTGACAACAAGAATTTTGATGCATTTGATGACACGTCTCAATTGAACTCATTTATTGCTACTATCAATAGTTAAATCATGAGTTCAATTACAATGTGCATATTAACGAATCAGATGTTGCTGCATACATCAACTTCGATGAAAGCGTACTTAATAATGTCACACTATAGACAATGTTTGCAATGAACTGATTGCTTGATGAAGACTTTGATTTCATTAATGAATCTTCATTTCTTGAGAATGAATGAAGTCATTTAATGACTAAACTGAATGAAGAGTTGTTGCAGTCAATCTCTTCGTTATCTCTTGCGATTGCTGTTGCTTAATATCATATCATCTTCAATTCTATCGCTTCATGAGAATGATCTATATTTCAATGATAACAGATGCGAGTGAAGTTTTTACACTGCTTGTGACAATATCATCAACGAGTAAGAAGATCAAGTATGTATGACTCATCTCTCTGCAAATGCTTCTTACATTTGTTCTTTAAACACTTTGCACGAGTGATGTTGTTGATCTGAATGAAAGCAATCAGTTAACTGATACACAGAAAAAGTAACTCAAAATGATAATTAAGATTTCATCTTTTAACACTTGTATCTTTCTGTCTTTTCTTGATACTTTGAGCTTGAAAGAAGTTTCATCATTTATGATATAATCACTGAGATTTTTGCGAGTTCATGAACTGATCAATTCGATGATGAATTCTCTCTTGTCACTATTCTGCAAATGAAACAGTATATTCTTCAGATTTCTTCAGTCGTTGCATTTCTTCAACATTTTTTTCATCTCGATTAATTGATCAAAGCAATGAACAATAGTCTGATTGCAAAGTGAAAAATGCATGTAGTTTCAATTGATACATTAGTCGAAGATTAAACGAGATTGATCACTACATCAAAGTTTAAAGTCAAACTCACTTGCATGATTGAATACTTTTGTATCTGAGTCGTGTGAAATCTTTCTATCATCAAGTACGATTGTTCAGTTCACAACATATAACAGATCATATACATCTGAATCATCATCATGAAAGTTTACAGACTTCTCGATCATGTTCTCATTTATCTCATCATCATATATTTCAGAATCAATTCTGTTCTTTCAACTGTTATCGTTGACACTCAAGATTTGCTTGAATCAATGCTGTGTATTATGTTTGAGTCGTGAGTTCAGATCAGTAAATAAAACAGTATCTTTAAGAAGATACTTGATGTCTTTCAAATTAGACTGTTTGTTTCACGACTCTGTTCTATTTGTTTGCTTCAAAACATTCAATATTCTCTTTATGACTGCTTTTTTGACAGATTCAAGAGATGAATGAAGTTCAAAAGTAGTATTTCTTCGTCTTTTAACATGTCAAGTAATAAGAGCTTGTTTAACACTAGTCGTGATGTTTTGTATGCGTTCAGTCGACATTATCTTCATGATAGTGTCATTTGATGTCTATTAAGTCACAAGTAATGCAAAGAGCAATTGAGAAGAAAGTGAAATTATGCAATACATTTGAAAAATTGAAGTGCGTAAGATTCAATAAACTTAAATAATGATTCTTTGAATCTGCTTTAATTTGAGAATGTTGTTTTCTAATGTCTTGACTTGAAGAAAATTTCTTGATTTTCTCTGCTGTTGAATTGACAACAACATCACATTTCAGTGATTCTATGACAATCATCATCTCGTCTTTCAATCATGTGAACTATGATTTGCATCATCAAACGCTTGATTGTAATCTTCACAATAAGATGTTAAAGCTGTGTTACTCATGAGAGACTTCAAACAAAGTACTTATTTTCGTGACTGTATTCAGAAAGCGATTGATAATAATGTGAAAGTTATGCAATCATCAAATGAGTAAATGTAACACGTCTTGATTAAATTACATGATTGATCTGCTCACTGACAATAAATGAATTGCTGTGATTCGCGACGCTCTTATAAAAGCACTTGCTATCACATCTTCATGAATTGCAACAGTGAGAGTGACAAACAGATTCGCTCAAAAGCATTATGACTTGCAGTGTAATACTGATTTTGTTAACAGATGTCATGATGCTAGAAGATGATCAGTTATGCTTTCTAAGCAAAGAAAATCTCAATTCAATATAAATGACTGACTATCTTGATAGATTCTGATTGAATTATGAAGACACATATTGTATTTTCACTATGAATTGATTTATTCATCTTGAAGAATGTTTTCAGTATAGTCACGAAAGTCAACAAATGATCATTGCAGAAAGACTCAACATAAAGAATATGCAAATTAATGAAGATGTGACTGAGATGTTTATGATGCAGCTTGTTTGCTCATGTCTCAGAGCAAAACATGATAAGCGATAAAAATGCAAACAATATTCATTGTATCATTTCTTTTATATTGTTAGCTTGAATATAGTGAAGAATACAGTGTAGATAAGCATGATTCAATAAAAGATGAATAACAGCTTTGTTGTTTTATGAATGAAAGATAATCATCATATCAAAATTGAGATCAACACTTTTATCATTTTAATTATATTTAATAGAAGAATACAATTCATCAACAAGATCTTGCTCACTTTATTCGAGTGTGTGCTTTTTTAAGAAACTCAACTTTCAAGACATTATAACAGTTAAATCAGAATCATTCTCATCTTAAAGACTTTCTATCTTTCATCACAATCAAATAACACTCTCTATTTGAGCTGTGATCATCAAGATTAATCTTTCAGCTTCAACTCATATCAGTCTAGAATTCTACATTCTGCAACATTATCTTACTTTCTATCTTTCATCACAATTAAATAACAATCTCAATTCAAGCTGCAATCATCAAGATCAATCTTTCAGCTTCAACTCACATCAGTTTAGAATTTTACATTCTGCAACATTATTTCACTTTCTATCTTTCATCACAATCAGATAACAATCTCAATTCAAGCTGTGATAATCAAGATTAATCTTTCAACTTCAACTCACATTAGTCTAGAATTTTACATTCTACAACATTATTTCACTTTCTATCTTTCATCACAATCAAATAACAATCTCAATTTGAGCTGCAACTGTTAAGATTAATCATTCAGTTTAGATTTACATCAGTTTAGAATTCAACATTTTGCAATCTCATTTCATTCATTGTACATTCTACAATCTCACTGCTTTTTATTGTTTCTTCACATTCAACAGCTTAACATCATCTCACATTATTACTTTACATCTTTCAACAAACATCTCATCATGATGTTCAAAGAGAAGTTCAAAGCAACATCAACAGATAAAGATGCAGCGACTAATGTCATGTATTACACATCTTAAGCAATAAAGCTTGAGAATGACAATTGCACTATTCTCATTTCAAACAAGAAGAAGATGACGCAGAAAGCAGATTTAGCTGAATATCAGAGTATCAGATCTGTCATCTTTTGAGTCAAGATTGTTTTTGAAATCAATCAAGTAATCAAATCAACAATTAATGCATTTGATTTTTTGAATAAAAATCTTTATGTTACTTGCAAGATTGTGATAAAGATTTTGATGAACTGAACATTCAGCATTCACTTCAACATTAAATTACATCAAGTCACATCATCATTATTTGAGAGCTGTCTTTCTGTTCACGACATCTTACATAATTGAGTCTTTCGCTTACATTCAAATTCTGACATTCGCGACGTTATCATTATGAACTATTCAAACATGTCTCTGTTGCATACTTCTTATTTTGAATTCATGTTTTTCACACACAACATTGATGATTCAAAGATTAAGAATCTGCATCGAGATGAATGAATAACTTTACTTGAATTTATCTTCAGATCAATCTCAACTCATACTCAGTTAATTCTGCTTGAGAATCATGAAAGTTCATCAGTTTTTCAGAATATAAAGAATGCACTCAAAGAAGTCTTCAATTTGTCAGAAGATTGCACAATCAAGCTGAAGATCTTCATTTTGATGATTGAATGAGATACATTTCTGAATCAGTATTGAAAATTCAACAGTAGCATCAGAATAAAGCGAGACTTTTCAGCATTCAACATGTGATTCAGTCAGTCTAAAAATCACAAGCATATCATTCAAGTAGAACAAGTGACTTCAAAGAAGAATCATTCAACTATCTATCTGTCATATCGACACATTTATCATGATGACAAAAAGTGCTGACTTATCAAAGATTTCTCTAAACTACAGTCAATGAAGACACAGCGAGCACTGATTGCGAAGACTCAGACATTGCTCTGCAAGTTACGTGCACTCATCACATTCGCGAAAACAGACAAGAAGTATGTTGATTTGCTGCATCTTTTCAATCACTTCAACTATTAATTTGACTCGAAGAATCACTTTGAAATGCAGATCAATGATGACAAATGAACTGCTATCATTCTTGTCAAGTCGTTTATTTTCTTCAACATGACAGATGTGAGCGTAGCTCTTCATCACTTTCTCATCAAGACAGATTGAAGCTTGATCAAGTTAAAGTTGATGTTCAATCTTCATGAACATAAGCGACAAAATGATGATAAACAAGTACTTCAGTATTGTTTTTTTGACGCATCAAATGTGGTCTCAATTCATTCAATCATGTTTGACAAGCTCAACAGAATCAAAATAGCGACAATCAGAATTCTCAATTCTGCTCATATTGATGAGAGAAATTATGAATACAACGATCGCTTTCGCGATATTATATTGAGTCAGAATCTTTGTATCAAATTCACATCAATTCTTTTTAAAAACTTGAATTTCTCGACTACTCTTGCTGAGTGAAATATTGAGCTGAATAAGTCTCAGATGTTGATCATGCAATATTTTCAGAATCTTTTCAACGATTTTGATCTTATCAAGAAACTCTTTGAGATCAAGAAGATATTGATGAATGTCATTATCACAATGCTACTTTTAAAGCTGAGCAAGAAAGTCAAAGTGCTGAACTCATTCAACAATACAGCTGATACATTCATTCTCAAATTGAATGAACAGCTTCAACGACTGAAAAACAAAGACATTATTCTGATAGATACGAAGATTGTTCGTTTTTACTTGCAGTTCACTGAACGTCAGATAGTCACTTAAGACAGTTACACGTCTCACTCAGTAAACAATGATTTCGCTTGACAATGATGAAATGTCTTTCACGAGTTATCTGATGTCTTCTATGATCAGCTGACACATCAAATTATCGATCAGAGCAAGAAGATTCTACATGACATTAAAGATTATCAATACAAATTGCATCAGATCAGTCTTGACATTCTGCTTCTAAAAGTCATGAGTTTGAGTGATCATTTGATGAATAAGACGTAATCTCAGAGTCAACAGAGTGAACAGAGTGACAAGCAGCATGAGACACAAGATTCTTCAATTGTACAAATCAATAATGAAGAAGTCAATGTGACTTACGAAAATTTCAAGAGCGACGATAATTCACTTAATGTGAATTACGAAGATCTTAACTTTCATGTCACTCGTCAATTCTTGAAGCGAAATCATGAATTCAAACATCATATACTTAAGAAAATTATCAATGTCAAGCTCAATAGAATGAACAATGAGATTGAGCGTGACGCTGTTATTAAGATGTTCTGCTCGTACTTTCAAAAAATCGAGATGAAAGAACCTCTTGACATGAAAGATCAAGAATTCTTTCAGCGCATTAAGATTGAGCTAAGTGTGAATATTCTTGAGCATGATGTGAGCGTTGCTGTCTGCACGCTGATCAACTTCAACACTACTATGCTAAAAAAATTCAAAGAAGATAATACTGTCATTCAGAAAGTCGTAAAAGTCGAGAATGCAAAGATCTTTATTACTATGACTCACAGCAACGATTCAATGCATATGTTCAATGATGATGATTAACTTCAATCAATGAAAGAAGACATCAAGAACAATTGCTTCATGCATTACATAAACAGAAGTCTATTTGAACATCTGATTATGCTTGAATACTCTTATATGCTTCTCACTGAACAGTATCACGCAATTCTCATCATAGATGACATCATATTCACTGTCTGATACAAAGCTCAGATGCAATTCTCAGTCAACTCTTCACTTCAACTCAATATGACTATCACAATCATTGTATTGAAGAGCTTTTGCAAAATAGAACGATTGTTAACATTTCTCAACATCAATGAGATCGACATAAGAATCAATGCATCTCAGTTCAAGCAGAATGAGATTGAAATCATTGTAGCAATTAAGCTAGTCAAGATCTACGCTGAAGTTGAGATATTTATCAAGAACATCATCATTCTCACAAGATATACTGCACAAGTTTAGTTACTGAAGAGAAGTTTAGTCTCAGACTCAAAAATTCAAAATGTTGAAGCATACATAATTAATTCTTTTCAAGACAAAAAAGCTTCTGTCATCATTTTATGTATGATGAGAATTAGAAAAGTTGACTTCATGTCTCAACTCAATCGTCTTCTGACTGTCTGTAATCATGCTTGCAACTCATTTGTTGTGTTATGTAACTATGATGAATTTCAGCATGATTACGTTCGTAATCTACACATGATACAACATGTTCAAAATCTGTTCTTGATCAACGAAGTCTATGAGAAATACTTTAGTCAACAAGAATTCATTGATTTCATGAAAACAGAGCGTCAATTTTAAGAGCAAGAATCACAATGAAACAAAAACAAAGCTTGATATGCAAGAGAAGATCAAGCAACAAATCTCTCAAAAGAGCAAGAGCATCATCAGAACATGAACGAAGCTTCTGCAGCAAACTTCATAGAAGAGCAAGAGCATCATCAGAATGTAAGCAAAGATCAAGCAACAAACTTCTCAGAAGAGCAAAAGCATCATCAGAACGTAAGCGAAGATTAAGTAATAAATCTTTCAGAAGAGCAAGAGCATCATTAAAATGTAAACGAAGATCAAGCAACAAATCTTTCAGAAGAGTAAGAGCATCATCAAAACATGAACGAAGCTTCTGCAGTAAATCTCGCAGAAGAGCAAGAACATTATTGAGATGTAAGCGAAGATCAAGCAACAAATCTCTCAGAAGAGCAAGCATTGCAAGAAAATAAATCTGATCAAGAAGCAGTATTCATTGATTGATAAACATGTTTTACAGAAGATGACATTCTTTTTCGAAGTTTAAATTCTTTGTCTGCTGCTAGTTTAAGTCTGTCAAAGAGATTGAAACACTGATCACTGTGTAATATACATTGAAATACAGATATAACAACTTGCAGATACAATACACTTCAATCAACAATAAACTAGCTTATTCTTTAAGCTGTTATGCACATCATGTGAGCGCAGATCTTCAACGTAAGCTAAAGTAAATTCACTATGTTTCAGCTTTTACAATATTACAATCATTGCATGTACTTAACACAACTTAATCTTTCATTCATCTGCTCATCATACTTGATGTAAGTCTTTTAAGTTGTTCTCATAATTACATAAAATCATGATCTAATCATGTGTCTCTTTCAATGAGCATCATCATTAAGATCGAGATATGTTCATTGAACTCAATCTCAGTTGATTGAATTTGCATATTTAACATCAGTTGAGTACATGTCTAGTTTGTCACGTCAATTCATCTTACATAGTCAAATAACAGCATTCATATTTCATCATCATCATTTATCTTATCGAACTGATTTTATCGACTCATCATAATGACTAGCTTACGTTTCAAAAAGAATATCACTATTAGATATCAGAATTCTCAACTTGATGATGAGTATTCAACTTTCAGAAACATGACAGAAATTCTTAAAATTTTAAATATCAATAAATATCAGCTAAAGAATTTGACAAATCAAGCTGAGCAACGACTTGAAAAGCACATGTCTACACTCAAGCACATCAGATTTCACAAAAAGTCGACTATTATTGAGAAGAAATTAACATCGTTTTTGTACAACGTCAATTCACTTATGTTCAATGACTTTGAAGCAAATCATATTATCAGCAGTTTGATCACTATAGTTCAATGATTGCTCTTCAACAAGAGACACTTTAAACAGAAACATGTTGAAAAGATTAACACATCTTTCACTCATACACAAACTAGTTTAACATTATCTTCAGATGATCAATTACTCATCATCACATGCAAGATTGTAAAGATTCAACGAGCATCATCTGCATCTGAGTTTTCACAGTCATAAGAAATCATGTCATTCATCAGAATACTTGAAGATGTTGAACTTCATGCAATGATGAGTTCACACTTGAATCTGATCACTTTGAAAGAGATCTCGAAAATGAGCTTGACTTCAATTGAAGATGTACTTAATCACGATTTACACGATGATAAAGATTGATTTTATAATGTTTCGTTTCAGATGTAAATTAATATTCTCAAAGATGACATGAGCTACATTGAGATAAACACTATCATTTACATCACAGATGATGAGATCTTGAAAATAAATTCAGACAGAACTTTTCAAGCTGTCTTACGTGATGTCTTAAATCAATTTAATCGTGCTGCTCGCTTTAATGTGACTCACGCTACATCATATTCTGATAAATCAGAAACACATGTATGTAAACAGCGAACTAATGATCAGTGCAGAACTCACAGACAATGCTTCATCAATCTCAACTTCTCGTCAAGAGCACACAAGATTCATTGATGTTAACGAAAGTGAAAAGATTAACAAAGTGACAACTCGAAGAAATGAGATCAACACATTATCAATTGATTATGAAATAACAATTGATAATTTAATAGATCATGTATATCAATAAAGATTGACAAGAACTTTAGATTTCATAAAGCAGAATCAAATAAATTCTACTCATATTCAGAAGCAGTCAGCAGTTGTTGACATGAAAGAGAGCATTGCGAATGACACAGCTGTTCTGTTTACAACGAAGAATAACGTTGACTCGACTGATAATGCAACGTCTACTCATGTTCAGAAGCAGTCAGCAGTCATTAACATGAAAGAGAGTGATGTAAATAATACAGCTGTTCTGAGTACAACGAAGAATAACGTTGACTCAGCAGATAATGCAGCGTCTACTCATGTTCAGAAGCAGTCAGCAGTCATTAACATGAAAGAGAATGATGCAAATGACACAGCTGTTCTGAGTACAACAAAGAATAACATTGACTCAGCAGATAATGCAGCGTTTACTCATGTTCAGAAGCAGTCAGCAATCATTAACATGAAAGAGAGTGATGCAAATGACACAGCTGTTCTGAGTACAACGAAGAATAACATTAACTCAACAGACAATGCAGCGAAATCTGATAAATTTGTGAAGAGTGTACATTTACAGCGAATTGACAAGAGTGAAAATCTCATGAACAAGATTCACACACTCTTATATTTTTCTTGAAAGCGATCAAGATTCAATCATTCAAAGAAAGATACAATAAGCATCACATTAACTGATCAAACATTGCATTATAGTAAGTCATTAAAGTATGTGTATGAACAACAAACTAATGACAAGTGATCTTTACAGAGAATGATGAAAGTTCTGAATCATTGCATTCAAAGTGACGAAAGTCGAATGACAAGATGCAAACTCAAAAGAATGACATGTTGACATCAGCTTCAGATAAGTCTCACATCTCAGCTTCAACTTTTGATAACTCAATAACAGTATCAAGTTTTGAATTAAAGAATGATAATTCTTCATTGAATAAAAACAATATCATCAACTTACATCGAAATTCAATGAGTTGAGTTGAACAACATGAAGTAACTGTACAATCTTCATCTCAGCAGATGAAATCTCAACAGAACATGATGATCTTTGACACTTCATTTAAAGAAGATATCGCAAAAAAGTCAAAATATGTGCAATCACATGTGAATTTCAATGATGTTGAAGATAGTGAGAAGACTTTGAAAAAGCATTATGCAAGATGATTGAGATATCGAAGTTGATCTTGTTTCTTGACTAACAAGATTGAACAAACTCATGACGAAGATATCATTAACTGTTACAAAGCATTTTCATGAAGAAGACAGATGACGAAATTATGCTCAACTGTTTCTGCATAACTTTAATCATGTTGAATCTCAGTCACGCATACATTTGCAAAGAATGATCACGTCATTCTTTTTATATCAGACTTTTGAGATTTTTGTGATGTTTAAGATGAAAATGTTCATGAAGAAAAAATACAATG
>JAABUH010000581.1_pt1 | contig 51081 bp, 44 predicted proteins | sample 5559121 | NCBI WGS metagenome assembly JAABUH01 (sample SAMN10711871, study PRJNA513364) | rock metagenome | isolation source: Antarctica rocks | place: Antarctica: Victoria Land, Battleship Promontory nord | collected 2015-12-28 | reverse complement strand
AGCCATGGGGAACCTCCGGTCAGCGCACGCCACCACGCGGCGCAGCATAGGAGCTTACTCTACCAGCTCCCCGCCCAACCCCACAGGCTATTGCGAAACGGAGCACTTAGCGTCGTCGCTGTCGTGTCCCACTGTCCGTGGGTACCCAGCGCGGCGCGTCCCGGTGATCAGCGCGACGGTCCCGGCCCCGAAGAGGCGTTGGCGGACATCGGTGAAACCGGCGTCGGCGACCATCCGCGCGATCTCGGGGAGGGGCGGGATCGTCCCGATCGAGGTGGGGAGGTAGATGTACGCCGCAGTGTCCCCTGCCAGGAACTTGCCCGCGCGCGGCACGATCTGTTGCAGGTGGAATTGGGCCAGGCGGGTCCAGAGCGGCGGATCGGGGATCGGGACAAGATCAAGCAGCGCGACCCGGCCGCCCGGACCGAGGACGCGCGCCAACTCCCGGAACATCCGTCCCAGGTCGGCCACGTTGCGGAGGGCGAATGCGGAGGTCGCCGCCGAGAAGGCGCTGTCCGCGAAGGGGAGTGCGAGGGCGTCGCCGCGCAGCCAGGTCAGGCGTTCCGTCACCGTCGCCGGGGTCGCGCGCCCGCGCACCGCCGCCCGGGCGAGCATCTGCGCGCTGAAATCGAGCCCGACGACGCGCGCGGTGCGCGAACGGGTGGCGAGCGCGAGGGCCAGATCGCCGGTGCCGGTGGCGACATCGAGTACCTGGGCGTGGCGTCGCCCGCCGAGGGCGCGCAGGGTCGCGTCCTTCCAGAGGCGGTGCATCCCGAAGGTCATCACGTCGTTCATGGTGTCGTAGCGCCCCGCGATTCGGTCGAACATCGCCTCGACCATCGCGGCCTTCTCGCTCGGCACCGTGGGGATCGTCGGTTCCTGCGGTTCGTGCGGCACGCTCGCTCCTTTGTTATGGCCGGTCGTTCGCCCGCTCGTGTTCGCCCGGTGGGTGCGTTTAGAGACCTGAGAGCAGGATCCCCGCCGCCAGCAGGATGCTGTAGAGCAATTCGAGTTGCCCGGTCCCGCCGAGGGTCTTGTTCAGCGCGCGCCCGGTCATCTGCCGCGTCTCGCGGATCAGGCGCATGGCGAGCGGCGCGGTCAGCCAGGGGAGGAGCATCCAGGGAGAGAGGCCACCGAGCAGCCAGAGCACGGGGGCCATCAGGTACGCGACCGCGAGCAGCGCGGCGTATTCGGTCCGTGTCCCCGCGCGCCCGAAACGGACGGCGAGGGTGCGCTTCCCCGCCGCGCGATCGGTCTCCAGGTCGCGCAGGTTGTTGACGACCAGGATGGCGGTCACCAGCGCCCCGACCGGCACCGCCACCGCGAAAGCGAGGGCGCTGACCTGGAGCGCCTGCACGAAGTAGGTGCCGACGACCGCGACGAAACCGAAGAAGAGCAGCACAAAAACCTCGCCGAGGCCGTTGTAGCCGAGCGGGAAGGGTCCGCCGGTGTAGGCCAGGGTGGCGACGATGGCGGCGAGCCCGAGGAGCAGCAAGGGGATGCCGCCGCGCAGGACGAGGTAGAAGCCGACGAGCGCCGCGAGGACGATCGCGACGATTGTGGCGCTGTAGACCTGCCGGGCGGTGATCAGGCCGCTCTGCACCACGCGCGTCGGCCCGACGCGCTCGGCGGTGTCGGCCCCGCGCTGGAAGTCGAAGACATCGTTGGCGAAGTTGGCGGCGATCTGGAGGAGGAGCGCCACCAGCAATGCGGCGAATGCCGGGCCGGGCACGAAAAAGCCCTCGCGGATCGCCAGCGCCGTGCCGACGAGCACCGGGGCGACCGCCGCCGGGAGGGTGCGCGGTCGCGCCGCCAGAATCCAGGCGCGGGCCGGTGAGATCGTGGCGGCGGTCAACGGATGCTCCCTTCTGATCTGTCACTGGCGGTGTGGCATGGCAACCCCCGAATGATACGACACAACGCCGCACGCAGCACCGCCTTGGCGATCGTCGGCACCGCGCGACGACGCCTGGCGCGATCCCCCTGGCGCGGTCCCCTACGCAGAGGTGAGAGCGATGTGCGACAATACCCTGTCAGAATGGGCTAAGGAGGTCGGGATCGCGGATCCCGCTGTGATTTGGGCGAACTGGGGAAGGAAAGGGACGAAGCGTTGGTTAGGGCCGACCGACTGATGTTGGAAGCGCCGCGCTCGCGCGTGGCCCTCCTGCGTGGCATGGATCAGATGACGGCCCTCTTGCGGCCAACCCTCGGTCCGCTGGCCCGGACCGTGGCGATTCAGGGGTTCAATCGCGGCAGTGCGCCGGAAGTGCTCGATAACGCGGCGACGATCGCGCGGCGCACCGTGCAGCTAGATGACCCGTTCCTCGATATGGGCGGGATGCTGATCCGTCAGTTGGTGTGGTCGGTCTACGAGGAGGCCGGGGACGGCACCGCGACCGCCGCGATCCTCTGCCAGGGGATCATGCACGCCGCCACGACCTACATCGCGGCGGGCGGGAACGCGATGCAGATCCGGCGCGGCGTCGAGCGCGGCCTGACCGTCGCGCTCGATGAGTTGCGGCGGCAGTCGCGCCCGATCGAGCTGCCATCCGAGATCGCGCGCGCCGTGGTCGGCACGCTGCGCGATCAAGCGTTGTCCGATCTACTCGGCGAGGTGATCGAGGCGGTCGGGCCGGATGGCGTGGTGCTGATCGAGGATGCGGCGGGGACGCGCACGACGGTGGAGTATGTCGAAGGGGTCCGCTGGGATGGCGGCTACCAGTCGTACTATCTCCTGCGCGAGGGGTCGCAGAACACGCGCCTCCTCAACCCGCGTATCCTGATCACCGACATCAATCTGACGAAGGCGGAGCAACTCGTCCCGATCCTCGAACTGTGCGTGGCGGCGGGTGAGCGGAATCTGCTGATCGTCGCGCCGGAGGTGTCCGACTCGGCGCTGGCGCTCCTGGTGATTAACCGCGACAAGGGGTTCTTCGACGAGGTGATGGCGGCGAAAGCCCCCTCGCTCGGCGAGCAGCGCGGCAAGATCCTGATCGATCTGGCGACGATGACGGGCGGTCGGGCGATCATCGCCGACAGCGGCGCGACCCTCGATGAGGCGCTGATCGAAGACCTCGGCAGCGCGCGGCAGGCGTGGGTCACCGACCGGATGCTCGGCATCCTCGGCGGGGCGGGCGCGAAGGGCGCGATCCGCCAGCGCTCGAACGAGGTCAAGGCCGAGCTGCGCGCGGTGCGGAACGATGACAACCTGCGCCAATCGCTGAACGAGCGGATCGGCAAGCTGGCCGGGGCTGCGGCGACCCTCCACGTCGCCGCGCCGACCCCCGCCGCGCAGACCGAGTTGCGGAGCCGGGTCGAGGCGGCGGTCACGTCGGCACGCTCGGCCTTCCGCGACGGGGTGGTGCCGGGCGGCGGCGCGGCCCTGTTGGCCTGCGTCCCGGCGCTCGAACGGCTGGCGGGCGAGTTGACCGGGGATGAGGCGTTCGGCGTCCGCGCGCTGGCGCAAGCGCTGTCAGCACCGATGCGCGCGATCGCCCACAACGCCGGCTTCGCGCCGTCGCCGTTGCTGGCCGAGGCCGCGCGCCACGACGAAGGCTGGACCTTCGATGTGCTGCGCGGCGCGTGGGTCGATGCGTGGGACGCGGGGATCATCGAGCCGCTGGACGTGATCGGCACGGCGCTCCGCACGAGCGTCAGCACCGCCACGATGGCGCTGACGACCGATGTGCTGGTGCGACATAAGAAACCGGAAGTCGCGGTGAATCCGTAAGAACGAGTCGGCGGTCGGCAGTCGGCAGTCGGCAGAAAGAGGTCTGTAGTCTGGGCTCTGTAGTCAATGGTTAGGAGGGGTGAGCGTCCCTAGCGCCCTTCTCTGCCGACTGCCGACCGCCGACTGCCGACTCCCAACCGGAGGTGACATGCAAGCGGTGCAACAGGACTGGGAACGCTTGGCGGTGCGGCGGGGTGGCACGGTCACCGCGCTGACGACCGCGCGCGACGCCGAGGGGGCGACGATCCTCTTCGCGGCGACGGCGGTGGGGATCCGGCGCTCGACCGATGGCGGGCGGACCTGGGTCGCGCAGGACACCGGGGCGAGCGCGCCGTTCGTCACGGCACTCGCGCCCTCGCTCGACTATGCGAACGATCAGACGCTCTTCATCGGCACGGCGGACGGCTGCTACCGTTCGATCGATGGCGGCAAGAGCTGGCAACTCGCCCTCACCGGCGGGCGCATGTTCGCGCTGGTGATGGTGCCGGGCAAGGAACCCGCCGGAACCCTCTTCGTCGGGACCGAGCTCGATGGCATCATCCGCACCGATGACGGCGGGCGCAATTGGGGGAACGCCAACCCCGGCCTGCTCGATCTGACGATCCTGGCGCTCGCCTTCTCCCCGCGCTTCGCGCAGGATGGCACCGGCTTCGCGGCGACCGCCGCCGGGCTCTATCGCACGCGCAACGGCGGGAAGTCGTGGCGGCAGGTCGATCTGCCCTTCGAGGACCCTGCCGTGCAGTGCCTCGCCCTCTCGCCCGACTTCGCGCGCGATAAGCTGATCCTGGCCGGGACCGAGTCCGATGGCCTGCTCCGCTCGGACGATGCGGGCGCGACCTGGGACGAGGTGCCCTCATTGGCCGGGCGCAGCGTCTCGGCGATCGTCTTCTCCGCCGATGGGGCGCGGCTCGCGGCGGCGACCGGCGAGGGGATCGCGATCTCCAACGACGGCGGCGAAAGCTGGGCGCTCGCCGGTGCGGACCTCGGCTTCGTGCTGAGCCTCGCCTTCGTGCCCGAAGGGGGCGGCGAAGCGCTGGTCGCGGGCCTCGTGCGGCAGGGGATCGCGCGCTCCGAGGACGGCGGGCAGACCTGGGCCATCGCCGACGAGGGGCTGAACGCCGTCCCGACCCTGGCCCTGGCCCTCTCGCCCGCCTTCGCCGACGATCGGACGATCGTCGCGGCGGGGCTGGACGACGGCATCACCATCTCGCGCGACGGCGGCACGACCTGGGCGGCGACGAACGATGCCCTCGGCGACGCCTCCGCCTACGGCGTGGCGATCTCGCCGCGCTACGCGACCGACCGGACGCTCTTCGCCGCCCTCAGCAGCGGGCTCTTCCGCAGCAGCGATGACGGGGCATCCTGGCGGCAGATCGGCATGGACACCCTGCCGGAGGCGGTCGGCGCGGTCGTCGTCGGCCCGGTGAGCGCCGATGGTGCCTCCACCCTGCTCCTGGCGGTGACCCTCGCCGGGCAACTCTTCGCCTCCGAGGATAACGGTGATACCTGGACCCCGATGGGCAAGGACTTCGGTGGGGCGGCGGTGATCGCGCTGGCGATCTCCCCCGGCTACGCGAAAGACCAGACGATCTTCGCCGGGACACGGCAGCCGCTGCCGGACGGCTCGGGCGACAATCACCTCATCCTCTGGCGCTCGGTCGATGGCGGCGAGCGCTGGTATCACTGGCTGGAGACGCGCGGACGCTCGGCGCTGCCGCTGGCCGTGCCGAACGGCTATCTCGGTGATGGTGCGCTGTACGTCGGGCTCGACCAGGGCGTTGCCAAGCCGATCCGCAACACCTGGCGGAAGGGTGGCGGCGACCGGCTCCCGGTCTGGAATGCGGTCGAACTCTTCGATGACGCGGACAAGCCGGTGGCGATCACCGCGCTCGTCACCTCGCCGCACTACCGCCAGGACCACACCGTCTTCGCGGCGACGAGCGGTGGCCTGTTCGTCTCGCGCGATAGCGGGCGCTGGTTCGAGCCGTGGAGCGGCGGCATGGGCGGAGCGCCGGTGGTGGCGCTGGCGGTGACGCCGCGCGGCGCGGAAGGCCAGTGGGTCTACGCGCTCGGCCTCGGCGGCAGCGTCTGGCGACGACGGGTCGAGGGTAGCCCGCCGGTCCTCACGCTGGTGCAGTGAGCGGACGAGAACGGGGGCGAGGCGTTATCACCGCCTCGCCCCTTTGCATATCCGGCCTCAAAGCAGCGTGGCGATCGTCTCGGTCGCCTTCAGCCCCGAACCGGTCAGCAGCACCACGATCGGGCCATCCGGCGGCGTCTTGCGCGCCAGATAGGCGCGGCAGGCGGCGGCGGCGACCGCGCAGGTCGGCTCCACGTAGAATCCCTGCGCCCAGAGTTCGCGCAGCGCCGCGACGATCTGCTCCTCGCTCACCGCCTCGGCCCAGCCGCGCGACGCCTCCAATGCCGCCATGATCTGCGCCGTGCGCGCCGGTGCGCCGATCCGCGTCCCTTCGGCGATCGTCGCGCCCGGCGTGACGATCATCGGCCCCCCGTGCTCGTGCGCCGCGACGATCGGGGCGCAGGCGGCGGGTTGCGCCGCGACAAGCCGGGGCAACGCCCCGACCGCCCCGAAGCCGCGCCACGCGCCGACGAACGCGCTCCCGCCACCGGTCGGGATGAAGGCGAGGGCCGGGTTCTGATCGCCCAATTGCTCCCAGGTTTCGAGCGCCCAGGTCTTGACTCCTTCCACGAAGACCGGGTGCCAGTTATGGCTGGCGTAGAACGCGCCCGCGTCGGCCTCCGTCGCCCCTTGCGCCGCCGCCGCCACCGCCTCGCGGTTCCCCTCGATCAGATGAACCGTCGCCCCGAAGGCACGCGACTGGACAAGCTTGCCGGGGGAGGTGGTCGCGGGGGCGTAGACGGTGCAGTCGAGCCCCGCCGCCGCGCTGTACCCGGCCATCGCCGCCGCCGCATTGCCGGACGAATCGACGATCACGCGGCGCAGCCCGAGTCGACGCAGATGTGCGACGAGGACCGCCGCGCCGCGATCCTTGAAGGAGCCGGTCGGCAGCAGCGCGTCGTGCTTGAACCAGACCGCGTGACCGCCCAACGTCCCGGCGACGAGCGGCGTCATGCCCTCGCCGAGCGAGCGGGCGTATTCCTTGCCGACCGGCAGGAGCGCCCCGTACCGCCAGAGGGTCGGATCATCCGTGTCGATGTTTTCCTTGGTTAGGCTGTCGGGGCCGTCGAGCGCCAGCGCACCCCCACAGATCGGGCAGCGCCAGATCGGCGCGTCGAGCGGCTCGCGGCGGGCGCAGCGTTCGCAGACATATTCCCAGGTCGACATCGGTCCCTCCTGTCTCTCTATCCGGCATGAAAAGGCCCGCCGGTCTCTAACGCGCTGTATCGGGCGCGATACGCTTCCATCCGCTCATTATCCTTCTCGCGGTTGAGCCAGGCGCGCTCGCCGCCGCTACAGGGGGATCGTAGCGTTGCGCGACGCTCATGGTACGCTATGGACGTTGCTGTTGCCTCGCGTCGTTGGCGGTCTATCTTGCGGGCATTGCGCGCCAAGTAACGCGTATCGGTGTGAGCGGTTGGCTCACGGCGCGGGCGAGATGATGAAACGGAGGCCGATATGGGAGAACAGGTCGAAGGGCGGTCTGTGCGATCGGAACCGCTGCGTGTCGGCCTGATCGGCCTGGGCGCGATCGGCGGGGCGGTCGCGCGCCTGCTTGCGGACCGACCGAAGCCACGATCGTCGGGGCGCTGGTGCGCGAGCCGGGCCGTGCGCGCGTCGCTGCGTCGTCGTTCCCGCTCGTCGCCACGCCGGATGCGCTGCTCGCCCTGCGCCCCGCGATCGTCGTGGAGGCGGGCGGACACGCGGCGCTGGCGATGCATGCCCCGACGATCCTGCGGTCGGGCCGCGATCTACTCGCCGTCAGCGTCGGCGCGCTGGCCGATCCGGCCACCTACGATGCCCTCCTCACGGCGGCGCACGAAGGTGGCGGTCGGATCGTCGTCGCGTCCGGGGCGATCGGCGCGCTCGACGCGCTGGCGGCGGCGGCGCTCGGCGGACTCGACCGCGTGACGCACACAACGCGCAAGCCGGCGCACACCCTGCTCCCCGCCGCCGAAGCGGCGACACTGACCGCCGAGCGCGAGATCTTTCGCGGCAGCGCGCGGGAGGGGGCGTTGCACTTCCCGGAGAGCATCAACGTCGCGGCGGCGGTGGCGCTGGCCGGGCTCGGCTTCGACCATACGGAGGTGCGTGTGATCGCCGATCCGGCGGCGACGCGCAACGGGCACGAGGTCGTGGCCGAGGGGGCGTTCGGCGCGCTGCGCTTCACGATCGAGAATATCCCCTCGGCGGAGAATCCGCGCACCGGTCGCCTCGTGGCGCTGAGCATCGTCCGCGCCTTGCTGGGGCGGCGCGCTGCGCTGGCGATCGGGTGAGTGCAGGGTAGAGATAGTACGGCGGTGTGTCGTCGGCGATGGCGTGGGAGGACGGGGGATGGACGAGGCGATGGCGCGGCAGCATCGGGTCGAGGCCGGGATCTGGCAGGAGCCGCAGACGCACCCGCGCGCGGGGCTGGCGACGACGATCGAGGCGGCGATGGCGCGACACCGCGTGCCCGGCTGCGCCGTCGCGACTATCGCGGATGGTCGCCTCGATTGGGCGCAAGGCTACGGGGTGACGGCGAATGTGGCAACTGCTGTGCCGGTCGGGGCCGATACGCTCTTCCAGGCATGCTCGATCAGCAAGGCGGTGGCGGCGACGGCGGCGCTGCGGCTGGTGCAGGCCGGACGGCTCGATCTCGACGCGGACATCAACGACGCCCTGACTACGTGGCAGCTCCCCGCGAACGACGGTTGGCAGCCGCGCGTGACGCTGCGCCACCTGCTTAGCCACACCGCCGGGCTGACCTACTGCTGGTATCCCGGCCATCGTCGCGATGCGGCATTGCCGACGACGCGCGAAACATTGCTCGGAGAATCGCCCGCCAACACGCCCCCGGTGTGCGTCACCGTTCTGCCCGGCACGCAGTTCCGCTATTCGGGCAGCCACTACACCGTTTTGCAGCAGTTGTTGATGGACGTGACCGGCCAACCGTTCGCCGCATTGCTACGCGAACTTGTCTTCGCCCCGCTCGGCATGCGCGACAGCGGCTACGAACTCGATTTCCCCGCGCGCCATCCCGGCGCGACCGCGAGCGGCCACGATGCCGGGGGTGCGCCGCTCGCCGATGGCTGGCGACTCCTCCCGGAGAGCGCGGGCGCGGGCCTGTGGACGACCCCAGGCGATCTCTGCCGCCTTGCCTGCGACATCATGGCCGCGTGGTTGGGCGGCACGGCGCGCGTGCTCGACCGCGACACGGCGCGGCGGATGCTGACACCGCAGATCGGCGGCTGGGGGCTCGGCTGGACCGTTGAGACGATCGGTGGCGCGCTGCGCTTCGGGCATAGCGGCAGCAACATCGGCTACCAGTGCCAGGTTGTGGCGTGGCCGGAGCAGGGTGTCGGCGCGGCGGTCATGACGAACGCCGATGATGGCAGTTTCTTGGTCGGCGAAATCCTCGCGGCGATTGGGCGCGGGTACAGCTGGCCGGATGCGGCGGGTGTCGCCGACACGCCGACCCAGGGTGGCGATCCCCTCATGCTCGATCTGAATGCGTTTGCCGGAACCTGGGCCGACGATAGCGCGTTACGAATGGTCGCCGCCGTCGCGGATGAGCGCCTGATGCTCTATCCCGACGGACAGCCGCCACTGTCGCTACGCGCGGTCGGATCGTCGTCATTCATCGCCGAGGTGGTGAACGCCGAGTTGCGCTTCGCGCACGCCGACGATGGCACCGCCGAGACGCTGATGCTGCGGCAAGCCGGACAAGAGACGAGGCTGCGCCGCATCCGTTGAGATATGGCCTCCCCGTTCACGCCGTATTCGGCGCTGAGCGAAGCGAGTTGATGTCTTTGCGTAATTCCAGGCGGGCGATGGATGCGCGGTGGACCTCGTCGGGGCCGTCGGCGAGACGGAGGGTACGCTGTTGCGCCCACGCCTGGGCCAGGAAGAAGTCGTCGGAGACGCCCGCGCCGCCGTGCGCCTGGATCGCCCGGTCGAGGACGCGCAGCGCGACGTTCGGGGCGACGACCTTGATCATCGCGATCTCGGCGCGCGCCTCCTTGTTGCCGACCGTGTCCATCATGGAGGCCGCCTTGAGGGTCAGGAGGCGTGCCTGGTCGATCTCGATCCGCGAGTCGGCGATCCACTCCTGGATCACCCCCTGCTCGGCGAGCGGCTTGCCGAACGCGACCCGCTCCTTCACCCGGCGCACCAGCGCCTCCAACGCCCGCTCGGCGGTGCCGATCGAGCGCATGCAGTGATGGATGCGCCCCGGCCCGAGCCGCCCCTGCGCGATCGCGAAGCCCTTCCCTTCGTCCCAAAGAATGTTCTCCGCCGGGACGTGGACGTGGCTGAAATTGATCTCACCGTGGCCGTGCGGCGCGTCGTCGTAGCCGAAGACCGGCAGGGTCCGCTCGATCGTCACGCCGGGGGTGTCGAGCGGCACCAGGATCATCGACTGCTGCTCGTGGCGCGGCCCGCCCTCATCGGTGCGGCCCATCACGATCGCGATTTTGCAGCGCGGGTCGCCCGCGCCGGAACTCCACCACTTCCGCCCGTTGAGGACGTATTCGTCGTCGTCGCGGACGATCCACATCCCGATGTTCGTCGCGTCCGACGAGGCGACATCCGGCTCGGTCATGCAGAAGCAGGAGCGGATCGCGCCAGCGAGGAGCGGCGTCAGCCACCGCTCGCGCTGCGCGGGGGTGCCATAGCGGACGAGCACCTCCATGTTGCCGGTGTCCGGCGCGGCGCAGTTAAAAACTTCCGGGCCGATCGGCGAACGTCCCATGATCTCGGCGAGCGGGGCGTATTCCAGGTTGGTCAGCCCCGCGCCGTATTCGGATTCGGGGAGGAAGAGGTTCCAGAGCCCGGCGGCGCGCGCCTCGGCTTTCAGTTCTTCCATGATCGTGGGGATCGTCCAGCGGGAGGGGGCGGCGTCGAGTTGCTGGCGGTAGGTCGCCTCGTTGGGGTAGACGTACCGCGCCATGAAGTCGCGCAATTGCGCTTGGAGTCCTCTGACGCGCGGTGTGTGGTCGAAGTCCATGACGCTTTCCCCCACGCGCTGTTGGTGTTGTGTGGCGGGTTAACCCCCCCCCGACGCGGGCAGGGTGGGGACGTTGGCGCGCCGACGTCCGACTCTATCGCCGCCGAGTTGTTAGCGTGTCACCCCGCCCCCTTCAGGGGCGAGGCCGGGGGAGGGGTCATCCCCCTCTCCCCGCCAGTCGCTTGCGAAACGCCCCCTTAGAGCTTGATCGCCGGGATGTCGAGGCGGCGCACGAGATTGTTGAAGCGCACCGCATCCTCGCTGGTGATGTGGTGCAGCTTCGTCAGCTCCTCGTCCAGCTGCTCGGAGAGCTGGGTGAAGACGACATGGGAGTTCGCGGTCGGGCGGTCGTCGGACTCGTCGATCATGCTGGCGAGCGCGCCGAACTTCTCCTTGATCTCGCTGCCGCCCGGTCGCGGCTTGTCGGCCCTGGTCATCGTGAGCACACGCTCGATCGCATCCAGCGCCGTGGTCAGCTCGCCCGCCGCCGTGCGTGCCTCCGCGCTCTCGTCGCCGGTGCCGATCCGCTCGCGCGCCGCCGCGAGCTGCTCGCGGACGCGGCGCAGCTCGTTCAGCCCCTCGTTCAGCGCCGAGACGCGGTCCCGGATGTCGCGCTTGAGGTTGAACTGTGCCCGGAGTTCCTCGGCGATCGCGGGGATGCGCGGGTCTTGCAGCAGCGCGAAGGTCTGGGTCAGCGTCTCGCCGCCGACCGTCAGTTCCACCGTGTACTCGCCCGGCGCGGCGACCGGCGGCAACCCGTCATCCAGCGCCTGGAGCCGCCGCGTCTTCTTGCCGCCGCTCTCCACCAGCGGTGTCGGGCCGGCATAGTGGAGATCCCAGACGAAGCGGTTCGGCCCGATCGCGGTCGGCACGATCTGCCCGAGCGGAGCCTCCGGCTCGGCCTGGTTCGTCTCGGTCGAGGCTGGGGAGGTCGGCGACTCCGCCGCGCCCGCGCCCGGTGCCTCGCCGGGGGCCGACGCGGTATCGGTATCAACGGCGGGCGTCGGCGCGCCGATCTTCCCGGTGAAGGCGTGGGCCTCGGCCCCCTGGGCGTCGCGGATACGCAGGGTCACCTCGCCGCTCGCCCCGGCAGGGATGGTGTAGTGGATGATCGCGCCGTTGGGCGGGTTGTCGCCGGCGTTGACGAACCGCTCGATCGTCGTCCCCTGCGGCGTCTCCTCGCCGCGATAGGCGACCGTGACCGGCCCGGTCATCTTGTAGCTGAGGTAGCCGGGGGTCTTGGCCCCGTACGCGCGACCGTAGACGCGCCAGCGGACGGTGTCGCGCGGGCGGAAGAGTTGCGCCTTACCGGCGGCCTGCGTGTCGGCCATCTGGTGCAGCGGCGTGAGGTCGTCGAGGATCCAGAAGGAGCGCCCGTGCGTCGCGGCGAGCAGGTCGGTCCCCTTGACGTGGAGATCCCAGATCGGCACCACCGGCAGATTCGTCTTCAGCGGCCGCCAGCGCGCGCCGTCATCGAACGAGACGTAGACGCCGGTCTCGGTCCCGGCGTAGAGGAGCCCCTGACGGTGCGGGTCGCAGCGGATCGTGCGGGTGAAGTCGCCGGGGGTGATCCCCTCGGTGATGGTCGTCCAACTCTGGCCGTAGTCGGTCGTCTTGAAGAGGTAGGGCGTGATGTCGTCGAGCTGGTACTTCGTCGCCGCGACGTAGGCGGTCGCCGCATCGAATGGTGAAGGCTCGATGATCGTGATCCGGGTCCACTCGGGCAGCGTCGGTGGGGTGATATTCGTCCAGTTCGCCCCGCCATCGCGCGAGAGGTGCAGCAGGCCATCGTCCGAACCGGCCCAGAAGAGGCCAGCCTCCAGTGGCGACTCGCAGAAGGCGAAGATCGTGCAGAAGATCTCCGCGCCGCTGTTGTCGGAGGTGATCAGCCCGTTGGAGACGAGCTTCGCCGGGTCGTTGCGGGTGAGGTCGGGGCTGATCGTCTCCCAGGAGTGCCCCTCGTCGGTCGAGCGGTGGAGATGCTGCGAGGCGGCGTAGAGTACCTTCGGGTCGTGCGGCGAGAATTCGAGCGGGAAGGTCCACTGGAAGCGGTACTTCAACGCCTCCGCGCCCGCGCCAAAGCCGTGTACCTCCGGCCAGACGGTGACGTTGCGCGTCTGCCCCGTCTCCGGGTTCCAGGCCAGCAAGCGCCCGTGCCCGGTGCCGGTGCCGATGCCGCCGCCGTAGACCTTGTGGGGTGGCTCCTTGCTGATGGCGATGTAGCCCGACTCGCCGCCGCCCGGCTCGACGTAATCCTTCCAGCTGATCGCCCCCTGGAAGCCGATGCTCGGGAGGCGCATCGCCCAGTTGTCCTGCTGCGGGCCGTAGACGTTGTACGGCTGCTTGTCGTCGGCGATCACATGGTAGAACTGTGCGGTCGGCTGGTTGAGGATCGAGGACCACGAGCGCCCGCCGTCGAGCGAGACGTTCGCGCCGCCGTCGTTGCTCTGGATCAGGCGCCTGGGATCGCGCGGGTCGAGCCAGAGGCCGTGGCAGTCGCCGTGCGGCGTCGGGATCTCGAAGTAGGTCTTGCCGGCATCGGTCGACTTCCAGAAGGCGAGATTGTTGATCCAGACCGTGTCGGCATCCGTCGGGTCGGCGAAGATGTGCTGGTAATACCAGGGACGCCCGCGCAGGGTGGCGTCGCCGTTCAGCAGTTCCCAGGTCTCGCCGAAGTCGTCCGAGCGGAAGACACCGCCGCCGTCCGCGTCACCCTCGCCCAGCGCCTCGATCGTCGCCCAGAGGCGTCCGGCCTGCGCGGGGGAGGCGGTGATGCCGATCTTGCCCATGATGCCGGTCGGCAGGCCCTTGTTGTGGCCGATATCGGTCCAGGTGTCGCCGCCATCGGTCGACTTCCAGATGCCGGAGTCGGGGCCACCGCTGACGAGCGCCCAGGGGTAGCGCTGCGTATCCCAGAGGGCGGCGTAGATGGTGTCGGGGTTGTTGGGGTCGATGGCGATGTCGATCGCGCCGGTGTGGTCGTTGCGGTAGAGCACCTTCTCCCAGTGCTTGCCGCCATCGCGCGAGCGGAAGACGCCGCGCTCCTCGTTACGCCCCCAGGCGTGCCCGAGCGCCGCCACGTAGACGACGTCCGGGTTGCGCGGGTGGAGGATGATGTCGCCGATGTGGCGGGTATCCGCGAGGCCGACGTTGCGCCAAGTGTGCCCGCTGTCGACCGATTTGTAGACCCCGTCGCCGTGCGAGACGTTCGAGCGGATCGAACTCTCGCCGGTCCCGGCGTAGATCACGTTCGGGTCGCTATCGGAGACGACGAGCGCGCCGACCGCGGCGGTCTTGAAGAAGCCGTCGGTGATGTTCTCCCAGTGCGAGCCGGAGTTGGTGGTCTTCCAGACCCCGCCGGCACAGCCGCCGAAGTAGAAGGTGCCGCGCTCGGTCGGGTGACCGGCCACGGCCACCACGCGCCCGCCACGGTGGGGGCCGATATTGCGCCAGCGCAATGAAGCGAAAGGGTTCTCGGACATCGTCGATCCTTTCCTGTGGGCAAAGTGCCGCTGCTCACCGCCGCCATTCTCTCCCATCGTCCCCGATCTGTCGAACAACCCGCATACGTTGCGCGTCGTCGCGACGAGCGATGGTTTGCTCGGGTGTCCCGACTGTGGTTGTCCTGGCGCTCCGCGCGTTGCTGTACGGCACGGCGACAGGCGGTATGGTATTGTCCCGCTGTGGGTGAAAGCACGATTGTGCCGGGTTTCGGCGCGGGGGTGGAAAGGTGGCGAGATGACGCGGCTGACGGGCGGGCAGGCTCTGGTGGAAGCGGTCGAGCGGGAGGGGATCGACACGATCTTCGGCCTGCCGGGGATCCAACTCGACAACCTTTTCGACGCCCTGTTCGCCGCGCGCGACCGGGTGCGCTTGATCCATACGCGCCACGAGCAGGCGACCTCCTACATGGCCGATGGGTATGCCCGCACGACCGGGCGGGTCGGCACCTGCCTCGTCGTGCCGGGACCGGGGGTGATGAACGCGCTGGCCGGGCTCGCCACCGCCTACGCCTGCTCGTCGCGCGTCCTCTGCCTGACCGGGCAGATCGAATCGGACCTGATCGGCGGCGGGCGCGGCGAGTTGCACGAGGTGCCGCAGCAGTTGGAACTCTTCGCCTCGGCGACGAAGTGGGCGGCGCGCGCGACGAGCCCGGAGCGAATTCCGGGGCTGGTCGCGCGCGCCTTCCGTGAGCTGCGGACGGGTCGCCCGCGCCCGGTCGCGATCGAGGTGCCGCCCGACGTGCTCGGCGCGCACGCCGACGTGACCTTCGCGCAGGCCGAGGCCGCGATGCGGAGCGCGGGCGATCCCGATCGTCTCTCGAAGGCGGCGGAGACCTTGCGCGGCGCGAGTCGCCCGCTGATCCTCGCCGGGGGCGGCGTGCTCGGCGCGGGAGCCTGGGAGGAGTTAGGGGCGCTGGCGGAGGCGTTGGGAGCGCCGGTGCTGATGACCGAGAACGGGCGCGGGGCGCTCTCGGATCGCCATCCGCTCGCCTTCACGATGATCGCTGCGCGCGATCTCCTGCCCACCGCCGACGCGATCCTGGCCGTGGGGACGCGCCTGCTCGAAGCCTCGACCTACATCGGCCTGCCTGCGGGGGTGCCGACGATTCAGATCGACATCGACGAGGCGGAGATCGGGCGCAACGTGACGCCGACCGTCGGCGTGGTGGGCGATGCGAAACTGGCGCTGGCAAGCCTAATTGAGCTGGTGCAGACCGCCACGCCACGCACGGCGCGGTCGGCGGAGTTGGCGGCGATCAAGGAGCGCGCCGCCGACCGCCTCTTCGAGCTACAGCCGCAGCACTCCATCGCGGCGGCGATCCGCGCGGCGGTGCCGGACGACGGGATCATCGTCTCGGAGATGACGCAGCTCGGCTACTACTCCGGCGTCGGGATGCCGATCTACAACCCGCGTACCTATCTCACGCCCGGCTATCAGGGGACGCTCGGCTACGGCTACGCGACCGCGCTCGGCGCGCAGGTCGGCAACCCGGACAAGCGGGTGGTGGCCCTCTGCGGCGATGGCGGCTTCATGTACAACGTGCAGGAGTTGGCGACCGCGAAGCAGCACAACATCCCGCTCGTCGGGATCGTCTTCAACGATGGCGCGTTCGGCAACGTCAAGCGGATTCAGAAGGCGCGGCTGGGCGGCCACACCCACGGCTCGGAGTTGCAGAACCCCGATTTCGTGGCGCTCGCCCGCGCGTTCGGCGTCAACGGCGTCCGCGCCAGCGGGCCGGACGCGATCGAGGGCGCGTTGCGCGAGGCGCTGGCGACGAACGAGCCGAGCCTGATCGAGGTGCCGCTCGGCGAAGTGCCGAGCATGTGGGGGGTGATGTACCCGAGTTCGGGCGAGTAACTATCGCGCCGACGACTGGCGAGCGCGGCGGACTAACGGAGGGGTGAGGATGCCGACGATCTTCTCGCGGATTATCAGCGGCGAATTGCCGGGGTGCTTCGTCTGGCGCGACGAGCGGTGCGTCGCCTTCCTGACGATCAACCCGATCAAACCGGGGCATACGCTGGTCGTGCCGCGCGCGGAGGTCGATCGCTGGACCGAACTCGAACCGGCGCTCGCCGCGCACCTGATGACCGTGGCGCAGGTGGTCGGCGCGGCGGTCCAGGTCGCGTTCGCGCCGGCGCGGATCGGCCTGGTGATCGCCGGGTTCGAGGTGCCGCACACCCACCTCCACGTCCTGCCGGTCGATTCGATGGCCGATTTCGACTTCGCGGCGGCGGAGGGCGCACCCGACCCGGCGACGCTCGACCGCGCGGCGGAGGCGATCCGCGCCGCCCTGCGCGAGGCGGGGCACGACGCAACGGCGGACGCCTGAGCGTCGCGTCATGGCAGCGATCTATTCCGGGGCCAGGCACCGTGACTGTCGCGGCAGCCGCCCGCCTACGTGTGAGAGCTGATGGCATTATCCCGGCGGGCGGGCGAGGCAACACAGACCCCGGCCACCGTCTGGCCCGGCTATGTGGCATGCGCGTTGGGGCTGCTTTATGCCGCCATCAGCGCCTACTGGGCGCTCGGCGGCGACGCAGGGCTGGCGACGGTTGGCGGGGCGATCGAAGAGCTGGCGCGCGCGCGCACGCCGCTGGCGCTCGCGGTCGCGTGGGGCGCGGCCCTGCTCAAAGGGGTGGCGGCGCTCCTGGCGCTGCCGCTGGTCCGCCCGTGGGGACGCCGCCTGCCCCGCCGCCTGCTCCTCCTCGCCTGCTGGGGTGCGAGCGGCGTCTTAATCCTCTATGGCGGCTCGTTCGTCACGGTTGGCGCGCTGGTGCTGGCCGGGATCGTCCCCGGCGCACCTCCCGAGCAACAGTTCGCGCTACGCTGGCACGTCGCCCTCTGGGATCTGTGGTTCCTGCTCTGGGGGCTGGCGCTCGCCGCCGCCATCTGGCTCTTCGTGCGCCGCCCCGCCGCGCGCTGATCTCCGTGCGACGCCGATCGCTCGCCACTCGCCGTACCGGCTGAGCGCGCCAAGCTACCCGGCGCGATTGTCCAGGCATTACCGGCAGGGGAGAGGCTCCCCCACGTATCCCGCGCTCACCGTAAACCTTCGGCGAGGAGCAGCGTATCCAGGTCGTTCAGCAGCGTGACAACGAGGTCGAGCGTCGCCGGTCCTGGTGGCGTGTCGAGGAGGATGGTGAGTGACGCCGGGAAGTTGGCCGGGAGGCGGTCGCACTGTTCGAGTGCCAGGGCGACGAGGCGCTTCTCGCTCGGGTGGGTCCGCCGGTTGGTCGCGAAGAGGATGTCGAAGTAACTCGCCAGGATCGCGGTGAGTCGGTGCTGCACCGCGACACGGTCCCCGCGCTCGACCGCGCGTTCGAGCTGGTGCAGCTAGCGACGAATGGATGCCGCGCACGACGGCGCGATTCGTGGCGACGGTGGCGCGGCGCAGCTCTTCGGGATAGGGGGCGGCGGCGATCCCCTGGAGTTGTGCGAACCAGCCGTCGCGGTCGTAGAGGACGCTGGCGTGGCGGACGTTATGCCAGAGGCAAGTGCTGTAGCCGAGCGACGCCTCGTGCCGGACGAGTACGCGGTCCAGCTCCGCCTCGATCCAGGCCGGGGCGCGGTACATGATGTCGATGCGGAGCGTGTCGTCCGCGCTCGCCAGCGCCCACTCGTCGCCCGGCTCCCAGAAGTGATTGTCGATCTCGCGCGGCCCTGGAGCCGCCATCGCCGAGGCGATGGCGGCGCGGGTCGCCACGGCGATCGGGGGAGCGGCGTAGACGTAGAGGTCGATGTCCGCGCGGGGATCGGCCGCCCCGGTCGAGCGCGAGCCGCCGAGCGCGACCGCCGTCACCTCCGGCTGCGCGGCGAAGCGCGCCGCGATCTGTTGCGCGATGGATAGCCCGAACGGCGCGACCATCTCCGCACTCCTCTCGCGCTCCTGTCAGGCGGGAAGATCCGCATCAGCGAGCAAGCATACCCGACAGTAGCAGAGGTGCGGTCCGTGAGAAGTGCGGCGGAAGAAGTGCTTCGGTCAGCACTGGCAGCGAGCGCTACCGCGCGGTTCGCCCACGATCGCGGCGGGCTGGTCATCCGCTGTAACTCTACAGTTGCACTTGGATCATTGACGGTGGTGAGCATAGTACGGATGCCCCCTCGTCGCTTACTTGCAGCACCAGGGAAAGCGGTACGAACGTCGAAGTGCAACCGTAAGAGTACGTTGTATGTGCTCCCGGCGCGAGTGGCAGCATCGTGTGCCTGATGCGTCCCCCGACCGCTATCCCTTGACCGCGCCCGCAGCAAGGCCGGCCACGATGTAGCGCTGCGCGAAGAAATAGAGCAGCAATACGGGGATGCTCATCAATACCCCGGCGGCCATGATCATCCCCCAGAGGAAGACGTCGCCGAAGATCAGCTTCGTCAAGCCCGGTGCGAGGGTGAACTTCTCGCTGTCGCTCAGCAGCGTGAAGGCATACAGATACTCGTTCCAGGAGAGGGTGAAGGCGTACACCGACGCCGCCGCGACCCCCGGTGTCGCCAGCGGTAGGACCACGCGGACCATCGCCTGGAAGCGCGTCGCGCCATCCACCATCGCCGCTTCTTCAAGCTCCATCGGGATATTGAGGAAGTACGCCTTCAGCAACCAGACGCAGAAGGGGATGGTGAAGGTCAGGTAGACCCCGATCAATCCGAAGAAGTTATCGAGCAACTTGAGGTCGCTCAGCAGGATGTAGATCGGGATGAAGAGGAGCGTCGAGGGGAAGAGGTAGACGAGGAAGACCGCGTTCGAGAGCCAGCGTCGCCCCCGATAGCGCAAGCGCGACAGGCTGTAGGCCGCGAAGGTCGAGCAGGTCACGCTGAGGATGGTGCTGCAAATCGATACCAGGAAGGTATTCCGCAGCCAGGTCAGGAAGGGATATTGGTGGAGCAGATCCCGGAAAGCTTTCAGCGTCAGGTCGGTCGTGAAGATGGTCGGCACCCTGCCGGCGCTGAGTGTCGGCGGGTGGAACGCGGTGATGCCCATGAAGTAGACCGGGAAGAGGGCGACCAGCAGCACCAGCGCCAGGGTTCCCCAGCCGAGCACCCGCACCAGCAGCTTCTGCGCGGCGTAGCCCACGCGCGGCGCGCGCGTGCCCTCGCGCGACGGTATGGCGGTCATGCGGCCTCCTCCCGGCGATTGACGAACCGCCCCAGTAGCACGATCAGCACCACCAGGATCGGCAGCATCAGCACCGATACCGCCACCCCTTTGCCGAGCTCGTAGCCGGGGATCGCGATCGCATAGGTCAGCGTGGCGAGGACATCCGTGGCATTGCCCGGCCCGCCGCGCGTCAGGATCCAGATGATCGAGAAATCGTTGAAGGTGAGGATCGTCGAGAAGAGGGTCACGACCGCGAGGGTCGGCAGCAGGCTCGGCAGTGTCACGTACCGGAACCGCGCCCAGAGACCCGCGCCATCCACCTTCGCCGCGTCGTACTGGTCCTGCGGCACCGCCTGGAGCCCCGCCAGCAGGGTGATCACGAAGAAGGGGAAGCCGTGCCAGACGTTGACCGCGATCACCGCACCCATCGCCTTGCCGGGATCGGCCAGCCAGAGCATCGGCCCCTGCGTGATGCCCGTCTGGGTGAGCAGATAGTTCAGCACCCCTGCCGTATCGTTGTACATCCACTTCCAGATCAGGATCGACACCAGGGTCGGCAAGGCATAAGGCAGCAAGATGATCGAGCGCCAGAGGTTCCGCAACGGCAGCGCCTCGTTGAGGATGAGCGCGACCACCAAGCCGATCGCGAGCTTGATCGCCACCGACCCGCCGGTGAAGACGATGGTATTCTTCGCCGCCGCCCAGAAGCGCGGGTCGTGCAACAGCGTATTGTAGTTTTGGAGGCCCACCCAGGGGGCGATCGACTGTCCCAGCAACTTCTTGTGGAAGCTGAGCCAGAGGGCGCGTACGAAGGGGTAGCCGATCAGCAGCAGGATCAGCGCCGCCGTCGGCGCGAGGAGCACGTACCCTAGCGACGTGTCGCCCAACGACCACCGCCGACGTTCAGTGGGAGGCTGGGTAACCGACGAAGGGCGCGTCAGCGTGGGCGTCGCCATGCGTACCTCCAGGCTTCGGGAGCAGATTCAGCGAGATCCGTATCGGCACCGGGTAGTGCCACGCCGTAGCGCACGCCGTCCGGTGCTGACCAGCCCTTCTGCTCACGGCTTCTTGAACTTCTCTTGCGCCGCCGCCGCCGCCGCCGCCAGACCCTTCAGCGCCTCCTGCGGCGACTTCCCTTGCACCACGATCGCCTGGAGCATGTCGCCCGTAGCCTTGACCGCGATGTCGTCGAGGATCGGCGTCAGGCCGGTGTCGGCGTTTGCCGGGAGGGTGTACGGCACGATATTCTGGACGATCTGCTTGTTCTGCTCGTCTTGGGTGAAGAAGGGGATGTTCAAGGTATCCTTCATGATCGGGAACCAGTACGATCCCGCCTTCTCTAGTTGGGCCGGGTAGCGGTCGGCCGACATAACCATCAGCGCGATTTGCTTGGCCTCGTCGATAGCCTGGCCTTTCTTATTGATGATCATTACGGCGGTGCCGCCGCACTCGTTATACTGCCCCTCCTTCACCGCCGAAGGGAAAGCTTGCAGATAGGTCTTGGCGAGCAGATCCTTGTTGTCCTTCCGCATCGCCAGGAGCACGCTGCCGGTATTCGAGATGGCCGCCGTCTGCTGGCTCAGCCACGCCTCGTTGTTGCCCGAGGAGTTCTGCTGCACGACACCGGGCGGCATCAGCTTGTTCTTGAACAGATCGGTGTAAGCGGTCAAGCCCTTCAAGTTCTCGGGCGTGTCGATCGTCGGATTCCCGTCTTTGTCGAAGAGGCGCCCGCCGAAGGCCCAGAGGAATTGGAGGCAGTTGCCGGTCCAGTCCGCCTCGGTCATCTGCCCATCGAACGCGAAGAAATTCTTGTCGGCCTGGTTGACTTTCTTGAAGGCATCGAGCAGCTGATCGTAGGAGGTGAGCGGCAGTTTCACGCCCGCCGCCTCCAGGAGATCCTTCCGTAAGTGGAGGATCCAGGGTTCGTTGTTCATCGGGATGCCGATGCGCTTGCCGCCGACGTTCGACCCCGGGTCGGCGAGGGGGAGCCAGCCGCCCCCGGTCTTGCCGATCGTATCGTAGAGGTCCGGCACTTCCAGCGCGTAACCGTTCTGGTTCCAGAGCGCCGGTGCGTAGGTATAGGCGATATCCGGCACGGTGCCGGACTCCATCGCCACGATCTCCTTCTGCGGATGCTCCTCATTGGTGAAGAGCTGGACATTGACATCGAAGCCCCCCTTCTGTCCGGCCAGCTTGGCCGACTCGGTGAAGTGGTCGTTCGACTCCGGCAGGAACTGTTGCCGCCCCCAGACCAGGAGCGTCTTCCGCTTCCCGCCGGTGGTCGGCACCGCCGTCGCGCCGGTCGTCGTCGCGCCTCCCGCCGCCCCGCCCGCCGCTGGTGTCGCCGCTGTCCCGCCGCACGCCGCCAACAAGGCGCTCGCCACCAGTCCAACCGCTCCGCCGAGGAACGCCCGCCGCTGCAACCTTGACTCGCCACTCGTATCTTGCGTCATGACAAACCCTCCCGGTAGATTATTCTGTCCGACATATAGTAGCTGCTCGTGCGCTGCACGCCGCGCTAAATCGCCGACTTCGGTATCTAAGTAACGCAGCGATCTGGCCGATCCTTCGGATGAAACACGCTGCTGTAATGGGATTCTTGAACTATTTTGGAGTCTATCAGGCACGTATTTACCTGTCAACGCGGACGGTTTGGTCTGGTAATTTGCCGGACAGAATAGTGAAAAACGCCGCATTCGATGCGAACAACAGACGTATTCAAGGTACGCATGCAGCTGCGCGCACGGGCCACGACCAGTTGCAGCGTTGCTGGTCGTGGTCCGTGCGCGCGGAGAATACGGCCGGTCGGGGTGGTGGCGTCAGGCGCTCGGGGCGGCACCAGACTGGAACATCCAGTCGATGCCGCACCGATCGGTCAGGGCACCGTACCAGCCGAAGAACGTCTCCGACAGGGGCTGGGTGACCGTGGCCCCGACCGCGAACTTGGCGTAGAGGGTCTTGAGCTCTTCGGCATCGTCGGTGTTGAGGCACAGCGTCACGGCACCACCCGGACTCGGCTTCTGGCCCATCATCGCGTCGGAGGCCATCAGCACCATCCCGCCACCATTGAGCGCCGAGTGGAGGATCCGATCTTTCATCTCGGCGGTCATGCCTTCGGCCAGCGGCGATTCGCCGAACGTCTGGATTTCTAGCTCGCCGCCCAGGCACTCCCGATAGAAATTCATCGCCTCGCGACACTTACCGTTGAATTGCAGGTAGGGATTCAGTCGCGCCATGATCGTCCTCCTTCATCCGTAAGGATACTAACGCGCGTCACCAACGACGTGACAACCACCAGTTGTTCGGGGCCGCCGCCGATCGACAATGCCCCGGCCCACGCTGCTGCGTTTGTTCGGTAGCCCGATTCGTGAGAGTAAAATAGTACGGATGTTCTTCTAAGTCAATCGGCGCGCGGCATCCGTTTTCGCACACCCGCGCTCGCCGCCGACCGGTCTACGGAGCGTTTTTGCGTCCGCCATCGCTCTGCTAGAATCGCGGTGGTGTGGTGGGGCTCGGCGTCGCGCGACCGCTGGCCTCGCGCGGCGCGATACGTGAGAGGTGGGGGGCAGGGGATGGTGCCGCAGCCAGCGCCGACAGCGGGCGATACCGCGTGGTTCGTCCACGATCGCTTCGGGCTATTCATCCACTGGGGGCTCTACGCGCTCCCGGCGCGACATGAATGGGTGAGGCAGCGCGAGCGGATCCGCGACGAGGATTATCAGCCCTATTTCGACCACTTCGCGCCGGATCTCTACGATCCGATCGCCTGGGCGCGCGCCGCGAAGGCGGCAGGGATGCGCTATGTGGTGCTGACGACGAAGCACCACGAGGGCTTCTGCCTCTGGGACTCGGCGCTGACCGACTACAAGGCGACCAATACGCCGATCGGTAAGGATCTGCTGCGCCCGTTCGTGGAGGCATTCCGGGCCGAGGGCTTGCGGGTCGGCTTCTACCACTCGCTGATCGACTGGCATCACCCCGACTTCCCGGTCGATGGCCTGCACGCGCAGCGCGACGACGAGGCGTTCAAGGCGGCGCACGCCGGGCGCGACATCGCGCGCTATCGGGAGTATCTGCACGGTCAGGTTCGCGAACTGCTGACCGCTTACGGCCCGATCGACATCCTCTGGTTCGACTTCTCCTACCCCGACCGGACCTGGGGGGGCAAAGGGCGCGACGATTGGGATTCGGTGGGCCTGCTCCAGCTCGTCCGCGAGTTGCAGCCGGGGATCGTCGTCAACGACCGCCTCGATCTGCCGGGGAGCGCGGACATCCTCACGCCGGAGCAGTATCAGCCGCGCGGCTGGCTGGAGCGCGCCGGGCAACCGGTCGTCTGGGAGGCGTGCCAGACGCTGAACGGGAGCTGGGGCTACGACCGCGACAACCACGATCGGAAGACGCCCGATCTGCTGGTGCGCCTGCTGATCGACTCGGTCGCCAAGGGCGGCAATCTGCTGCTGAACGTCGGGCCGAACGGGCGCGGCGAGTTCGAGCCGCGCGCCGCCGCGACCCTGGCGGCGATCGGCGAGTGGATGCGCCTGCACGGGCGCGCGGTCTACGGCTGCACCGCCAGCGACTTCACGCCGCCGCCCGACTGCCGCTTCACCCAGCGCGGCGATCGCCTCTATCTGCACCTCTTCGCGTGGCCCTTCCGCCACGTCCACCTCGACGGTTTCGCGGGGTGGGTCGCCTACGCGCAACTCCTCAGCGACGCCTCGGAGATTCGGCTGCGCGAGAACGATCCGCACCAGCGGGCGCAGAATACGGCGATGCGCGAGACCGCCGGGACGCTGACCCTCGAACTGCCGATCGTGCGGCCCGATGTGCTGGTCCCGGTGATCGAGATCTTTCTGAAGGACTAGAGTCGTCAGCGCCGCGCCGCAGAACGTAGCGGCGCGGCGCTGGCATTGTGATGGGGGTGGGTATGAAAACGTACGGTCTGACCCTGTGTCTGCGCGATGACCCGGCGAAGATCGCCGAATACAAGGCCCAGCATCAGCGGGTGTGGCCGGGGGTGACGGCGCGGCTGCGCGAGGTCGGCGTCCACGAGATGCGGATCTTTCTCCTCGGGCGGCGCATGTTCATGTACATCGAAACCGACGACGATTTTGACGTGATCGGTGATTTCGCGCGCGTCAACGACGACCCGATCTCCGACGAATGGAATAAGCTGATGGCCGACTTACAGGAGCGCGCGCCCGAAGCCTCCCCCGAGGAGTGGTGGGCACCGATGGAAGAAGTCTTCGCGATGAGTTGGCCGCAGCATCGAGGGTAGATGGTAGATGGTAGACGGCAGTCGGCAGTCGGCAGTCGGCAGAGAGAACGAGTCCGAAGTCCGTAGCGGTTTGGCGGAAAAGTCAATTCCTTGCGCTCCCTCTTTCTGCCGACTGCCGACTGCCGACTGCCGACTTGATAACGGAGGTATCGACTATGTCCACCACCAACGAACTTCCCAGGCGCGCGCTGGGCGCGACGGGATTGCAGGTCACGACGGTCTGTGTCGGCTGTGCGCCGCTCGGCGACATGGCGGATACGTTCGGGTATACGGTCCCGGAGGAGCGGGCGCTGGCGACGATCCGCGCGGCGCTCGATGGGCCGATCAACTTCATCGACACCGCAGCCTCGTACGGCGATGGCGAGAGCGAGCGTCGGATCGGCGTCGTGCTGAAGGAGCTGGGCGGGGTGCCGGATGGCGTCGTCCTCGCCACGAAGGCCGACCGCGATCTGCGGATCGGCGAATTCACCGGCGATCAGATGCGCCGCTCGGTCGAGCGCAGCCTGCGCCTGCTCGGCGTCGATCGCCTGCAACTCGTCTACCTGCACGACCCGGAGCACGCCGACTTCGATGCGCTGAATGCATCCGGTGGCGCGGTGGAGGCGTTGCTGCGGCTGCGCGAGGAGGGGATCATCCAGCACCTCGGCCTCGCGCCCGGCCCGATCGCGCTGGCGATCCGCTACATCGAGACGGGACACTACGAGGTCGCGATCACGCACAATCGCTACACGCTCCTCAATCGTGCCGCCGAGCCGTTGCTGCGCGTCTGCGCCGAGCGCGCCATCCCGGTCGTCAATGCCGCGCCGTACAACAGCGGCATCCTGGCGAAGGGGCCGAACTCCGCCGCGCGCTACGCCTATCGGGAGGTGCCGCCCGCCCTGCGCGAGCGGGTGGCGACGCTGGCCGCGATCTGCGCGCGACACGGCGTCTCGCTCGCGGCGGCGGCGCTCCAGTTCTCGCTGCACGAGCCGCGCATCTACTCCACCATCGTCGGGATGACGCGCCCGGAACGGCTGGCGGAGACGGCGGCGTTGGCGACCCAGCCGATCCCCGAGGCGCTGTGGGCGGAACTAGAAGCGGCGGCGGAGCCGGAATACGCGGACCCGGAGGCGGGGCGCTGGCCGTAGCGGTAAGGATGATGTGGCGGCGCGCAGCGGTGCGGACGCCGCGCTATTGGGGGAGGTTCGACCGTGGCAGAGCGATTCCGATTGGATGGGAAGGTCGCGGTGATCACCGGCGGCGCGTCGGGGATCGGGGCGGCGACGGCGCGCGCGTTCGTGGAGCAGGGCGCGCGCGTCGTGATCGGCGATTTGAACGAGGCGAACGGCGCGGCGCTGGCGGCGGAGCTGGGCGAGGCCGCCGTCTTCGCGCGCCTCGATGTCACCTCGGCGGCGAGCGCGAGCGCGGCGATAGCGCTGGCCGTCGAGCGCTTCGGACGACTCGATTCGCTGGTGAACTGCGCCGGGATCGGCTTCGTCGGCAACCTGGAGGAGACGCCGGAGAACGAGTGGGCCAAGCTCTTTGCCGTGAACGTCACCGGCACCTACCTGACCTGCGCCGCCGCCGCGCCGATCATGCTCGCGCAGGAGCCGCGTGGCGGCACGATCATCAACATCGGCTCGGTGGCGGGCTTGGTGGCGGTGTCGCGCCGTTTCGCCTACGGCGCGACGAAGGGGGCGGTCGTCTCGCTCAGCAAGTCGATCGCCGTCGATTATGCCGGGACCGGGCTGCGCTGCAACTGCATCTGTCCCGGCACGATCTATTCCCCGTTCGTGGAGTCGTACCTCGACCGTTTCCACAAGGACACCAAGGAGGAGACGGTCGCGGAGCTGCACGCGCGGCAGCCGGTGGGCCGGATGGGTCGCCCGGACGAGGTCGCCGATCTGGCGGTCTATCTCGCGTCGGACGCCGCCGAGTTCATGACCGGCGCGGCGCTGACCCTCGATGGTGGCCTGACCGCGCGCTGAGCGGGGAGAACGAGGGTCGCCGCAGAGACGCAGAGACGCGGAGCGACGAGAGGAGAAAAGGGACGGAACAGGGGGCACAGAGACACAGAGGACGGAGGGAGAGAAAGCGCGATTTGGGGGTGCGGTGCCAAGATGCGCTCGGTGCCGATCCACCAGTGTAGCGGCCAAAAGCCTTGCAGCGGCGATACCCCCTCTCCTCGGATGGGGAGAGGGGTGGCGCGTGAGCGCCGGGGTGAGGGTCCCCGCCATGCCCCTCCCTCCCATACAACGAAGCCCCGCTCCCTGATTGGGAGAGGGGTGGCGAGCCGGGTGCCCGCGCGGTGGGCGACGAGCCGGGGTGAGGGCCGCACCAGCGCACGCCAATCGCCACAAACGTAGGTGGTGCCGTTGAGCGTGGGATAGCCGTTGGGTTAAAACCCCGGCTGAATGGCCTCCGGCCACGAAGTACCCATGAAGGGCATAATATCCGCCTCTGCGGACTGGACCACCTCAATCCTTCTCTCCCCCCCGTTCCCCCGCTGTGTCTCTGTGCCTCCCGTTCCGTCCCTTCTCGCCCACTCCGCCCGCTTCCGTGATAGAGTGTTGGCCTTGGTTAGCTGCCTGATAGCAGGAGGATGCCCGATGGTGACGTTCGAGACGCGGCCCCAGGTGCTGGGTGCTGGAGCGGTGACGGAGACGTATCTGGCCGATTTGCGGCGCGATTTCGCCGCGAACCCGACGAACAAGATCGCGCAGAACGCGGTCGCGCGCACGGCGATCGACGAGATCGTGCTCGATCACGAGATCGCGGTCGCGACCGAGCACAGCTTCTCGCACAAGCTCGATACCTGGTCGGTGACGAACCAGCGCCAGTCCGGGCGCTGCTGGATGTTCGCGGGGCTCAATCTCTTCCGCGTCGGTGCGCTGGCGAAGCTCGGCGTCAAGGAATTCGAGTTCAGCCAGAACTACACGATGTTCTGGGACAAGTTCGAGCGCGCCAACTACTTCTACGAGGCGATGATCGCGACCGCCGCGCGCCCGCTCGACGATCGCACGGTGGCTTTCCTCCTCGAACGCCCGGTCGAGGATGGCGGCCAGTGGAATATGTTCATCAATCTCGTCCAGAAGCATGGCGTCGTGCCGCAATCCGCGATGCCGGAGACGCAAAGTTCCTCCGCGACCCGCGCGATGAACACGCTGCTGCGCGCCAAGCTGCGCGACGGGGCGAAGGAACTGCGCGATCTCTGCGCGAGCGGCGCGTCGGTCGAGGCGGCGCGCGAGCGCAAGGAAGGGCTGCTGCGGACGATCTTCCGCATGCTCTGCATCCACCTGGGGACGCCGCCCGAGCGCTTCACCTGGCAGTGGGCCGACAAGGACGACACCTTCCACCGCGACGAGGCGATGACCCCGCTGGAGTTCGCCGCGAAGTACATCACCCTGCCGGTCGAGGAGTACGTCTGCCTCGTCCACGACCCGCGCGCGACGAGCCCGTTCGGCCAGACCTTCACGGTCGACTATCTCGGCAACGTCGTGGACGGCGCGATCGTGAAGTACCTGAACATCGAGATGGGCCTGATGAAGGAGATCGCGCAGCAGACCATCACCGGCGGCGAGCCGGTCTGGTTCGGCTGCGACGTTGGCAAGCAGATGGAGCGCAAGCTCGGCATCTGGGACAAGGATCTCTTCGATTATGGCGCGCTCTACGGGACCGAATTCGGCCTCGATAAGGCCGCGCGTCTGGAATACCACGAGACGCTGATGACCCATGCGATGCTCTTCACCGGCGTCGATGTGGTCGATAGCCGCGCGCGGCGCTGGCGCGTGGAGAACTCCTGGGGCGCCGACAACGGCGAAAAGGGTTTCTACACGATGAACGACTCCTGGTTCGACGAATATACCTTCGAGATCGCGGCCCGCAAGGAGCTCCTCCCGGCGGAGTTGCAGGCGGCGCTCGACCGCGAGCCGCTCGTCCTCCCCGCCTGGGATCCGATGGGCGCGCTGGCGCGGTAGCTGCCATCGACGTGCCGCTCGGGGCGAACCCTCGCCCAGGGCGGCACGTCGCCTGTTTGCGAAGTGCGCGCGACCCGATCCTCGGCGCGATGATTGTCCGGCAAGTGGTAGGAGGAGCGCCATGACACGGGTGACAATCGCAGGCGAGGATGTCCTGATCGACGGGCGGCCGACCTATGCCGGGCGGACCTGGCGCGGCCACCGGATCGAGGGGTTGCTGCTCAACTCGCGGATGGTGCAGGCGATCTTCGACGATCTGAATCCGCAGACACGCGAGCGTTGGGCCTATCCCGATACCGACGTCTGGGATCCCGAGCGCAACGTGAGCGAATTCCTGGCGATGTTACCCGTCTATCGGCAGCATGGCCTGCTCGGCGTGACCATCAACCTCCAGGGCGGCTCGCCGGAGGGGTACAGCCAGGGACAGCCCTGGGACAGCGGTGCCTTCGCCCCGGATGGCACCCTGCGCCCGGCCTTCATGGATCGACTGCGCCGCATCCTCGATCGCGCCGATGCCCTCGGCATGGTCGTGATCGTCGGCCTCTTCTACTTCGGCCAGGATGAGCGCCTGCGCGGTGAGGCGGCGGTGCGGCACGCTGTGGACGCCGCGATCCGCTGGCTACTGGCGGGCGGCTGGCGGAACGTGCTGGTCGAGATCAACAACGAGTGCGACGTGCCGCGCTACGAACACGCGATCTTGGGGTCGGAACGGGTCCACGAACTGATCGCTGCCGCACGCGCGATTGCGGCCGAGGGGCGACGCCTCCTCGTCGGGACCAGCTTTAAGGGCCGTGCCGTGCCGACGGATGCCGTGGTCGCCGCCTCCGATTTCGTCCTCCTCCACGGCAACGGCGTCGCCGATCCGCCGTTCATCGGGGAGATGATCGCGCGGACGCGGGCGCTGCCGAGCTATCGTCCGCTACCGCTCGTCTTCAACGAGGACGACCATTTCGACTTCGCGCAGGCGGAGAACAATTTCACGACGGCGATCGCGCATCGTGCGTCGTGGGGCTACTTCGATCCGGGGTCGGGTGCGGGTGGCGCGGGTGCGCGCTCGGATTATGCGGCCGGATATCAGCTCGTGCCGGTGAACTGGGCGATCAACACGGAGCGCAAGCGGGACTTCTTCCGGCTCGTCGCCGAGATAGCGGGTGCCGAGCCGCCGCTGTGAGCTGGTGGAGCGTTCCGGTAGGCCATCGGCGTTTTCGGCAGTAGGGGAGGGGATGGCCGGACGGGAGCGGTTCGTGGGCAAGGTGGCGCTGATCACCGGTGGCGGCGGCGGGATCGGCGCGGCGACGGCACAGTTGATCGCCGCCGAGGGAGGCGCGGTCGTCGTCGTCGGGCGCACGGCGGCGACGATCGAGGCGACCGCCGCCGCGATCGTTGCGGCAGGGGGACGCGCGCTGGCGGTCGTCGCGGACGTCTCGCGGGAGGATGCGGTCGAGGTAGCCTTCGCACGCGCGGTCGCGGCGTTCGGGCGGCTCGATGTGGTCGTCGTCAACGCGGCGGTCCAGTTGCACCGCCGCGACAAGCCGATCCACGAACAGGACTTCGCGGCCTGGCAGGAGACGCAGGCGATCAATCTGGGCGGCGCATTCCTGACCTGTCGCGCGGGCGTGCGGCAGCTGCTCGCGCAGGGCGAGGGTGGCGCGCTGGTCATCGTCAGCTCTGTCACCGCGCTGGCCGGGACTGCGGCGCAGAACCCGGCCTACACCGCCTCCAAGGGCGGGCTGCTGTCGTTCGGGCGCGGGCTGGCGGTGCGCTACGCCGCCGACTGTATCCGTTGCAACGTCGTCTGCCCCGGCGCGCTGGCAGCGCCGCCCGACGTGGAGGAGATCGACAACGTCGCGCGCGAGCGGCGACTGGTCGGTCAGATCCCGCTCGGTCGGCTCGGCGCGTTCGCCGAAATCGCGCCGATGATCGCCTTCCTCGCCTCGGACGAGGCCAGCTATGCGACCGGTGGCGTCTTCGTCGTCGATGGCGGCCTGACGGCAGCGTGACGAGTTGGCAGTTGGCAGTCGGCGGTCGGCAGAGAGAAGTCCGTAGTCTGTAATCCGTAGCCCGTAGAATGGAGGCTTGATAGGCATTGCTTCCCGATAATGATGCGTCACCACTGACGACTGACGACCGCCGACTGCCGACTATCGTGGACGCGCACTGTCATCTCGGGCGCTCCGTCATCTCCGGCGTGGAGATCGACGAAGAGACGCTGCTGGCGACGATGGCCGCGAACGGCGTCCGCGTCGGGATGACGATGCCGCAGCCGCATCAGGGATTGGATGTCGCCCCGGTCCACGATCGGATCGCACGGTGTGCCGAGGCACATCCGGGTGTGGTCTACGGCATGGTCAACCTCAGCCCGCGCCTCGATGAGGCGGCGTATCGCGCCGAGGCGGAGCGCTGCGTGCGCGGCTTCGGTTTCCGCGCGATCAAGCTCGATCCGTCGGTGTCGGCGCTGCCGATCAACCACCCGCGTTGCGAGATCGTCTTCGCGACCGCCCGCGCGCTCGGCGTGCCGGTGCTCATCCATACCGGGCTCGGTGTGCCGAACGCGCTGCCAGCGCTGGCGATACCGCCCGCATTGCGCTACCCCGATGTCACGGTGGTGCTGGCCCACGCGGGCTTCGCGACCTATGCGGACGAGGCGATCGTCGCGGCGCAGATCTGCCCGAACATCGTGCTGGAACCGTCCTGGTGCGCGAGCTATCAGGTCGCGGCGATGGTGAAGGCGCTCGGCGCGGGGCGGATCATGTTCGGCTCCGATCACCCGAGCAACGTCGCCTCGGAGTTGGCGAAGTTGCGGGCGATCGGCCTGAGCGAGGATGAGTTGGCGCAGGTGTTGGGCCGGACCGCGCAACGAGTCTTCGGGCTCGATCGGGCTGGCTAATCGAGACGCATGACTGAGGGCGCGGTGCGGCGCACGTCCGCGCGCAGGAGAGGTAGGGGGCGGTGGTCAAGCTGGCGGCGAATCTGACGATGCTCTTCAATGAGACGCCGATGGCGGCGCGCTTCGCACGGGCGCGCGCGGTTGGCTTCCGCTACGCCGAAGTCCTCTTCCCGCGCGAGGACGGCCTGGAGGCGGTCGCGGCGGGCGCGCGCGCGGCGGGTCTGGCGATCATCCTCGCCAACTTCGCGCAAGGGGATCGCGCGGCGGGGGACCGGGGCATCGCCTCGCACCCGCCGCGCGTCGAGGAGTTCCGCGCGGAGGTCGCCCGGGCGATCGAGGCGGCTACGGTGCTCGGCTGCGATCGCCTGCACGCGATGGCCGGTCTGCGGTTGCCGGGCGTGTCCCATGAGGAGCAGTGGGCGACGTTCGTGGCGAATGTGCGCTACGCGGGCGAGGCGTTCGCCGAGCACGGCCTGACGCTGCTGGTCGAGCCGCTGAACGACCGCGATAATCCCGGCTACTTCCTCGTCGGCTCGGCGATGGGGCTGCGCCTGATCGAGGAGGTGGGCCTGCCGAACGTCCGCTTGCAGTACGACATCTACCACATGCAGCGCGGCGAAGGGGAACTGGCGCGGACGATCGCGGGCGCGCTCGACCGGATCGGCCACATCCAGATCGCGGACAATCCCGGACGCCACCAGCCGGGAACCGGCGAGATCAACTACCGTTTCTTGCTGCCCTACCTGGACCAGATCGGCTACGATGGCTACGTCGCGCTCGAATACCTGCCCGATGGGCGGACGGAAGATTCGTTCGGGTGGATCGAGGAGTACGGACTGGCATTGTAACAATGCTCCTAGCAGTGTCGGATTATTGCCGTAAATCCCCATTTCTCAATCGCTGATACAATGATGAGTTTTGGGTTGTGCCGACGAGGAAACCGCGCTCATCGCTGAGCGGGATGAGCCAACTATGCGCGCGATCGAGCGTTGCCGTGAACGCGCCGATGGTGAGAGGTTTTCCCCGGGGGTTCTCGTCCCAAACCTGAGCGGGATACGCGGTCAAGATCATGTCACAGCCAACGTGGAAGTACTTGCTATCGAGATCCTCCCAGAATGTTTGCAGCCATCCTGCATCAGGGGCGGCTTGGAGCGAGGTCCAGGTGGTGTTAAGGTTGCTGCTTGGTGCCACGGCATGAGGGGAGAGAATCCACTTGAGCTCAACTACGCCAGCTTCAACGCGCCTCCGATTGGTATGGTCACGGATAGTCTGTAACCAGCGCAGCACATGATCGTCGAAGGCATAATCGCCATCAAAGCAGAGGCCGATGTATAGGCTCTTTGCAAGGAATGCTTCGGTGAGTAGCTGTCCAAGAGTACGCCAATTTGCAGCTATGCGTTGTTGTTGATCGAGGGTGACGCTGAGAACAACACGGTCATCCCTAACCCAGTGCCTCTCTATCGCCTCCGCGAAAAGTTCAGGTATGTCTGGATAGTTGATAATGTCCTGTTTGCCAGGACCGATGATTTTGGTCGAGATCGAAAGCATCGCTTATTCTCCCAAGAACTGTTCTTGCGTGGATTATAGCTATCTTCCTTGATCAGAACGAAGAAGCCCCGTATCACTACGATACGGGGCTTCTTCGCTGCATCGTCGCTACTGCTTTGCCGAGCCCGGCTCGGCCATGCCGCGATGCATCTGCGCGGTGGCGGTGTCGGGCATGACCTTCGCCATCCGACCCTGCGCCTTGGTCATCAACGAGCCTGCGATAACATGGTCCTTCCCGGCCATCAGCGCCTCGAAGCCCTGCTTGGCGACAAGGGTCGGGTCGTCTTTCTTGCTCTCGCCGACCTTCGTGTCGTCCATGTCCGCCTGATGAAAGAAGTTGGTGTCGGTCGGACCGGGCTGGAGGGCGGTGATCGTCACGCCGGTGTCTTTCACCTCGTTGCGTAGCGCCTCGGAGAACGACTGCACGAACGCCTTGGAGGCGTTGTAGACCGCCGCGAAGGCCCCCGGCATCAGCGCCGCGATCGAGGAGGTGAAGAGGACGCGCCCCTGCCCGCGCGTGACCATGTCCGGGAGCACCCGCTTGGCGAGGTGGACCGTCCCGGCGATGTTAAGCTGGATCAGGTTGAGTTCGTCTCGGAGCTCGGTTTGCTTGGTGAAGTCGCCCCCGACTCCCACCCCCGCGTTGATCGCGATCGCGTCCACCGGTCGTCCGGCCCCCTGAATCGCCCGGTACAGCGACTCCACGCCGTCATAGGTGGCGAGATCGGCGGTGGCCGTCTCGACGTGCGCGCCGAACCCCTCCAACTCCCGCGCCGCCTCGGCGATGTCGGGGCCGGTGGAGGTGACGAGGAGATCGAAGCCATGCTGGGCGAACTGCTTGGCGAGTTCGCGCCCGATGCCGCTCGATGCCCCGGTCACCACGGCGAATCGCTTGGCGCTCGTCGTGTCCATTGGGATCACTCCCTCCCGCTATACATATCGATGAACTCAGCGGCATAAGCCGCCCGGACGATCGGTTCTACGGCGTTAGGACGACCTTCACGCAGCCATCCTTGCGCGCCTTGAAGGTCTTGTAGGCTCCCGGTGCCTCGTCGAGCTTCAGGCGATCGGTGATGATGAACGTCGGATCGATGTCGCCGCCCTGGATGTGTTCGAGCAATTTCGGCAGGTAGCGATGGACGTGGGTCTGCCCCATCTTCATCGTCAGCCCCTTGCCGAACGCCGCGCCCATCGGCATCTTATCCACCATGCCGCCGTAGACACCGGGGATCGAGACCGTCCCCCCTTGCGGCACGCCTGGATCGCCTCGCGCAGGGCGTGGGCGCGGTCGGTGGCGAGGAAGAGCGCCGCCTTGGCACGGTCGAGGAGGGCGTCCGGGGCGTGACCGTGCGCCTCCAGCCCTACCGCGTCGATGCAGACATCCGGCCCGCGCCCACCGGTCATTTCCTTCAGCGCTTCGAGGACCGAAACCGACGAAAAGTCGATCGTCTCGGCCTTCCCCTGGTCGCGCGCCATGTTGAGGCGATCCGCGACCTCATCGATCGCGATCACCCGCTCCGCGCCGAGGAGATAGGCGCACTTGATCGCGAGCTGACCGACCGGCCCGGCCCCCCAGAGCGCGACCGTGTCGCCACGCTGGATGCCGCCGTTCTCCGCCGCCTGATAGGCGGTCGGCAGGATGTCGGTCAGGAAGAGCACTTGCTCATCGGTGAGGCCGCTCGGAATCTTGAAGGGGCCGACATCGGCGAAGGGGACACGGACGTACTCCGCCTGCCCGCCGGCGTAGCCACCCATCATGTGCGAGTAGCCGAAGAGGCCGGATGCCGAGGCCCCGTAGAGCTTTTCCAGCATCCAGGCGTTGGGATTGGAGTTGTCGCAGAGGGACCACATCGCGTGCCGGCAGAAGTAGCAGTCGCCGCAGGCGATCGTGAAGGGGACGATCACGCGATCGCCCTTCTTGAGGTTGCTGACCCCTTTCCCGACCTCGACCACCTCGCCCATGAACTCGTGGCCGAGGATGTCGCCTTTCTGCATCGTCGGGATGTAGCCGTCGTAGAGGTGCAGATCGGAGCCGCAGATCGCGGTCGAGGTGACCTTGATGATCGCATCGCGCGGATTGACGAGCTCCGGGTCCGGGACCGTCTCGATCCGCACATCGTCCTTGCCGTACCAGCAGAGCGCCCGCATATCGTCTCTCCTCCTTGTCTCGCGTTATTTCGGCTCGGACGTCGCCTCGGCGATCGCGCCGGTCAGGGTCGGGATGCCGCCAGGCCCCATCGGCTGTCGATCGTTCGTCGGCAATTCCCCGGTCTCGATCAACTGCTTGAAGCGCCGCAGATCGTCCGAAACCTGGCGTCCCGGCTCCTCGCCGAGGATCTTGGCGACGGTCACGCCCGCCTTCCCGGCGGGTGGCTCATAGGAGAGGGTCACGCGCACCTCGGTGCCGCGATCGGCGGGGGCGGGCGTGAAGCGCACCGAACCGGCGTTGTTGATCTGCGCGCCCTCGACCGACTGCCAGGCGATCAACTCGTTCTCGACCTCGTTGACGATCGTGGCATCCCACTCGACGGTCTGCCCGAGCGGCGCTTTCGCCTGCCAGTGCGAGCGCCCGCCGCCCAGATCTCGCACCGCTTCGAGGTGGTGCATGAAACGGGGGAGATTGGCGAAGTCGTGCCAATGGCGATACAACTCTGCCGCCGGTTTATTGACTGTCACCACATGGATTGACCGCTCACCCGCGCCATGCGCCACGCTGGCGTCCGGGTTATGCCCCTCCTGCTCACCCTGCCCGCGCACCTGGCGATAGACGCCATAGGCCGCGAGGCCCAGCGCGCCGCCCGCCAGCGCGATGCCCAAGCCGTTGCGTGCATTCGTTCCTTGTTCGTCCGCTCCCACCACCCTGGCCCCCTTTCGGCTCTATTTGCTCGCCGTGCGCCTCTCACTACGCCGGTATCGGTGCAGCTATCGTGCCAGCGCCGTGCCGCGCAGGAGCACAGCTATGGCGATAGTGGATCGGGGTGCTGAAAAATAAGTTGTAGGGTGCGAGACTAGCGGGCCGGGGCGTAGCTGACGAACACTTCAGTCGCCAATGTCCGGGCGGCGGCGAGTTGGGCGAAGGTCGCCGGGAGGTCTGAGGCGACCACGCGCCGATCGTAGAGGCGCGGCAGGGTGGTGCTGGAAGGCGCGCGCGGCGGGGGAATACCAGCGCGCGTACGCCCGGTAGTCGGGGCAGTCGCTCGAACCGAGCGCGGCGAGTTGGCGCGCATCACCGCGGTACTCCCTCGCCCAGCGCAACACGCGCGGCCCGTAGAGCAGCAACGACGCGGCGTGAGTGGGCGAAGTGGGTGGGTGGGCCGGTGGTCACGCTCCTCGTGAGTTACAGGAGGGGGCGATCACCGCAGCGACGCGGAGACGCGGAGAGTGGGCGGGAGAGAAACAATCGATGGAATCCGGTCCGCGTGCAACGACGTTGCGAGTGTTGTGTTGGCCCTCACCCCCGCCTCGCTACGCTCGGCACCCCCTCTCCCAATTCGTAGGAGAGGGGGCATCGCCGTTATAAGCGCTTACTTGCCCGGACTGGCTGGGAACGCTGTGGCTGCCGTTCCCTTTTCTCCTGTCGCTCGGCGTCTCGGCGTCTCTGAGGCGACCCCTCGTTCCTCGTTACATCGAGACGCCGAGCAGGCCGCGCGTGAACTGGAAGTCGGTGTTGCCGCGCGCGTTGAGGCGCGGGGTGTATTCGCGGCTCGCGACGCTGAGGAGGGTGGCGAGGATCGCGGCGGCCCAATCGCCATCCGGGGTGAGCGCGAGATCGAGATCGTCGGTGTAGCGCGCGATGACTTCTGGATCGGAGGCGATCTGGACGACCGGCAGGAGGCGGTGCGCCTGGACCGGGCGATCCGCGACGTGCGCCAGGACGATCTCGACGCCGGTCGCGCCGAGCCCGGTCAGCGTCTCGACCCAATGATCGGTCGGGGTCGCCATGATGTGCAGCCCTGGTTTCGCCGCCGCGCCGTGATCGAGCGATGCCCCCTGTGGCGGCGTCGCGAAGAGGGCGTCGCGGAAGTCGGCGGCGGCGAGGAGGGCCGAGTTCTCCGGCACCACGACCGTGCCGCCTGCCCCGACGATCGCTCGCCCGAGCCGTGCATAGGCGGCGGCGAGCGCGGGCGAGACGGTGCCGTGTGCCGCCAGCGCGATCGACAACGCCCCAAGTCCGGCCCGCTTCGTCTGGCGTGGTCCCTCGGTGGCGAGCGAGGCGGCGAACCAATCGAGCACCCGCCTGGTCGTCGCCTCGATGCCGCCATCGAGCTGGATGCTCGCCCAGCCGAAGCGCGTCAGATCGGCCCCGGCCTCGCGCAATTCGTGGCGCACGAAGTCGTTGTGCGTCTTCTCGCAGCCGTGTTCGAGGAGGAGCGCGCGCCCGACGAGCGGGTTGGTCAGGTAGCCGATCAGCGTCCGCGTGTAGAGCTGTTCCGATGGGCCGGACGAGACGCCGCACCCTTCGGTGTGGGGCAGCGCGACATAACGCGAGAGCTTGCCGTCGCCGACGCGGCGATTGTTCAGCAGGCGCGCGATCTGGCTGGCGATCTGCCCGGAGCAGATGCTGGTGGGGAGGACGAGGCCGAGCTGGTCGGCGCGCGGCCCGGCGGCGGTCTGAATCGCGGCGAAGGTCGCGTCCGCCAGCGGATCGCCGGGATCGGCGGGACGTGCCGCCAGCGGGAGTCCGGCGGGGGCGGGGGCATTCTGGAGCGCGACGAGGTTGGTGAAGTCGGTCTGCCGCCAATCGCGCCAGATCGAGACCTGCGCGTGCCCGGCGCGCTCGCCGACCGTGCGCTCGCCGGACGCGACGCGGACGGTGCGCGCGAAGGTGCGCGCGCCCAACTCCGCCATCGGGACACCATCGAGATACTCGCCCGCGTTAACATCCATGTCGCGCGAGAGGAGGTCGTAGCGCGCGGTGGTGGTGACGATCTTGATCGTCGGGACGAAGGGGAAGTTGGTGATCGAGCCGTTGCCGGTGACGAAGTAGATCAGGTTCGCGCCGGACGCGACCTGTCCGGCGATGCTCTCCAGGTCGTTGCCGGGGCTGTCCATGAAGTAGTAGCCCGGCTCCAGGGCGCGCTCGCCGTACTCGATCACCGCGTCGAGGCGCACATCGGGCCACTTCTTCGCCGCCGCCCCGATCGATTTCAGGGCGATGTTATAGAGGCCGCGAAAATTGTTGCCGCCGGATGGGTTCCCCTCGGCGGTGTGGCCGTGCCAGGCGACGCGCTCCTTGAAGCGCGCGATCGTCGCCAGGAAGCGCTGGGCGGTCGCGAGATCGCGGACGTGTTGCAGCACGTACTCCTCGGCCCCGATCAACTCGTCGGTTTCGGCGAGGTTGGCGATGCCGCCGTGCCGGACCGTCTCGCGCGCGATCCAGGCGAGGAGCGGATTGCCGGAGATGCCGGAGAAGGCGTCCGAGCCGCCGCATTGGAGGGCGATGTTGAGCCCGCCGAGCGGCTGTGGCGTGCGCTCGTAGGCGGACACCTGCGGCAGCCACTCGCGCAGGAGGGCCGCGCCGAGATCGAGGTCGGCCTCGAAGCTGCTGCGGAGGGTGACGAAGCGGTGCAAGACCTGATCGAGCGGGTAATCGTGCGTGCGCAGCCACTCGCGCACGTCGCGCCCGGTGATCGGGCCGTGGTCGTCATCGACGATCAGCGCCGCGCCGACGTTGGGATTGATGATGAAGCCGGCGAGGGTCCGCAGCAGCAACTCGCGGTTGTTCGGCCGGTCCGCACCGCCCGCCTCGGTGTGGGCCACCGCGACCACGCCGTCGATGTTCGGCATCCCGTCGGTCTGCCCCGTGAAGCGTTCTTCGAGCGCCTTGGCCCAACTGCCGACGCGCGAGGTGACGCCGAGGACGATCAGGTGATTGCGCGTGCCGATGCCCCGTCCGCCCCCGCGCCGGTAGCCGGGGAAGGTGCGGTCGGCGGCGTCGGGGTAGGTCGGCACCTGGGCGGCGGGGCGGAAGGTGGCTTCATCCAAGGCGTAGGCTTCGAGCGAGTTGTCGCGGAAGTTGGCGTCGGACGGCAGGGCGAAATCGAGGCCGCGCGTGGCGAGCGCCTTGAGGATTTTGGGGTTGCGGGCGTAGCTGCCGGGCGCGATCGGCACGGTGGCGTAGCCGAAGGGTAACCCCCAGGAGAGGAGCGCCTCATCGGTCGCGATCGGGCGGAGCGCGAAGCGGTGCCCCTCCAGGATGGTGTAGTCGATCGGGAAGGTGCGGCCATCGTGGTTGATGATCGTGCCCGCATCGAGCCGCCGCGTGGCGATCGCCACATTATCGTCCGGCACCGGCAGTCGCCCGACCGCATGGAAATCGAATGTGGCCCACTCCGCCATCCTAGCCCCTCCCGCTGATCCATCGCCGTTGATGCGGCTATTGTACCGCACCACGGCGCGCGAGCAGGCGGTGGTATGATGCGTGGTCCGATCGCGTAAGATAGGCGCGTGGCTTTTGGGTGTGGCTTTTGGGGTGTGATGAGGGGAGGGCGGGATGATCCGGCAGGAGCGGGGGGAGTTCGGTGGCTTGGCCTGTCGCTGGTTGGATAACGGGCGGTTGCGGCTGGCGGTGACGGTTGGGGTGGGGCCACGAATCGTCTTCTGTGGCGTGTCGGGCGGGCGCAATCTGTTGGCGGAGACGCCCGAAGTCGAACTGGACGGCCCCTATGGCCCGGTGCGCCTGCTCGGCGGACATCGCCTCTGGTATGGCCCGGAAATCGCGGAACGAACCTACTGGCCGGACGATCAGCCGGTGCAGTTCGGCGAGATCCCGGACGGTTTGCGTTTCATCGCGCCGCCCGATGCGTTCGGCATCGTCAAGGAGTTGACGCTGACGCTGGCCGCCGACGAGGCGCGGGTGATGGTCGGCCATACCCTCCGCAATGGGGGCGAGGCGGCGATCGAACTGGCCCCGTGGGCGCTGACGATGGTGCCGCTCGGCGGCGTGGCGCTCCTGCCGCAGCCGCATGGTCCGGTCGACGCGCGTGGCCTGCTGCCGAACCGGTTCCTGACCCTCTGGCCCTACAGCGACCCGACCGATCCGCGCCTCAGTTGGGGCAACCGGATCGTATTGCTGCGCGGCGATGCCGCCCCGCCGAACAAGCTCGGCTATCGCAACGCGCACGGGTGGCTGGCGCACTGGCTCGACGGGACGCTGCTCGTCAAGGCGTTCGCGCCGCAACTCGATGGCGCGCACCCCGACAATGGCTGCAACGCGGAGTGCTACGTCAACGCGCGCTTCATGGAGGTCGAGAGTTTGGGGGCGCTGACGACGCTCGCACCGGGCGAGGCGATCGCGCACGACGAGGTCTGGCGTGTCCATGAGGGGATCGCCCCGCTCGCGGACGAGGCCGCTGCGGTGGCGCTGGCGAATCGCCTCGGCTTGCTGTAGGGGCGGGTAGGCACCATATAAATAACGACGCGGCCCCGGTGCAAAGGCACCGGGGCCGCGTTCGTTACCATTGGGAGAGTGATTACTGCTGGACCGCCTCGATGTCGAGGGTGATCGTGACGTTGTCGCTGACCATCACGCCGCCCGTCTCCAGCGCCACGTTCCAGACCAGCCCGTAGTCCTTGCGGCTGATCGTGAACCCGCCGCTGAACCCGGCGACGACCGTGCCGAAGGGGCTCTTGCCGCTGCCGTGGAAGGTGACCGGGAAGGCGACCTCGTTGGTGACGCCGTGCATGGTCAGCTTGCCGTGGGCATGGGCCTCGCCCGCGCCGGTCTGGTGGATGTTGGTCGACTCGAAGGTGATCTGCGGGAACCGCGCGACATCGAAGAACTCCGCCGAACGGAGGTGGTTGTCGCGGTTCTCGTCGCGGGTGTCGATGGTGGTGGCCTCGATCGTCGCCTTGACCGACGAGGCGGCGACGTTCTGCTGGTCGAGGACGATGGTGCCGGCGACGCCGCTGAAGCGCCCCTTGACGGTGGTGAACATCATGTGCTTGACGGCGAATTCGACGGATGAGTGCGCCGGATCGATCTGCCAGGTGGTCTGCGTCTGCGTGGCGGCGGACATGGTGTGTTCCCCTTGTGTGCTGATGGCCCGGTGCGGACCGCTCATGTGGACCACTGTCCACTTCCTCTGTACTCTACCGGACGACTGTCCGTTTGTCAAGGGATAAGTTTAGTGATGAACAGAAGATTATATCCTTGCCGAGCGGTGCTGGCCCCGGCGCACAGCGGGTATGACATAGTGAGCGGTCGCGGTCCCTTGACAGTGCCGCAGCCGCTCACTATACTATCGGCAACGTTCGGGACGACCGAATAAAGCACGCGGAAGTGGCTCAGTGGTAGAGCATCTCCTTGCCAAGGAGAAGGTCGCGAGTTCGAATCTCGTCTTCCGCTTCAACGGCCCCAAGAGGGGCCTTTTTTCTTTTCCAGATGGGCTGTGCTATTTGGCGAAGATGTTCCCTGCAAACGCATTGCAAACGACGCGGATTACGGCCTCCGCGTGCGGTCGAGCGCGTCACCCACCGCCCCGGCCGCCCGGCGTCGGCCCCCTTCCATGACATGGCCATAGCGGTCGAGCGTGAACGCCGCCGAGTGATGCCCGGCTCGGTCCTGGACCACTTTCACATTATGGCCGCCGTCGAGCAGGAGCGACACGTTCAGGTGCCGGAGATCGTGCGGGCGTATCGCGGGGACGCCGGTCTTCGCCAGCAGTGCATGCCAGCGCCGTCCGAAAGTGCTCGGCGTGATCGGCCGGCCGTCCGCCATGGTGAAGACATGGTCACCGTCGCGCCAGCCTGCCCCCGCCTCCTCACGCCGTCGCGCCTGTTGCGCGGCATGGGCCTCGAGGAGCCCGACCTCCTCGTCCGAGAGGTCGATGCGGCGCGAGCGATTGCCCTTCGGCGTCTCCACCTTGACGCCACCGCTAACCCTGACGCGGCTCTCGGCCACGGTCAGGAACCCCTTGTCGAGATGGAGGTGTTCCCAGCGCAGCCCCAGCAACTCGCCTCGTCGTAGTCCGGTCCGGAGCTTCATGACTAAGAGGATTCCGAACTCCTTGTCGCGGATCGCCATTTCGAACCGCGCGGCGGTCTCGATATCCCAGAGTGGGAACTCCTTCGTCTGTCCGCGCGGACGGCTGACCGCGTCCGCCACATTCGACGGGATCAGCTGCCAGGCGACGGCCTGCTTCAGTGCGGCATGGAGCACGGTGTGATCCAGCGCGACCGTGTTCGCGGAGAGTCCCTGGTCGCGCAGGGCGGCGTACATCGCGGAGAGGTGGAGCGCGTTGAGCTTGCGGAGTGGGATACCGCCGACATGCGGCGCGATGTGCGAGCGGATCGCCTGTTGGTAACGCTCGTAGGTCCCCTGGCGCTTGTGGGGCCGGATGGCCGTGGCGAGCCAATGCTCCAGGAACGCCCCCGTCGTCATCGTCGTCGAGTCCAGATCGGTGCCGGTGTCACGCGCGTGCAAATGTCGCGTCACCGCCAGTTCCACTTCCTTCTTGGTCGCCCCGTAGACCCAGCGCTGCCGACGCTTGCCGGTCGCCGGGTCGGGTTCCCGCTCGACCACAGCGCACCAGCGCCCGCCACGTTTGAATGGTTTGCCGGCCATTACGATCCCTTGCCTTCCTCGGCCTGTGCCGACTGCTGTTGTCGTCTGTTCACGTCCCTGCCCCGTTTCCCTGTCGCCTTCGACGGATCTGCGAAGTCCAAGCGGCGCCCGAGCGGGTAGGTATTGATGTACAGGCCGATCGGCTCGTGCTCGACCGCGCTGTCGGGGGCGATACGCGTGATCCGGGTTCCCCCCGGTGTCGCCAGGACAACGAGGGATCCCACCCGGGTGGCGGCGCGCGATTCGCGGCTGTGATCGACGAGCAGATAGTCACCGGGCAACACCCATGGGGCGCACGCATCGTCCAAGACGGCGATCGCCGCCGCGCGGCGACGGGCACCCAACAACTCGAGCGGTACCTCGAGGAGTTCGTGCCCCTGGTACCCCTCGAGTTCGCCACGGGCGAGCAGTTCGGCCGACACCACGGGGACCGGCCACCGCCGAATCGCCAGCAGGGAGCGCGCGAGGTACGCGAAGAGCTCGTGGTCACGGGGGGGCAGAAAGATCCCATTGGTACGGCTCGCCTCCGTCGCTTGATGGAACAGGTCGATAAACTTTGCCTGGTGCAGTGCATCCCCCTCCTCGTGGCCCACGGTCAACGCCCCGATCGAGACACCCAACGCCTTGGCGAGACCCAGGAGATCACCATAGGCCGGCGGCTCGCCGCCCCACGTGAGCCCACGCTCGACCTGTGATAACCACGACGGCGAGCGCCCGATGGCCGTCGCCACATCCTGTAAGCGCAGCCCGGCTTGCCGCCTTGCCCGGCGTACTCGTTCACCGAATGTCTGACCCTTATCCATGCTCACTCCCCCCTCTTCTTTTCGTTTCATTATACTGCAAAATTGACAGAACACCTAGTGGATGAATCCATGAGCCGATCAACCTCGACGATAGTGATCCTTAGACGGTCTCGTGATAATGCCCGGAATACTGCTAACGTGTATATCACACAGACGTCCCGGTGACGGCGGGCGGGTTCGGTACGTACGGGCTCTGGTACGGATTCGAGTCATGATCGATAATCGAGAGCGGTTGAGAGAACGTGCATCGGTTCACGATAGTGCAGTGGGGTGTCGATTGGGCGGGAAATTCGCAGCGGAGACGTATACCCTGCGCGAGGCCGCGCTCCGGCTCGGTATCGCCGAGTCGACGCTGCGCGGCGCGGTGCGTGAGGAGGCGTTGCCCCTCCAGGTTCTGCGGATCGGTGATCGGACGCTGATTCCCAAGGCGCAGTTGGATGCACTCATCGGTGGCTCGCACCAGGCCGACGAGCAGGCCCGGCTCCACGCCGACCTGGACCACATGCAGGAGCTCTTGGAGTTGTCGGTGGCCGTCGTGACCCAGATGCTCGCCCTGCAAAGTGCCCTGGCCACGGTGGCCGCCGAACTCGCCGGTCGCGCGGCGCAAACCGCCGATCGTCAATGGCAGCACAGGGACGTGTCCGATGCAAGAGTTTCCCGCTGATCCGAGTCCAGCTACCACCTGCGGGCGGCGGAACCCCAGCGCGAATCGCCGATGTGCTCGGCGACATAGCGAGGCAAGGAGAGCGTGTCAGTCAGGCCAGCGCCGGAGTGCCGGTCACCGCCTGCCAGGTGGCGAAGCGTTCGTGGCGGGTCGCGCGGTAGGCGGCGGCGGTCAGGCGGTGGCGACGCGGCCGGAAGTGACCAGCGATGGAACCATACGCGGCGAGGAAGCGTCGGGCGTGCCCAGCGGACTTAAACCGCCGCCTCATCGCGCCGGACCTGGCCAGGATGTCGAGCACGTTCCCGCCCTGGTCGACGGCGCGCCAGAGATAGTGCTGCGCACCATTGATGCTGACGAACACCTCGTCCAGGTGCCACTTGTCGCCCGGTCGCGGGCGATGCTGGCGCAGCTCGTTAGCATGGTCTGCCCGAACATACGGCATCAATGGCGCACCGCCTCGTAGGTCACGATGATGCCACGCTCGGCGAGCAGTTCCTCGACATCACGAGAGCTGAGCGCGAAGCGGCAGTACAGCCAGACGGCGTGGCCGATGATCGCGGGCGGGAAGCGATGGCGCTTGTAGTTCGGAGCGGCAGCCTGTTATTTCATGCGCCGGAGTATCGCACGTCCGGTCGGCTCATTACCTTGACAATGCCCCACAATGAAGTCGGCGTTCATGCGCCCTCCTCGGTGAAAACTCGTGTCCAAGCACCACGATTTTCCCTGGGAGGACCATGAGCCGCCAACTGGCAATCACGATAGCTTCGTTGTTCGGTGGCACGCCGACAATAGGTCGTTTTGATGGGCTGGTGCCCCACGTGGCTGAGATATCTAGCCCTTATGGGTTATCCGGGGGTGCATCGCGAGCCGACCGCGGCCCGTCGTGTGGCAACGACCCTGAGAACACCCGCGACCACACGATCGAGCGCGCTCGCGACCTCAGCATTCCAGAACCGCAGCACGATCCAGCCGGCCGCCGTCAACATGCCCTCCTTCCGGCGATCGCGATTCCGTTGTTTCCGAGTGTGATGGGAAGCGCCGTCCACCTCGATCGCGATCAGGAGCGCCGGGTGGGTGAGATCCACGCGCGCGCACGGCCAGCCCGGCACGCCCGTCGGGATCCCGTATTCCATCGGCCAGCCGAGCGCGGTCGCCAGCGTCTCTTGCTCCCGCGTGAGCTGACCATTGCCGCCGCGCCGGCCGCTGAAGGTCCGCCCGCGCAGCGTTGCCGCCATCCGCGCGCGGACGTCCGGGTCGCCGTTGAGGCGGTGCATGCGCGCCGCCGAGACGGCGCGCTGGCGGGCCGACTTGCTGCTTGCGGCGGCCGAGGCCCGCGCATGAAACGCGGGATCCGACCACCGTCGGTTCGCGGCGCAGCGATAACTGCAACATGCCGGGAGCCGCGTACGCCGCAGCGCGACAAACGCCGTGCCACACCACCGGCAGACGATCGTGGGCAGGGGCAGACGCGTCCGTGGCACGAGCGGGTGATTCTGGTGCCGTCAGCGCGCCCCGCAACGCAGGCTGCACGTCTGTTGTTCATTCCGTGGCCGACGCGGATATGAGAAGCGCTTCCCACAGATGGGACAAGGCTTGATGAGGAGCGGCACGTCATGCCTCCTTCGGTGCTAGTGGGTCACGCCGCAAATAGCTGGATATCGGTGGCGCTGGCCGCCGAGCCGCCGAGGCGGCGTTGGCGCGCGCGGACCCGGCGCTCACGCCGTTTCCCGTCCCAGACGAAGGGCGTCGGGGCTTGATTCCAGCCGGTCACCGTCGCCTCCAGCCAGGCGATGCGTTCGGCTTGGGTCTGCGGATGCTGCCCGCTGAGGGCGCGGCCGACGATGATCCGCTGCACCGACTCGGCCATGTTGAGCCACGAGCCGGAGAGCGGGGTATACAGCGGCATGATCCAGTGCTGGAATAACCAGGGGGTGAAGTGCCAACTGGTGTGGCCGGCCAGGTTGTCCCAGATCAGGAGCGCCCGCAGCGGCGGCAACGGCTCGCGCGGCGTGTAGCCTAGCCACGTCTCCCAGCGGCAGAGCGGCGCGCGCCCGCCCGGTGAGTCCGCCAGGGGCGGTAGCGCGGCCACGATCTGCGTCAGTTCTTCCCGCAGCCAGGGGTGCAGCACCGCATTCGGCGCGTTGGTCACCCCTTTCGCCCGGACCAGGCCGGTCGCCGGGCGAAAGAGCGTCAGCAGCTTGGCCGTGCCGCCACGCACATACTCGTGCGCCTGGCACTGCGGCGCGCCGACCGGTCGCCAACTCGCCCCCGCCTGCGGGATGGCCTGATACGGTCCGGCTTCATCCTGACACCACACGTGCAACCCGGCACCCTCCCCGAGCCGATACGCCTGCTCGATCAGCCCCTTTTTTGCTCGGTCTGCGGATCAACTACCACGACCAGCCCGCTCTTGCGCTTCCGCACCGCCGTCCCGGTCGGGCACCAGGTCCGACTCTGCTGATACGAACTGCCCGCGTCGCGCAGCACCCGGCGGATCGTCGTCGCACCCACCGCGGGCAACGCCTCCCGGCGCAGGGTCCGCTGGAGGGTGCTCAGCGACCACGTCGCGGTGCCGTCCCGCTTCCGGTCGGGATCACGCTGGGCGGTCGCCACGATCTGCGCCCGCGCCGCCGGGTCGTAGGTCGCCCGCCGTCCGCGCCCCGACGCGATGGCCAGGGCCGCCAGCCCTTCCTTATTGAAGCGCCCGACGAGCCCCGCGACCGCCGTGCCGCTGCGGAAGCCGGCCACACTCGCCGCCTGGCGGCACGAGCGCCCGGCGGCCACCGCGAGCAGGGCCGTCGCCCGCCGCGCCCGATCCTGGCGCGCGCTGCCCGCCTTGCCCACGCGCTCCAGCGTCGCCCGCTCCTCCGGCGTCAGCGCCCGCAAACGTTCCTTCGGTGGTGCGGCCATCACGCCCTCCTCTCGCTCACCACCGCAGTCTCGCACAGCGCAGGCGCTATCGCCAGCTATTTGCGGCGTGACCCACTAGGGCTTCGGCTGCGGTACGGATGTCGGTGAGGTGGCGGCCGCTCGCAAGATAGGCCTTCACCGGTTCTTCGACACGCTCATGGTCCCAGAGGCAATCCGGCACATCGGTCAATTGCAACACCTCCGCCAGCCATCTGCGTACGTCCTTCAACGATGGCGCAGGCTTGGCGACACGCTGTTTCGTCATAACTTGACCTCCTCGTTCCCTGTATAACTCAGAATCTGAAAATATCAGCATATACTCAGTATAGGGCTACGGGACGTGTCTGGCCTTCCGTGTCCAGGCACCACCGGTCAGATCACGGCCGGATCAAATTGCGGCCCGCAATTCGTGCTGGCGATGCCAGGTAATGATGAAGAGGAGATGTGAACGACGAGCCTAATGCGCCGTTCCTAAAGTACGGTGTAAATAGCCGATCGCATACGTACTATAAAAGCCTTGGTAATAGCGTCAGAATTACGCGCTTTCCGATATGCACCGCATTTGAGGAACGATGCACTAATGAATCATCACTCGAAGCTGGGGCCATCGACGAGTCGAACGGATCGGCGACGAACAGCGATCAGCCGACACAGGCCGGGCGTCGCTATCGCGACGACCTAGTGACCATCCGCATGGCGCGCATCCGGCCACCCCTGCTGGATCTGCGTGTATCACGGGATCCCGCAGCGATCCGCGCGATCGCCGCCGATATCGCGAGCGGGCAACTCCTCCAGTTGCCGGATGTGCGACGACTGGACGACGGGTCGTACCGGGTGGTGTTCGGTTATACCCGGGTCCTCGCGTCGCAGGAGCTCGGGCGCGACAAGCTCGACGCGAAGCTGATTGTATGCCCGGGCGACAACGATGAAATCATGGTAGGGCTCACCGAGAATCTCAGCCGCACCGACCTCACCGACACCGAGCTGGCGCGCGCGTTCGCCATGCTCAAAGCGCAGGGCAAAACCGGTAAAGAGATTGCCCCGCTGTTCAGGACCAACCAGTCGAAGGTTAGCAGGCTGGGCAAGGTGCTGCAAAATCCGCTGCTAGGGCCGGCCGCGCTGGACGGGCAGATCAGCTGGGACGAGGCCGCCGAGATGCGGCGGGTACCGCACGCGGCGCTGCCGGAACTGCTCGAGCGGGTCATCCGGCGTCGCGCCGACGGGAAGCCGGTCCAAATCAGGGCGGAATTGCGACCGTGGGTGGCCGCGCGGTGCGAGGGTGACGACCACCCCGCGCTGCTCGACCGGTTGCGGCGCCTGCACCGGGAGTTCGTCGCGCTGGCGCGCACGATGGAGGGCACTAACGTAGACGCAACGGTGGTGACCGAACTGCATTTGCTCGCCGGTGTCGTGAGCGGCGCGGCGACCCGCCACCGCCCCGCCGACCCGCCGTAGTGAGTAATGGGGATCGCGATGGGGCGGATACGCCGCCAATCTCACGCCGCGCCAGCGGTGCGCCGACAAGGTATCGCTGCGGACACGAGTCCGAGCGATGAGGAGCAGAGAGCATGGACCGGATGCCGCGCAGCGCCCCCCAAGTTGACAATACCCTCCTTGAGATGTTGAAGGTTCACGCATGACAAGGCGGTGCTCGACGCTCTCACGATCGGGACGGCACTGATGGATTGCATTGCCGGGGCGTCCCCGCTCCCGACACGACCTGATCGGCCACCCCGTTCTACGGTCCTCGTCTTAGCCCTCGAGGGTCGAACCTGGCCACACCTCGGGTTCCGACATCCTCCAACTCGCGCCGATTGATAAACAAGTAATGGGAGGCCTCACGTATGGCGACGCAAGTAAAGGTCGGTGGGCAAGCCCCAGCAGCGACGACCCCTCTGACGGCCGAAGCAGCGGCGGCCGTGCTTAACATTGGCGCGGCGGCCGTGCGTAAGCGCGGGCGCTCAGGCACGCTCGCTTGTCGACCGGGTCCCGATGGGATCCTGCGCTATCTCGTTGAGACGTCTCTCGTCAAGGACTACCACACCGCCAACCCCCCGATAGCCACACCGGAGACACCACGGACTCCTGCCCCCGCAGCCCCGGTCGGCGCGGCGGCCTTGCTCCCCCCGCCGCGCCCATTCGACGAGGCGGGGCAGCAGCGGGCGATCCAGGTGGAGGTCGATCGCCGCATGCGGGAATTCGTGGACGCAGTCGCCGCCGAGCGACGCGTCATCACAGCGCAGATCGAGACGCAGGTGCGCCAGGAAAATGCGCGCCAGATGCAACAACTGACGCAGGAGATCACGCAACTAAAGACGCGTTGTGCCGCGTCGGACGGGATGGCAATGGCGCTGCAGGACCGGAAACGGGAACTCACGCAGTCCCTCGCCAACGCGCAACAACTGGTCGATCTGCTGAACAACCGTTGGGCGACGCCCTATTGGGTGCGGGCGCGCCTGCTGGAGTTGGATCCGCCACTCACCCGACGTCAGCGCATCAACCGCTGGTGGGCGGAATTGTGGGGCGGCTAGCGTCCGACAATCCCGCCCACCAGCATTATCCGACATCGATACTCGGAAAGGTCTTGCCATGTCCCCCGCTACAGGAGATCGCGTCCCGAGGCGTCGCCCGACGGTCGCCGAGGTCCATGCCGCGTTATCGGCCCCCCTCCGTGGGGTCAGTACCAAAGACACCCCGACCCTGCCGATCGATGATCTGCTGGTCTTCGCCAACCTCGATCGGATGACCGTCGCCCAGTTCGCGGAGTACTGGGCTTGCAACCAGCAGATGGCGCGGCGTGCCCTCCAGCGACTCCAGCGGCATGGTGTCGTCGGCTGTCTGGCGCGCGCGGTCCATGGACGCGCGGCCAGGGGGAAGCCCGCCGTGCTCCGGCGCGATCTGTTCTTCCGCACCAACCTCGGTGGCCGCGTCATCGCCTACCATCACGGGCCGGGTGCTACCGCACCACGAGGGGCGCGCATCGTGCTCGACAGCGCCGTGGTACCCAAAGGGGGCAATGCCTCGCACGGCCTGGCGAAACATCGGGCGGCCATGACCGCAGCACGCGACCCGCACCGTCAGGCCATTTTCGATCTCGCCCTGCGCCATGGCTGGTTGCACGACCGGGAATGCTTCCTGCAGGAGCGCTTGCCCTACACTCTCGAGGTGCAGGGGCAGGTCACCGTCATCATCCCGGATATCGCCTGGCTCCAGGGACAGATCTGGCGCTGCATCGAGATCGAGGGGACCGAGCAACGGGTGCGAATCCAGGACCACCACGCGCGCTATGCCGCCCTCGCACGCGACCTGCAACGCGACGATCCGGCGTTGCAGGTCATGCTGGTCGTCGTGTTCGCCAGCCAGGCCTTCGCCGACCGATGGCTCTACTTGCACGAGGACAGCTACGCCCGGCACCTACGGCCCTGGTATGCCTTCTCATGGACGGTCCTCGACCGCGCACTGACCGCATCATCCGAGCAGGAGTTCTGGCGGCTGCTCATCCCGGTCGACCACGCGGCGGTACGCGCGCGGCAGCGCCGCTACTACGCGCGCCGCGGGGAGGATTTCGCGGACGACTGAGGGCCATGGCGGTACCGGAACCGGTGCCGGAACCTGATAATCAGAGCTGTAATCAGATTATCAGGTTCCGGGCCGATGGAACCGCGCGACCGCGCCCGTGGATGGGGCTGTAGGCAGGCAACAGGCGGTGCGGAGCAGCATGCGGCATCTTTTCCGGACCGGTTACCTTCGCTGCTAGGCACCCCTTCCCTTCCATCTATTTTACCGATTCTCTTGTCCATAGAACCAGACCGCGCCGTATGATGCGGGGTCTTGCCGACATTCGACGATCGTGTATCAGGCGGCGGTCATACGCCGCCGTAACAGTTCAAAGCCGGCACGCCCATAGCCCTGATTCTCATATACCGGTACTTTGTTGACTTGGGAGACGGCGTGCGGTAGAAGACAGGAGGAGGTGCGCCGATGACTGCCCGCTTGACCGTGACGGCCGCCCCGCTACCGTTG